>Ga0316208_1000332_pt1 | contig 61273 bp, 50 predicted proteins | sample 3monopyrite_MG_FD_204944 | JGI IMG/M metagenome (GOLD analysis project Ga0316208, IMG submission 204944) | Microbial mat bacterial communities from mineral coupon in-situ incubated in ocean water Damariscotta River, Maine, United States -... | ecosystem: Environmental > Aquatic > Marine >... | reverse complement strand
TACGGAAACGGATAAATTAATTGGAGCAAGAGTAATAGCACCAGAAGGTGGTGAACTCATCCAACAATTAAGTATGGCTATTAAATTTGGAATTACAGTAAAAGATTTGGCTGAAAGTTTTTATCCATACTTGACTTTGGGAGAAGCTGTTAAACTGGCAGCCATTACTTTTGGTAAGGATGTTTCTAAATTGAGTTGTTGTGCAAGTTAATTTGATATAAATAAGTTGAACAGCGTGTTTCCAAATTATGATTTATAACTTACGTACTCTATAAATTGCCTAATATTATTTATAGCTTTTACAATTATTTGTTAGTAATTGGAAAAAAGATAGATTAACGAAATAAATACATATTCTGTTTTTAATTTATATTCAGTAAAGTCATCATAATCCGTGAGCAGGTAATAAGGTGTTCGTCAGTTGTTCCATTTAGTTCCATAAAACATATCTGCAAGCCAGTTTGTTTATATATCGTCATTACGTAGTAATCGACAATCTCACAATCAAAATGCTCACAAGTTAAAAGGGCTTGCATATACCATAAATAGTGCAACTGCGGCGACACGTCCTCGTTGGTACTATTTATTTGTTTTATTTCACACATTACTCGCCTTCCTCACCCGTAGCTACTTTTGCCCCTTAAAATCCCAATAAGGTCAGCACGTTGTGCTGTTAGAAATTATTAAGGGGCAACCGCTACTTAATGTTATGCGAGCCTGCGGGTCGCTTCGGGCAAAACCCACATATAATTTCGCTTCAATAGATTGTTTAGTGTATTAATTGAAATTACACAATTCCATAACATTTGCTTTAATAAAGTATGTGGGTCTACGGGTGTCACATTTTTTGAACGTCCCAAGTTTGCAAATAAGATAACCGCAGTGCTATTAAGAATATGAGATTATTGAATTTTACTTCTTGATTTTTTAGAAAACTTGAACTTCAATGAATACTGCGGATTATCCTATTTCGCAAGCAGTACACAAGAGCAACTCATTCAGTCAGCAATTACATCCACCACACATAGTTTCTACATTACGGTTTGCCTTCAACTAAATTCAAATCATATTTTCCTTCAAATATGGCATTTCCTCAACTTCATTACTTCGTTTCAAATACGGCAAACCTTAAATGAAAACTATTCCAAAACCTTCCATTGCTTCCTTCAATCCTTGCACTTGCCTAAACATTACTATTTTGAACTACCAATAAAAATCCTTCTGATTTAATAATAAGAATCAAAAAATCCGCCACCCTTGCGGCAAACCGTTGCTGTGGTACGCACTTATGCAAAAAAAATGCAACGTGCTATTACCACAACACCCTTGCTCATCTCGCAGCCGGCTCGCGCCTTTTAGATTACCTGCTCGAAAGAATAATAGTAACTTTGTAGAATGATTGAAGATTTAAAAAAACTTTTTTTACGTTTTAATTATTCTGATGAAAATGGTTTTATCCTGAATGCACCTACTTTGAATAAAGGAGAACACCTATCAATTGGTTTTGATAATAAAAGAAAAGAGTTCAATATTCATTTCACGGACGATAATATTAATGTACCTGGTGCAAAAAGAAGAAACTTTATTTTTACAATGTCGGCCTTTCGGTTTTTTCTTTTCTTAAATCGTTTTGATACATTTTATAAGCACAGTATTGTTGATTTAATCCTATCCTCAAAAACCAATCTTGGTAAATTAAAAAAGAATAAGTTTATAGTTAATACGTTTGTCACATCTGATGAAGCAGAAGATAAATTGATTCATAAGAGAAAAAACGGTAGGCATTGGAAATTCAGGGAAAATTTTGATTTAGATTTAATAGTTGATAATTTCAAACATATTGATGAGGTAGATTTATCAAATAATAGTTTCTATTTGGCTTATAAATTGAAGAACAATAATTTAGCCTTACAAGGCATCCTCTATAAGTTTGAAAATTTGAATGGCCTTTATTTCATTCCAATTAAAAAATATAATCGTTTTACAAAGCATATGGCAATTGCAATGTATAATTACTTTAATGCCTATCCAACCGAAGAAACTTTACCATTAAGACAATTAATGTACGAACGCCTTAAACATCCATATTTAGATAAGGAAGAAGCAAAAAGGTTGCAAAGTTAGATGCCTTCCTACATCCACCGCTATCATACTATAAAGTTCAAGCCCTACGGGTTTTGAAAAAAATTTTGCAGCCAACTTTAGGCATATCCTGCTGTAGTCATTTTGTGTAGCAATATTTTTTCCAAAAAACTTGACAGTATGTCCACGTCATCAATTGAACTGCTTTCTTTTTTCTCTTTTTCTTTGAAAAAAAAATATTGTTTTTTTTATTTCTGATGCAAAAAGAAGCAATCTAAAGCAACAAAACCCATATTGAAAGAATAGCATAAAACTTGCCATATATTTCAGCGGAAGGTACAGCTTCGTGTTAAGTCCGTACCAAGTCCGAAGAAAAGTAAGTTTCATTTAAATCATTTATGTTATGGGTAAAATTGCTCAAGGTATTTTAGGAGGGCTTTCAGGTAAGGTTGGAAACATTATCGGTGGAAGCTGGAAAGGAATTGACTACATTAGAATTAAACCTTCAAGTGTAGCGAATCCAAGAACTGTAGGTCAGGTAAACCAAAGAAATAAGTTTACAGTGACTTTAGAATTTATTCAAGCTGTTAAACCTTTTATCCAGAAAGGATATAAGTTTTTAGCAGTTAAAAAGACGGCATTTAATGCTGCAATGTCTTATGTGTTAAATAATGCTATTGGTGGAGTTGAGCCAAACTTCAATGTAGATTATGCTAACGCTTTAGTAAGTAGAGGAGGTTTATCGACTGCTTTAAACCCTACTACTGATCTTACAACTGCGGGAGAAGTAACTTTTAACTGGGATGATAACTCTGCTGAAGGTAATGCAAACGCTACCGATAAAGCAATGTTATTGGTTTACAATCCATTAAAGAAAGAATCTATTTCTTTGACTGATGGAGCAGACAGAACAGTAGGAAGTCAAATTGTTGCTATCCCAACAACCTACGCAGGAGATACAGTGGAGCTATTTATGGCATTTATCACTGCCGATGGTAGTCAAGTATCAAACAGTACTTATTTAGGCTCTGGAACAGCTAATTAATGCTTGGTGTTTTATGTATGAAAACCACTCTTTATGAGTGGTTTTTTTTATGCTATATTTGTAATTAACATTATTAATGTTTGTTGCTAATCTTCTCTTATTTTGTGTTTTTTGTTTCCCATTTGTTGCCCAAATGCTACAACACCAATGAATATAGGGTTAGTTAAATATTGTATAGGGAAGTAATCAGCTTTTATAATACCTATTGAAACGGATTACTCCATTTAGGGTCTGTGTAAATATTATCTCCCGTTAACGTACGAAGAAAAGCAACTACAGCTTCCATTTCATCCACACTTAAATTAAGTTGCTGGCCATTACCACCAGGACCTTGTAACCGATTATCCAGATTGGTATTACCAGTCACATCAATCGCATTGTAATGTTCCAAAATCGCTAGACCGTCTTGTATACTAGCGTCATGCATGGCAGCTCCATTGAGCAATCCATTGGTTCCAAATAAATCCCGAAGCGTTGGAGATCTAGTAACAGTTACATCTAGTTCAGTAGAACCAAATACGCCCATTATACCATTATTTCTACTATTGGGGTCTATATCAAATTCAGGAGCTCTGTGACATCCCATACAACCGATTCCATTTTGATTCGGAGGATTTACAAAAAGGCGTTTCCCTAAATTCTCTTGATCTGTGTAATTCGGAAAATCGGTCCCTATAGCCCCTGCTTGATCGAATCCTTCATCAAATCGAGAATCGAATGATTGAATGCTCCTCACAAACTGAGCAAGGGTTTCCTGTAGACGGTTTTCTGATATCGCATCGTCGCCGTAGGCCCATTCAAATAACACTGGATAATAATCTGTAGCTGCGAGTTTGTCTAACAAATCATCGAACATAGGACTCCCGTCTTGACCACTAAAACCCATTTCGGCATGATCTCGTATAGGCTGTGTAGTTTGTTCTTCGAGTGCCGCAGCTCGCTCGTCCCAAAAGAAATTTGTTTCATCCGCAAAGCGGGCATTCACCAAGCGCATCGAATGTCTTCCTGTATTTCCATTTACACCTATACTTACATCACGATTATCTCCAAAGGCAAATCCTTGTTGATGACAACTAGCACATGAAATGGTATTATTTGACGAGAGTTGTGTATCATAAAATAAAATACGTCCTAACGTAGCCTTGGCGTTGGTGATCGTATTGTTCGCTGTATTGTCTTTCGTTATATATCCGGGAATGGGTTGATTTGAATAGTCCTGAAGGTTATTAAAATCGATATTACTACCAAAGGTTTCTGATAGTAAAGCTAAATTATCATCGGTGACCTCTTGATCATCATCAGATATCGGATCATACTGTCCGTCATCATTGTTGCAGGAGGCAAAAAATAAAACAAATAAGACAAAGGGAATTCTTAGGCTAGGACATGACATAAAGTTTGGTTTTATGTTGGACACCTAAATTGGACAAAAGTTTAATTGTAGTTGCATTTAAAACCGCGTCATTAAAAGCCGGACAATTTTCGATTATTTTTTGACAGACTATATTAGTCCCAGTTTCTTTGTTAATATTCTATATTGGAATTGTAAAATGAAAAGTACTTCCCTTACCTTCTATCGAATCCAGCCAAATAGATCCGTCATGTGCATCTATGATCTTTTTTACATGAGCTAATCCTATTCCGGTTCCTTCGTATTTATCTTTGTTGTGCAGGCGTTGAAAAATTGCGAAAATACGTTCTTGGTAAAGCTTTGGAATTCCTATTCCGTTGTCGGCTACCGAAAACTGCCAAAACTTTTGAGATTCATCTTTTGATGCAGAAATATGAATTTTTGGAACAACATCTGGCGCGGTAAATTTAATAGCATTTGAAATTAGATTTTGGAAAACCAACCTCAATTCTACTTTTGCAGCTTCCACAACTGGCAAATTAATACATTCTATAGTTGCCCCGGAGGTTTCTATTACTTCGCTCAAGTCCAACTGAATTTCTTTCATTAAATCACCTACATTAACAGCTTCCTTTGCTTCCATATCCCCTAACTTCGAATGCTTCAGTAATGCCTTAATCAAAGATCGCATGCGAACAGTAGAATCTTCCATATACTGCAGGCTCTGTTTACCGACTTCATCCAATTGTGGGTCATAATCGCTTTTCAAAATAGAAATAAGACTCGTAATACTATTGAGCGGTTCTTGTAAATCATGACTTGCGATATATGCAAACTGCTCTAATTCGTTATTCTTTTGTTCTAATGATTTTGCCTGTACTTCAAAAGCGGCATTTTTTTCGGATAGCGCTAAACTCAGTTCTCGTTTTACCAAATAATTTCGATATACTAATAATCCAGCCACTAATAAAACAAGCGCCAAACACACTAATAAAATATTGATGAGCCGTTGTTTTACGATGACATCGTCTTTGGCTTTTAAAATGTCTTTGTTGTTTTTTATTTCTGCTTCCTGTTCCTGCAAGGTTTCTTGCTGAGTCGTTAATAATTTTGAACTTTTAGAAATTGCTGTTTCTTGCTCCTTTAGGAAATCAAGCTGCTTTTCTATTGTTTCTTGTAATTCTCTTTCAACAAGTACTTTGTCTTGATATTTGGCAAGTTGTATTTCATTTTTCAATGTGAGTTCAGAAATTGTATCTTCCTGCTCATTAACCAGTTCCTTTGAAGCGGTTATAAGTTTTTGACTTCGCTCAATAATAACATCTTTATCTTCTATTAGCTCCTGATTCGCCTCAATTATTTCAGATTGGGTGGCCACCCGTTCTTGCTCCGTTGTAAGTTCGGTCTGAGTGGTCTTGTATAGTTGCTTCCATTTATCTGAAGAACTCACTGCAAATTTTTTCAAAGAAGGTGCGATGGAAAAATTTTCGGCTAAAAGTAAATCCTCATTGATTTCATACGAAAATGAATCCCCAACACTAACAATATTAATCATGGAAGTATGATAATTGTAATCTTCAGACACGAGTAAGATATTCCTACCCGCAAGAGAAGACAAAATATAATCCATCTGATAATTGTACTTCCGGTTTACATACAAAAGTTGAATGCCTTCTATATTCTTTACTTTATTAAATCGAACCACTTCTACTGTTTTACCAGAAACCTGTCGCTTCTGGGCCAAGGCCTGAAAGTCGATGGATGCTCTGTCCGGTCCAAGAACACCAATTTTAAAGGTATCAAACGCATTATCTGGCCATTGAACTTGTTGCGCAATGTTATAGACCATTATACCGCGTTGAAGTCTTTTCACCTGTTCATTACCATTATTTTGCGCACTGCAAAAAAACACAACGAGGTGACTCAGTACTAAGAATATTACTTTTAATGGATTGATAATTTTGGATACTTGCATAAGCCTCACTCTATAAACGAAGTAATAATTTAAGAATGAAGTTAGATCCATTCACGCCAAATTGATTAACGCGACGACTGTAAGTGAAATTGCCCTGACTTGTATTCGCCGAATGTGTATGCTTATCTGGAAATACATTGAAAATATTGTTTCCGTATACCGAAACAATAACATTATCATTTAATTGATAGCTCAATCCTAGGTCTGTTAAGATCTTTGGCGCAAAACGTTGATCCCTGGTTTCAACTCTATTTGTAAATGTGTTGAGTACCCAATTAGACGGATCGCCATCATCTGGATGTAAATAAGTAACATCACCAAAATAAGTATTTCCAAGTTGCAATTGGTAATTACCAAATTTATAACGCAATAAAGAATTTACTTTAAATGTAGGCTGTGCAGATTCTACCCTTGCAATGTCTTCACGACTAAAAAGCACGTCTTCTTGACCTATTAAAGCGGTTGGAACCTTTATTGGTCCAACCACTTTAGTTTCGGTAATGTTTGCTGTAACCGAAGCATTGAGCTCCCCATCTCCAATTCGGTCTTTGTAAAACAATGAAACGTCCCCTCCAGAGGTTCTAGAGTCTATTGCGTTGGTAAAAAACTGCGCAGCACCTACATTAAAAGGTTCTAAAATATCTTCGTATCCTTCAGCAAAACGTCCAGATAGTACAATTCGATCTTCTATATTGATAAGGTAATAATCTGCACTAAACGAAAAGCGATCACTGAGTTTTCCATTAATACCTAAACTAAAATGTTTGGAAACTTCTGCCCTTAATTGATCAATTTTAAATGCTTCTCTGGATACAGCACTTTCGTTGTTAAACGTACCCACCTGCACAATTTCACCATCGATAAATTGAGTGCTAATATTTTGAAAGAACACTTGGTGTAATGAAGGTGCTCTAAATCCTTTTGAAAATGAACCACGTACACTAATGCCGTCATTTAAACGGTATCTACTTGAAACCTTATACACTCCTTGACTCCCAAAGTCATTAGAAGCTTCATATCGTCCACCTAATTTAACCAGAAAATCATCCGTAAGGTTGGCGTCTATATCAATATATCCAGCCGAATTGGTTCGGAAACGGTTAAGTTCGTTCTCTGGCTGAAATCCAGGGAAAACTTGTGCTCCCGGAATTCGAGGTAATTCTGTTCCATTTTCGTCAATAAAGGTTTCTCCTCCATCAATATAAGAGGCTTCCTCTCCTGCAATGATCTGATAGTTCTCCACACGCAACTCTGCTCCAAAAGCCAAGTTGAGTCCGCTTAAATAATCAAATCCTCGAGAAATATCCAGGTTGGTTGTATTTAGATTGTATAAAAACCCACCCGAATAAAATGTTCTAGGGGAAGCAATTCCCAATGAAGCATTATTCGAATTGTTGATCGTATAATCAATTCTATTGTTCCCGATGGAGTGACTAAAGTCAATATTAAAATTGTTTTTAATACCGCGAATACCTAGTACTACTGCATCATCTTGAATATCGGTAAGAATTTCGGGAGAAAACCCATTAGGAAAGAGTTCTAAAACCACTCGATCTTCATCCTTAGGGAAGCGATAAAATCCTTTGGCCTTTCCTTCTCTGTAATTCCTTCCACCATGTTAATAAATAGATGCGTTTTCAGACATCTTTACATCACCATTAAAATATAGCGCTAAGTTTTGCGTCTCGGCATTCCCAATCTCCATAACCTGTCTATCGTCGTAACCGGTTTGTCCAAAAAAGTCATTGGCTTCAATTAACTGAGCATCCTCTACAGGGTCATTAGAATATACTGCTCCGGTATAATCACCTGCGCGGTTTGTGGCATTTCGATTCCTGTATTCGGCAGTAACATTCAAAAATCCGCTATTACCTAATTTCAATCCAAAGTTTCCGGAAGAATAATTCTCAAAACCGTCGCCTTTCGAATTAATTAAAACACGATTATCAATATCGATAACCTCAATTTGCTTCTTAAGAATGATATTGATAACACCAGCAATGGCGTCCGATCCATATTGTGAAGTAGCTCCCTCTCTTAAAATTTCTATGCGTTCAATCGTTGCCAATGGGATGGCATTAAAATCGGTTCCTACACTTCCACGCCCAACCGTTCCGTTTACATTTAATAACGAACTACTGTGGCGACGTTTTCCATTTACGAGCACCAAAACCTGATCTGGACCTAATCCGCGTAAGGTAGCCGGATCAATATGATCGGTACCATCGGAGATCGTCTGATTGGTAGAGTGAAACGATGAAACCAAGTAATGCAATACGGCTCCTAATTCCATTCGTGAAGAATTTGCGATGGCTTGAGGCGATACAATATCTACAGGAGCCGAAGTTTTTAGACTTGAAGTAGGTGTTCCTCTACTCCCAAGGCTTACGGGTTGGTCTATAGAAAATCCAGTGTCCAAAAGAAAATTGATTGCTGCTGTTTCACCTACTCGTACAGTCACTTCCTTAGACTGATTTATATACATCACAAAACTGGCGTTTATGACATAAGTACCCTCATCTACATCAAATGTAAAATTTCCTTTTACATCGGTGGTGGTGGTTAAACTCGTTCCCTCTATACTAACTGTAGCCCCAGGAAGGCTTCCAAACTGATCGGAAACATTTCCAGAAATGGTCGCTCTTGTTTGTCCAAAGACAGTATGAAGAGAAAACAATAAAATTATGAAGGTAAAAAGTGTGGTGGGTCTCATGGTGGGGTCTTCAATTATACTACATTCAATTTTTGTACTCCATCCGGAAATGGTTTTCAAAAACTTGATCGAGCATCTTGATCGATAATGGCTTGTTTATATAATCATCTACCTCATAATCATTCAATGATTTATTAACCTCATCGGGATCTGAGGAAGTAGACAATAAAATAACTTTAATATCTTTTGTTATTTCGTGATCTAATTCTTTAAAAGCATCCAAAAATTCCCATCCATTCATTCCAGGCATATTGAGGTCTAGAAAAATTAAATTGGGGCGAGGTTGGTTGTTTTTGATACAATTTTGAAGGTAATTCAGTGCTTCTACTCCTCCTCGAACAGAAGTGACATCTTTGTAAGCTTGGTGCTTACCAATAATCATTGAATTGTAAAAATTAGTTATGCTATCATCATCTATCAACAGCACAAAATCGATGGGGACATTCATACTGCAAATATAAGAGTAAAATCGATTAATCACTTATAAACAAGATGAATTGCGATGAATGGGCAGTGCTTTTCGGTCAAATACCTTAATCTTTCGTTAAAAGCTAAAATCACATTCGTATCTTGGAGCTGAAAAATGTCGATTTTTATTGGCTATGTTGCGATAATTGCTTGTGCATCAATAAAGTGCAATATCAAAAACTTGAAGAATAAGGATCTTTTCATAGACGATCAATTAAGTTTCAGAGGATAATGGCTAAAAAAGGAAAAGAAAAAAACACCAAAAATAAGGCGAAGCACACTAAGTTGATGAACCGTAAAAAGAACAAGATAAAAGCTGAGAAAGAGCTCAGAAAAAAGCGATTAAAAGAAATCATTTTAGCGCAGCAAAAAAAATCCGACAGCGACTAATTCAATTATTTACCTTCAATACAATTGCATCAACACAATTAATCCCGTCTATGGCTGCTGATATAATTCCGCCAGCATACCCAGCCCCTTCTGCACATGGATATAATCCCTTAATTTCAACATGTTCTAATGTATTGGGGTCCCGGGGTATCGATACGGGTGAAGATGTGCGACTCTCAGGAGCATGTAAAACGGCGTCATTGGTATAATAACCCTTCATTTTTTTTCCAAAAACCACGAAAGCCTTTTTTAAGCGTTTTGCGATTAACGGTGGCAGGACTGAATTTAAATCGGCCGAAACAATTCCTGGTTGATAACTAGTCTTCGGAAAATCATTCGAAATTCGTCCTTTCACAAAATCGACCATTCTTTGCGCCGGTACTTGCTGTGTTTTACCTGCAGCCTCCCAACATGCTCTTTCCACTTCCTGTTGAAATTCTAGGCAAACAAACGGATTATTAGGTTTATAATTAGGCAATTGATGTGGTTCTACACTTACCACTATACCAGAATTTGCATAGGGGTTATTCCGTTTACTCGGACTCCAACCGTTGGTAACTACTTCTTCTTGTTCGGTGGCACAAGGAGCAATAATACCTCCAGGGCACATACAAAACGAATATACTCCCATTCCGTCTACTTGATGGACCAACGCGTACGATGCAGGTGGCAAATACGGATTGTCATAATCTCCGTGGTATTGTATGGTATTGATTAAATCCTGTTGATGTTCTACGCGTACGCCTATCGCAAAAGGTTTTGCTTCAATTTTAATTTTCTTTTCGTGCAATAAATAAAAAATATCACGCGCCGAATGCCCCGTAGCCAAAACTACTTCGCTAAAAGAATGCCACTTTTCGCCATTAATTTCAATGCCAGTAATCGCATTGTTTTCTATTTTAATATCGGTTAGTTTTTCTTCAAAACGCACCTCCCCGCCGGCTTCAATTATGGCTTCTCGTATGGTTGTAATTATTTTAGGAAGCTTATTTGTACCAATATGAGGATGCGCATCTACCAAAATATCTGGATCGGCTCCAAAGTGAACCAACCATTCCAATGCTTTTAGTACATTTCCTCTCTTCTTCGAACGCGTATACAATTTACCATCACTATACGTACCTGCTCCACCTTCGCCAAAACAATAATTAGATTCTGGGTTTACGATTTGCTCTTTGTTGATTCGAGCCAAATCTCTTCTCCTTGATCGCACGTCCTTGCCTCGTTCGAAAACAATGGGCTTAAGTCCTGCCTCAACAGCTCTCAAAGCCGCATATAGTCCAGCTGGACCAGCACCAATAATTGCAATACTCATGGCGTTAGAAACAGGTTTTGGAAGAAAAGATGGAATAGGATCGCGCACTTCATCACGCAACCAAAATTCAATTTGCATGCTCATTTTTACCGGAGCCCGACGCGCATCAATTGAACGTTTTCTAATCCGCCAATCGGATATATCATCTCTCCTGAGTTTGGCTTTCCGAAAAGCCAAATCAAGAATTGATTCTGTGTCGTCTTGTTTGTGGGGTGGAATTGTTATTTGAACCAGTCTACTCATTGCGGTTCAAAGATAGAAGATTCGGGAAGTACTTGCCGGGAAAATTGTTCTTTTAAAACAGTCCTTTGCCAAAAAAAGTAACACTCCAGACAATTAAAGAAGAAATAAATATACCAACGGTGTTGGCTGCGAATGCTTTTTTTCGTTCCATATTAAATAAATAAGTTACAATGGAACCTACATAAACACCAGTGCCAGGCAATGGAATCATTACAAATAATGCCAAGCCCACAAACCCATATTTTTTTAGTTTATTTCCCGATCCTTTTTTGGCTCTACGAGCTACCCAAATAGCTGCTTTTTTGTACCAATTCCAACGAATAAAAATAGTGTTAATTCGCTCTAGAAAGAACATCATCATAGGAAAGACAAACACGTTAGCAGCAAATGCCAAACCAAAAACAAGATAAGGATTGAGGCCATTTAACAATCCATAAGGAATACCTACTTTCGCTTCCCCGAAGGGCGAAAGACTCCATAAGATTGTAAATAAAATGTCCTGTAACACAGCTAATAAATATAGGCTTGCAAAGTTACAGTACTTAACTATAGAACTAGACAAATTTATCATAAAAAAAAGCCAAGGCATTTTGCCTTGACTTCTGTTATCGTTTAAAAAACTAATTGATAGAAGCTTCATAAAGAAATTTTATTCTGGAATTTCAAACAATTATTAAGCCTCGTACCTTTTTATTAGCTTCGTAAAAAAAGTATATGAAAATTTATTTTCCGCAATGGCAAGGCGCCGGACTTGGAATTGGCATTGAAGCTGGCGCAGCCGCTGTTCTATCTTATCTAGATGACCCTTCATTTGAAGCCATTCCACTGTCTACAATTCCTGCTGGCGTAAATGGTGTTCAAGAATACAACATCAATAATTACAAAGCCATTACTGATCAATTGGGTCGTTTTAAAGAGAAACTTAAGGAAAATACTCCTACCACCATTAAGACTATAGGGGGCGACTGTGGTCTAGAAATAGTTCCCGTTTCTTACCTCAACATGAAATACCCAAATCTAGGTATCATTTGGTTCGATGCGCATGCCGATATCAATCGACCTTGTGATTCGGCTAGTTGCAATTTTCATGGTATGCCCTTGCGTACCCTTTTAGGGGAAGGGGAACACAGAATGAATGATTTGCTGTTTAGCGCCATAGAAGCCAAGCAAATTCATTATGTTGGTTTAAGGGATATTGATGCCAAAGAAAAGGTAAGATTAAATGAAGGTAACATATATCATCCGCGTCAATTCGACATAGATGAATTGATACAAACACTGCAATCAAAAAACATATCTCATCTTTATATTCATTTTGATTTTGATTGTTTAGAGCCCACCGATTACGACAAGACCTATTATCAAGTCCCAAATGGTGTTACCATTACCCAAGCAGTCGATGCAATAGCGACCTTGCGGTCGAAATTTACCGTAGTAGGCAGCAGTGTATTAGAATCAACGACAATAGATCAAACCGAACTACAGCCAATTACACCTATCATTGACCTTTTGATGTAAAATTACTGCTAAGCGCTACTTTTAATTTCATCAACTTCCGAAAATGCGATGAATGAAATTCGAACTTCTTCCGTAATTGCGTTTACATCAAAGAAAGACTTTTTCAAAAAAGGAATGTCGGCACGAATTTCTTCTAAAGTCATGTGTTATTCTTTTATGATTCGATGCGTACTCGTGCCATCTACAGTTTTTACTTGGACAATATAAACCCCACTAGCCATTGAAGTAACATCAATAGCCTTAGAAAGTGTATTTAAGGATTTTTCTGCGTAAACCAAACGGCCTTGCGCATCATACCAATACAACGCTTCCAATTGGGCTTGTGGAGAATTGATAATTACTTCATCCTTAGCGGGGTTGGGATAGATAGATATAATGGGAGTTAAAAAAGAATCAACATCAAGTATAGACGTATCAAATAATAATTCGAAACGACTATTTAGTATGGCTTCATCTGAATTAAATCGATACGAACCCTCCTCTTTTAAATTCACTGTTTTTGCAGCTACTCGATCGTAAAGGTATACAGCACTATTTTCAATCAAATCGCCTTCTGCCGCAGCGAGTGATATTTCATACCTTAAATTAGCCGGTACTTGACTTCTAAATCCAAGTGGAATAACGATAGACGTATTAAATTCTTCTCTCGTTTGTATACTCAATTCATTTGATTCGTTTTCAATTAAAGAATATATTGAAACGACATTGGCGAGTCTGTTCGATTCCATACCATCATCATACGAGGCACTTCCCGTCTTCGAAAAGGCAATTCCCGCATAACTACCCACACCAAACTCTTCATTTCGCACTTCCAGTACAATTTTCTCAGAAAACGACTGGTTGCGCAACGTGGTATTTCCAGAAGTTAGTCGCATGCTGTTATTAAAAATGATGTCTTGAGAAGATCCGGCAGTTCCATTGGTTCGCACCCCAAAACCTTGTCCTGTAGAAATTACACCATTAGGTGCTGTAGTTCCCAAAAGATCGTTGGCTGCAGGAATCCCCATTACCGTATTGTAAATGGAAATATCGCCCATATCAAAATTCAGTCCGCCAGAACCTGGTAAATCTGCCCTTGGCGGAGTTAAGTGTTCCCAAAAATAAAGGGCATCAATTGTGGGGTTCTCCACAAAAAATGTATTCGCATCAATAGCCGAAGCATACGGATTTGCGACAACTTGAGGTGTGCCATTTGGATTAGCCACAGGGCCATTGTTAAATGCCGAATATGAGATGGTTCCGCTAGAAAGAGTTCCGTTGGTAAAGTTATAGCTGTAAGACCCACCTCCAGGAATCGCAGGGTCTTTTGGGCGCACTAAATATCCTTCACCTGGAAATAAGACACCGTTTCTAGGTTCGTAATAATCACCGTCATCATCAGTAAAGTTGGTTCCTCCTGTATCATTTGGATCGAATGGAATAAAGTTTTCTGGGAAAAACTCAAGTACACGCCATGCGCCTGTAAACACCGCATTGGTTTCGGCAGTCATCGGACTACCCAATACTAGGTAATCCCTCCTATCTAATTCTGGTGTGGTTAACCCAACCTCTATGGACCCTTCATTATAGGTTCTTGCCAGTTCATTCACTTGTACAACACTTCCAGTATGGGCGATCGTTAAATCTCCATTAACGCGAATATCGTCTAAGACATTCAAATAATCTTCTGCTGCAACCGTAACGCTAATTCCGTTAGGGATTTCACAAGAGCAAGCGTCGATATTTGCTCCCTGAATCTCCGTGTTAAAATTGGTGGTAAAACGTACATTTCTTGTAGTGTCAGGAAATCCGTTACTCCAGCTACCAGCATTCCAGGTTGTCAATGCTAGACCAAAACAAAAATCGGCTAAACTAGAATGAATAAAACCTTCAGAGATTTGGGTATTTCCAGCCGCTAACTCCGCAACATGTATTTCACCAAGCGTGTACAAAATTTCTATTCCTCCAGAAGAGGTGGATACTCCCCCAGCATCGATACTAAATCTATCAATTGTTTGTGCGCTACTAATAAGCGAGAAACAGATCAAAAAAACCAAACGTAATACATTCTTCATATCTTATCTTTTAAAAGGGCTTCTAACTGATTCATTCGAATTTCTATAGTATCTACTGCAGATGCTTTTGTTTCTAACTCCTGAATTTTGAGATTTTGATCATTTATCAATAGTTGTTGTTCTTGCAGCGCTTTAACTAGGACAGGGATTAAATCTGAATAATAAACGCCAAGACGATCAAGTTCCTTTTTCTGAAGAGTTCCTTCCTCATCAATCGAAACAAACTCATGTGTTTTTACTACTTCTGGAATGACTTTGAGTAAATCTTGCGCGATCAAACCTAATTTTTCTCCTTGTTCTGGATGATTTTTCCATTGATACCTCACTGGATTTAACTGAAGAATTTCGTTTAACCCATAACTCAATTTTTTGATATTTTCTTTTTCTCGTCTATCGGAAGTGTTGATCGTGCCATCTTGTGCCCACACCGCATTCCATCTATTGCTCGAATTACCCAAATTAAATGCTCCATCGTTGTCTGGAAAAAGACCTGCATTAAAAGAGAGTTGATTACTCCCTGTATCTTCGATCGTCTCAGTACCAATGCGCAAGCGACCATTCGCAATATGCAAACGTTCTTCTGGTGTTGATGTTCCTATACCTACCCTACCATTTTTAAGCACCGTCATGGCATTTCGTCGAATTCCAGCATCACCATTCCCAATAACAAATAAACGATCTGAGCTAGTACCTGTGGGTGTATATAATGTATTCATAGAACCAATAACAATTTCATTTTCAGAGAACGCTCTTACGGCACTTCCTAAGGCAAAGGAATAACTGGCTTCAGCGGAGCTTAAAAGACCTAGCGCGAACGAAGCGTCACCAGTAGCACTATTTGCGGTTCCTAGCGCAAAAGAATTATCTCCATTGGCTGTATTATTTATCCCTGCCGTGAACGATCTTTCTCCACTAGATCGATTGGAAGATCCGAACGAAAATCCTGGAGTAGCCGCTGTTACAAAGTTATTCCCAAACGAAACATTTCCATTCTTGTAAATTGTAAGAGCATTGCGATCATTGCCGCCTCCGGTAGAACCTATACCCACCTCAAAAAGTGGATCTAAAGCCACCCAAGTAGTTGGATCTCCTCCTCCTACATTTGCTCGTCCAAAAGCGGTGGAGAGATAAGCATCTGCATGCACGTTGACTCCGGATGCAAACGAAGCTAACCCTACGGCGTCACTAGAACTTCCAAAAACAGCAGCACCATCACCGGAAGCAATATTAGCGCCACCCGAAACAAAAGATGACGCGCCAGAGGCAACGTTAGCAAATCCAACGGCAGTTGAATTATTCCCCGAAGCTGTGGTAGCGAGGCCGGCAGCAAAAGAACTTCTCCCGGTGGCTCCACGGGTAGTCGAAGGACTTGAATTGTGACTAAAATCTGATGCATATTCGCCAATTTCACCATAACTATTCTCATCTTTCCCTATAAGACGCCACCCTATGCCATTACCTTCGTCTAGCGCCTCTAAACCGTTTACATTATCTGCCGTAGTCGAATTAATCGCAAATGGAACAGCTCGAAATTGAGTGGTTCCCATATCGATCATACCAGAGCCTGTATCTATTTGCACGTTTAAATAATGTACCTCCTCGTCCCAAGGAACACGATCGTAAGTTTGAAATACTGGTGTTCCTGTACCTATATTAAGAATTATAAGTCCGTTGTCATCTGTACTAGGACTATGGGTCTCGGTATACAATATCTCTTGCAATACGCCTCTTAGAACGCTGAATTGTACTGTAATGTTTGTGTTTCTTATAACGGCGCCTGTATCATCTTTCACAATTGCTTTGTAGTTGATAGACGAATTTTGCCCTACGGTTAGTATGGGTAATAGGAGAAGTATAAATAGTATCTTTTTCATTTTAATTGGATTGATTATTTTCTAATGCTGTTACTCTGGAAGCCAATTCTTTTAATAGACTTTCTTGAACGCCGAGCGTTCCTTTCTGTGTTTCTATAATTTTTTGTTGTTCCTGTAGTGCCTTAATTAAGACTGGAATTAAATCTGAATAGTACACTCCGAGTCGATCTAGTTCTTTTTTCTGAAGCGTGCCACTCTCATCGATATTAACGTACTCATGGGTTTTTACTACTTCTGGAATTACTTTTAATAAATCTTGCGCTATCAACCCTATTTTTTCTCCTTGCTCCGGTTTGCTCTTCCACTGAAAACGCACTGGATCTAAGGCCAACACTTCTTTTAGACCATAGTCAAGGGTTTGTATGTGTTCTTTTTCCCGTCGATCTGATGTATTGATCGTTCCATCCACAGCCCAAACAGCATTCCATCGATTACTCGAATCGCCTAAATTGAACAAATCGTCACTATTTGGGAACAAACCAGCGTCAAAAGAAAGCCTATTATTACCCGTGTCTTCAATTGTTTCAGTACCAATTCTTAACCGACCATCCGTAACATGCAAACGTTCCTGTGGTGTTTCGGTTCCAATACCGATATTTCCATTTTTGAGAACTGTCATTGCATTACTTCTTCCGCTTTGGGACCCATTTGCGATCACAAATGCTCTATCGGTATTATTACCTGCAGGTGTATATCCTGTACTAAGACGACCAATAACTACTTCGTTATTGGAATAGGCAGTAACATCTCGACCAATGGCTGTGGAAAAAGATCCGTTTGCTCTAGTGTTGGTTCCTATTGCGATACTATTCGCGCCGTCTGAAGAAGCACTAGTACCATATGCAAAGCTTACAGCACCATTCGAAAAGCTATTAAGTCCGCCACAAAAAGATCTGCTCCCGATGGCTTGATTCCCTGCCCCCATTGCAACGGATGATATACCACTTGCCGTATTTGAATTACCAAAAGCAAAGGAATTTGAAGCTTCTGCCGTACTAAAAGAGCCTCCAGAAAAAGAATTATTCCCTACAGAAGTTGATCCAGTTCCGTGTACAACTGCTGCTACTCCTGTAGCAACTGTGCTGCTCCCGGTGGCTACCGAATATATCCCAGAAGCCGACGAAGAAGAACCTAGAGCAATAGCCTGATTACCTGAGGCGGTAGTAGAACTACCCATAGCGACTGCATTTATTCCAGAAGCAGTCGTACCATTTCCCATGGCTACTGAGCCAGATGCTTCGGCGCTAACGTCAATTCCCATGGCTACCGAGCTGGTTCCCGTTGAAAATGCTCCATTACCTGAAGCAAATGAACCATCCATAGAGGCCAATGTATTAATACCAAAAGCCGCAGCGTAGTCACCACTAGCTTCGGCATTTACCCCATTAGCAAAGGCACTATTTCCAGATGCGGTCGTACCACTACTACCATTAGAAAGAGATGCTTCACCGGTTGAAAACGAACCAAATCCGAGAGCAGCAGCAGCATAGCCAGAAGCTACATTGTCTTCGCCGGCGGCAAAACAAAAATCACAATTGGCAGTTGATACATTTCGTCCTACTTCCAAACTCCCATTTTTATAAAGCGTAAGCGCGTTCCGTCTATTTCCGTTATCTGTTCCATTCCCTATTTCGAACAAAGGATCTGAATCCAACCAAGCATTGGTCGTTCCACCCCCTACATTATACCGTCCAAAAGCACTGCTCAAAAAAGAATCGGCTCGTGTAAATACACCCAAAACAAATGAACCGTCTGCAATAGCAAAAGTATTATTACCACCTGCAACCGAATTTAGTCCAAGAGCATTTGAAGAAGAACCAATCGTAAACGAATTGTCTCCAGATGCTGTGGTATTTCTACCTGCAGCAAAAGACCGATCTCCGGTGGCACCTCGGATGTTCGAATTTGTTGTACTCTGGCTAAAATCGGTGGCATCTTCACCTATAATACCATAATTATCTCGATCCTTTCCAATAAGCCGCCAACCTTGCCCAACCCCTTCATCTAATGCTTCAAGACCGTTTACATTATCTGCTGTGGTTGAGTTTATTGCAAAAGGAACAGCTCGAAACTGTGTAGTACCCATATCTATTAATCCACTCCCGGTATCGATTTGAACATTTAAAAAATGGTCCTCACCATCCCAAGGTATGCGTTCGTAAGTTTGAAATGTTGGCGTCCCCGTTCCTATATTCAGGATAATAATACCATTATCGTCTGTAGTAGGTGTGTGAGTTTCCGTATAGAACAAATCCGGAGTTCCACCACGTAGAACACTAAATTGCACTACAATTGGAGTGTTCGCAACAATTGCCCCAGTATTGTCTTTAACAATAGCCTTATAGTTTATGGGCGGAGTCTGCGCGTATAAGCCAGAACACATTGAAAATAGTAAAAGAGCTGCGAACGATAGTACAAATTTCATAATTGATAAATTCAAGTTTATACTTCTTCATGTCCAGAAAAATGAAAAGTAAACACATGGTCTCCTTTTTTTTTACATTTATAAATGTTTACTTCTCACAAACAAAGACACTAAGTTGGAAAAGGAAGTCATTATCGAACATTTAAAAGAAGACCATCCCGAGGGATTGCGACAGGTATATTTAGAACATAGAAATGCCTTTTTACAGTTCGCAAAGAAATACCCCATAGAAACGGCTACAGCCGAAGATGTCTATCAAGATGCTATTATTATTCTTCGAGATAACGCACGTCGTGGTAAACTAGACCACCTTAGAAGTGAATTACGTACTTACTTATTCGGAATAGGAAAATACCTGATTTACGCCCATTTACGAAAACAAAAGAAAATCCACTTGGTCGAAGATTTCTCAGACATGTATCAAGAGCACACCTTAATGACGGCAATTATCACAGAATCAATTTCTGAGAGACAAACTCAGGTAAAGACAGTTTTAGAACAAATGGGTGCTAAATGTCGAGAGATTTTATCCCTTTTTTACTATCGCGGGTTCACTATCGAAGAAATTACAGACAAATTAAACTACAATAACAAAGATGTGACTAAAAGTGCTAAATCCCGTTGTTTGCAATCCTTGAAACAAAAGTTAAAACTAATGCCCTATGGATAAGAAAGAGTTATTATTAGATAAATATACACGTGGGAATTTAAATGATGCAGAAGAACAATTGTTTAAATCGTTGATCCAAACAGATAAGGCTTTCGCAAACGAAGTAAGACTTATTGATGACTTAAAGTACGGCTTCGCAGCCTTGGAATATGAGAACACAAAATCGGATTTAAAAGAAATAGAAAAAGAATTAAATAATAGCAAGTCAAAACCATGGAAATGGGCAGCTGTGATTGCTATTCTTCTTACACTTGGCGGGTTTGTATATCAAAATTTGATTTCAAATTCTGAAGAAAAGTTGTTCGCTTCCTATTTTGAACCGTACAGAAATGTGGTGTATCCAACCGTAAGATCGACCACAGATAACTCAACAATGGACCAAGCTTTTACCGCTTATGAAAATTTGGATTATCAAAACGCTACGGTTCATTTTGAGAGTCTATTACGCGAAGACAAAAACGACACTATCACTTTCTATTTGGCTAATAGTTATATGCAATTAAGTAGATCTAGTGATGCACTGGCATTATTGCAATCAAAAAATAATTCCGTTTTTGAACAAGAAAGGAATTGGTATATCGCTCTGGCTTATCTTCAACAAAAAGAAAGACAAAATGCCCTTACTTACCTTCGTAAAGTTTTACAAGGAAATGGAGTTTTTATGAAGAAAGAAGCCCAAGAATTAATTCAAAAACTAGATTAAACGTTTTCTAAAAAAGAAATACAATAGAACCAAAACCACCAATCCTCCTATGAAATAGAGAATTGGAAATGCAGTCGTTGTTTCAATGGAAGAGGTATCGCCTGAAAGCACGAAACCAGACCAATAATAAGGGTGTTGTAAGGCTGGATATGCCTCATTTGCTAACAAGAAATCTTGTTTAGCATTTCTTAAGGCATCGTCCTTTTTCATGCCCGTCGATAAGTGCTTATAAAACCCAGCCATAATTTCGGAAGTCTCACGATCTGGAACTTTCCATAAACTCATCAACGTACTTGACGCTCCTGCATATAGAAAGGCTTGAGATATACTTTCAACTCCTCTACCCGCCTCTTTTCTGCCTATGGCCGTTTCACAAGCACTTACCGTAACAAGATCGGCATAGAGATCCAGATTGTATATTTCTGACAGTGTACATTGACTTTGTGACGGGTCCTTTAACGTATCGTGGTAAAACTGAACGCTACTTAACAATGGGTCTTGGGCATTAGAGACCGCATGTGTCGCCAAATGAATAATTTTAGCATTATTGGTTTTCTTAAGAAAGGCGTGCTTTGTAGCTTGTTCATTTTGAAGAAGGTTCCCTTTATAAAACTGATTAATTCGATCTACTTCATCTCCAGAATTGGGTAAAGGTTTAAATTTCTCCGTTCCATGAGCGCTAAAAGGTGCAATTAGTAAGGTTTCCTCAAATTTTGATGTCGTTCGCTTCGGCAATACTCCTTGAACGCGCACAAAAGTAGTCTGTTTATAATCAAAAAGACCCGCTTGGTTATTCAAAAACAAAATAGATTCGAATGGAATTCGATATAATGCACCATCCAAAACCAAAGCGATCTTAGGTGCGTCTTTTATATAAGGTTGCACCAAAGAATGAAAGACTTCGGAAGCTGCAGTTTTGAGACTTTCAAGCTGATCTGGGTTTTGCAATTGCAAACTAAGTTCTTCAATAGCTTTTTTCAAAGAGGCAGTTATCTCGATTTTATCGAAACGCAAATCACTTCCATTTTTAAAAAGTACATAGATCGTATCATTGAGCCAAAAGTAAGTTAGAATAGCATACCCCTGATATAACGCATTAATATTCGTAAAGGCCTGTGTTCCTTGATATTTTAAATTATAGTACGACGGATATTCTGAAGCTAATTGTTCTTTTAATACATCGAATGACCGCGTCAGTTCATTGTAATAAGTTGTGTTTGTATGATCCTGAAGTGAGTGATTTTTTAAAGAATCCAGTTGTGCTGCGAGGCTCTTTTCTTTGGATAAAAGGTCTTTTGGAAGATCTCTATTTATTTTACTGAGTTCAGATAAATTTAAATCCTTAAGTACTTTAACATACTCGCTTTCCAAACGAATATTCATTATTTTTTCAAATGTTTCTTCACTGGGATTATGAATCCAAGTAAGGTAATATTCTGAAAACAACTTCTCATACAAATCAGTAAAGACTGCGTCGTCTATAAAAGCATCTTCAGAACTTCGTTCACCCAATACCTTTAATAATTGATGTGCTGTTTCTAAGGTTTGAATCTGGACTTCCTGATATTGAAGATCTAAAGTAGTATCTAATAGACTCGATGCGACGTCGGCCTTCAATTGGAGCGAACGCAACAGAACACTTTTTTGAGCTTTGTTAAATTGATGATCTGGTATTGTTGAAAGAAAATTGAAATCGGTCGATTTTTCATTCAAGTTGAGGGCCAGAGCTGTTTGTATATTTTTCTTTGCTTCTTCAGGTTCATTGAGACCTAAATAGGTTTCGGCCATATCATTAAAAAATCCCGCTTTTTCTGCATTTCGAAACGTTGAAGAGCTAACAAGACTTTCCACCGATTTTAATACTGATAAAGATGACTCGAAATCTCCTTTGAGTCTATAAATTTTAGCTATACGCTCTTTTAAAAACCAAGCAGAAAAATGCGAAGTGATTTTTTCAACTCCAACTATGTCGCGTATTCGATTGACTTGAATAATAGCTTCATCATATCGTTGATGATCAATCAAATAATCTAAGTAGTAAGAATTAAAATCGAAGACAGAGAATAACGGAAACTTTTTGGAAATTTTTTCTTCTTTAAACTCCTCCATCATTTTCGCAACTTGTTGGTGTTGTTCGGTTAAAACGTAGGTTTTGAAAAGTCCCGTATAGCTTAGATAATCTAATATCTCAAACTTAGTTGCTAATTCTAAAGACTTCTTATAGTAGGTTTCTGCTGCTTTGTAATCATGTGAAAAATCGGATGCCCGCCCCAATCGATACAGCAAGGAAACTTCATAAGCGTTTTGTTCTTTGGTGTTGTTTGAAGCATTCGCTCGGAGTAATTCTAACGCTTTCTTACCATAAAATTTTGATGTCTCTAACCGATCATCAAGCATCGTTATTTGTGTTAGGGCTGCGTACAGTTGAACTAGAGAAAAATTGGACGAATCTACTTGGTCGACAAAACGCAAGGCCTCATATAATGGTGGGCTCCATTCTGAAGGAGATGGGTTGGATCGTACTAGTAGCCGATGTTTGGCAAATTTGGATTCAATAACTTTTGATGGATCATTGGCTAATTGAAAGAGGGAATCAGCCATTTGTAACGCCACGTTTGCTTGATCGAACGATTTAGATTTGGTAAACGTTATTCCTTCTTTTAAATGCGCATCTGCTTTCTTCCAGAGCGAATCATTGCTCTTTTGAGAATTCACACCAAAAGAAATGCATAAAAACACAACAAGTAAACTTGTTTGGATAGCATTCATTCTAAAATAGAACTGATTTGTTTTCAATGGATTTCTAATCTATCGGAAAGATAAGAAAGCATTTCTATAATTAACAATTCTAAAAAGAATAGAACTAAATAGTAAAACCCGCCATGTGGCTTACTAAATCTCTGCCATTAACCATATTGGGGAAAGCGACAAAAGAAATCACGACGGGTATTCCTGTTTTTCTTCAATTATTCCCAGAAGGTATCACCAACATCTGTAGCATCTCCGGTAAACGAGAAGCTTGTCGTTGCAGGCACAAAGGCATTCGCATTGTTCCAACGACCTGCCGTAACAGCTTGCCCTACGCGAGCTTGATTTCCTTCTCCCCACTGTACGTAATCTAATAGAATTTCTGGATCAGATGAACCGAATGTATTAGTAGAAAAGAGTGAAAATCCATCAACAGTCTCAGATACATCATAAGATAACGTTATTGAGGCATCTGGTGCCAAAGACGTACTTCCTGTGGCAATGTTTCCCACATTCGCATAGGTTCCAGGTCCTAAACATAAAAAGAAGCCACCTACTTCGGCAGTTTCGTTCCCGAAATTTGTTAGAACGATAGTATCCTCGGCAGCATTTACTTGCGCAATTCGAATGATACTTTCTGCAGTTTGGTTTTCTTCTTGTTCTTCTTGCACTTCGATATCTGAATTTGAATCATCATCAGAACTACAACTATACATGGCTAAAATAGCCAACGCACTTACTAAAATCTTTTTCATGGTATTTTTTTAAAATTATTATACCGCAAATATGAAATAGAAGATAACCATCAACAATTAAAAGAAGTTCAAACGGAAAAAAGGGGGTTAAAAATGAAAGATTAGAACAGTTGGAAGTTCCTAGGTTCCACAATTGATCAAAAATACCCAGTAAGGGGTATGTAAAATTAATTGTAAGAAACTATTTTAGAGGAATTAAGATAATTCAACTAAGCGATCCATATGAACGAACACACGTATTTCGGGTTATTTATTGGAGTAGGCGACGATCTCCCTATTACTGTAAAAGATGCCAAAGACCTTGCTCAACTATTTACAGATCCCAGCATAGCAGCATTCCCTGAGGAGAATGTAACGGTTCTCACCGAAAACCAAGCGAACAAACAAAATGTGATAAAAGCACTGGAAGACCTTCGTCTAAAAACTCAGGATCAGGACAATGCTACGGTAATCATCTATTATTCTGGTCATGGAGGCCAGTTTAAAAATCCAGAAAAGGAAGAGGAAGATTACTATTTAATTACACACGGTTTAGATTTTAGCCGTATAGAAGAAACCATATTAAATGGAAAAATCTTTTCTAATCTAGTAAATAGTATTAGTGCTTCTAAGCTTTTAGTTGTTTTGGATTGTTGTCATGCAGCAGGAATGATTAGTGATGGAACCATTACAAAAGCCACTGGTCCACTGCCTAATTTCAAAACCTCCAATATACAACTTATCGATGCTCTCACATCTGGAGAAGGTCGAGTCTTTCTTTCGTCTTGTGATGATTATGAGCAATCGGTTGTGTTACCAAATTCGAAGAACAGCTTATTCACTGAAGTTATGTTAGAAGCACTACAGGGCGCTGCCAGACCCCAAGTTACTAACGTTAGTTTAAGTGATGTTATGGGATATGTGCTTTATGAAGTCCCCGAACGGCTCGATGCCTACAACAAAACTCAAAATCCAGTCGCTAGTCACAAACAACGACCCATGGTGAGTAGTGCGTATCGATTGTCTTCAGATTTTTATATTTCTAGATCTAAACACTCCGCTCAAACGAATCCAGGAAGATCTATTTCGGATAGCGATGTAACACAACTTATAAAAACCCATGATATAAGTAATAGTTACCAACCCGTCCCTATTCAAGGTAATGCAGATAATTTAGACATGCTAGATGAGCTTAAATCAACCATCGAATTAGCACGAAAACAAATAATTAACGGGCAAACGAATAAGGCAATTAAAACATTTTTGGCAATTACCGAAACCTTTGACACCGATTACAGAGATGCTAGCATTTTACTTGCTAACCAATACAACACAGCCTTAGACGAAAAAATGAAGGCGTTAATTACTGATGCTAATTACCAAACTAGACAAAACCAATTAAATCAATCTATTAATTATTTCCTAGGTAAAATGTTATAACTATTTAAAAATCAGAAATCATGAGTCTATTTACTGCAGCACTAATCGCCCTAATTGTTTGGATTCTAATTAAATACCTAATTATACCTTATACTAGAAAGTCGACGTTTCGTAAAAGCGCTTTTTCTCAGTTGGCAAAAATTAGTTGGCTGGTAATTCTAAACTATCTTCAAAAAATTGCATTTTTTGCAGCATTTTGTTACGGATTAATCGGGCTATTATTTGTAATTAACTCATGGATCTATAAATCCAATCCATCCGAAAGTTTTCTGAATCCGATGTTTGAAAAGTTGATCGCTTTAAATTCATTTCTTACCAATTTCAATACCCTTATTTTCTTGGTTGCCTTTGCTATACTTGCCATTATTTTTATTTTCATTTTAAACAAAAATGCAAAACGCTATGTTTATAATATCTACAATGATGTCTATGAAAAATACGAGCAAAATGAAATAACAGCAGAACCTTCAACCGAACGAATGCGACAATTGGAAGAAGAGATTGTTCAGTCAAACCGTAAATTAGAGTCACTACGCGCCCTAAATCCAAATACACTAAATACAAGTGAAAAGAAAAGGCGCGAAAAAATTATTGAAGAATTACAAAATTATATTTACGAACTACAATTTGTCTTAAAGGAAGAAGATGTAAAACGCTACGTTATACCTGAGATTGAAAACAAAACGCCCACCAAATCAAAAAAATCATGGTGGTCATGGTTGTTGGTTTTCTTTACCAGTCAAGGGATGGTTCGCACAGTTTACAGTGGTAGTAAATGGATTGGGAATACGGGACTCGTTCTAATACTGGCTTCCTTTTTAATTGCCAGTGCTCCCGTGATTCAAGGAGAAACTGAATCAAGCATTGCTGAAGTTGGAGCACTCCAGTTATCAGTGAAACAGCGCAAAGCAGATGAGGAGTGGCTTGCATTATTACAACAAGCACGAGAATCTAATGATTCGAACGCAGCAGATTCTGGTTGGACCAAAGAAGACGAGGAAATGGTGAATACCATAGCTCGAGAATACGAATTGGAAATGGCAGAATTTTTAACCAGCGAACTAGATTCCATTCCTAAAGAACTGTCTTTCGAGATTCGTTCAAATGCTGTGCGCGAAAATATACTTCGCTCCTATTCAACGGCTCCAGATGGTAGTTCTCGTCCGTTCAAAACTGCCACTGAGGATTTAAACAGTCTTACCTCTTCTGATACTAAAAAATATCGTAAAGCCTTTTCTGACAACGTAGATAATGCAAGGCCTGTTTCAGATTTTGGAGATGATCTAAAAAAAGATCTTACCGAAAAAGTAAAGAAGAATCCATCCCTTAAGAAAACACTAAAAACTAAATATGCCAGCTATGCACGGAGTTGGAGAACGACCGCAACCGCAAAGGAAACATTATCATTAATGGGAAAGCTCAGTATCAATGAATTGAGCGACGAATTATTCAAACGAATAGATGCCTCTGGCCCTATAGAAAGTATGGTGAAAAATATGGGTGCCGGTCAGACTAAGGCCCTCTTCAATTTAAAAATGAGTGAGTTTAGCAACGATTTATTATCGGCGGACAAGCCTATGCAAGAAGCTTTTAGTAATGTTTCAGAAATAAAAGGAAAGACAGACGCACAATGGGCGTACAAAGCAAAAGATTTTAACGTTAATAGTCAATTGAGCGATTTAAAGATTCATATTGACGATGTCCCACCTTCGTTAGAGCATTCTCCTATGTCACAACAAAAAACGTTAAAAGCGCAAAAAGGGATACGCGGATTAAGTACTTCAAATCCAACCAGAGCCTATGGCGCGGTTGAATCGTTGGCCGATTTTAAATATTATTTTCCTGGTCAAACTGGTGCCGAACAACGTTCTATAGCTTCCAAGCTCTCTTCAGAAATTGCTGAAAACTCAGTGGATTTGGCCTCCAATATTCCAAGAAACACTACGAAAGCAGCATCGAGGGCCAGAAGTTTTAAGGCGTTGCGAGGCTTTAGACGCATAGGCGGTGTACTTATTGGTAGAGAAGCATCGAATGCAGGACACACCCAAGTAAAATTTACAGATATATTATGGGAAGAAACTGCTAGCGGTAAACTTCATATTCAGTTTGAACGCCAGAATGGGTCTCTCATATCGGCAGGTACTTATGGCAAAGAAATTGTTCATCAAGCCTTGTCTTATGCCGCCGATGGTCGACCTATTGCAGTAACCATGGTTAATGCCGAACCATTCCCATTTCTAAAAATATTACTTCATCCTGCTTTAATTGATACAGAAGTAGGATGCAAGGCCATAACGATAGACCGACTTGTTGATACCTATGCCTCGTCTTCTGACAGCAAAAACATTAAAGAAGCTCTTGAACGAATACAATTTGAACAAATTTTGTACAGATATGCCTGCATGAAAGTTCTTTCGCAAGACAGCTTTAATTTCGAGCTTATGCAATATACTAGAGGAATTGAACAGGAATTAAGAAATCAATGGTCAACCATCAATCGGTTATTTTCTGGGAACAATTTAATGTTCAAAAATCCTGAAGTGTCTGCAATCGCATATCGAAAAAACTATTTTAATAATAGCATATTGTATGGCGTTCAAAAGGCTTTTGAAGAGTCCAATGGACGCTCATCAGAGTTCTTTGAAAAAATAGCTAACATAAGTAGTGAGGGTACAATTGAGGATTTTTTCAAGGTAACTACCGAACAATGGTCCGGTGTGCGAGAGCTCCCCTATTCTATTGACGAACAACTATCTTTTTTAAAGACCCCTGTCGATCAAATCGAAAGTTTGTATCCGCTTACTTTTATGCGTCAAATTGTTTATGCTTCTAACGTTGAAGAAGAAGATACAGAAATAGATAGCGATAATCCGTGGGAGTTTCCATCGCTTAAGAAATCTAATATTATTAACGAACGAGTAGCCAAAGGGATTCGAGGCAATAACAAAGACAAACGAGCTGTAAGAGATATGCGAGACTTCACGAATTTGCAGCGTGTTTTTCGTGCTGCATTACAAGCCGATTTTGGATATCAATTTCCAGTAGAAAAACTGCATTCGCTTGTTCAACTCTCGAAACCAAGTGTGAGTAATAACCCAACACCCACATGGAACTCTAGTGGCACCAACTGGAATCAATTAAAAACTTTTTACCAATCTAAAGGACATAGCTCAGAGGAGATCAACAATATCAAGCTTCTATGGGAAGCGGAAGGAATTAACGATTACAAAAATAGAGTACCTTGCAATTAACGGCAAAATAGATTCATTTCATTAGAAAATGTAAAATTTGAAACATCTGGTCTAAATCAAAAAACTTCATCTGAATGCTGCAAAAAATAGAAAGCCTTCGAACCCTTATCCTTGAAGGGAAACACCCACAAGCATTTAAAGAAGCGGTGAGTCTCGAGGTTCCGAATTATTCGGAAGCCCTTTCCACTATTTGGAATTCCTATAGCGAATGGATAGAAAAGAAACATTTGGGTTTGGAGGCCTTAGAGGCAAAGAAAAACAGTTTGGTGTATCAATTCTTATATGTGCTTTCTCAAATAGAATTTGATCAACTAGAGGGCAATGCTACTAAAAAGCTGGGGCAAAGAAGTAAGGCAGAGGAAAAGTTGACCAAAGGCTACTCCTTACTTTTCGAATTACAAGATCAAGGAGCCATCGACATGCTTTTTGTATGGATGCGCGATCGTTATCCAGAAAAGTTTGCACTTTTATTGGAGGAAGAAGCTGAATTTGGTAGTGCCCCTAGCCTTCAACGCATTTTGGGAGAAGTAGCGTTGATAGATTTTATACGTACCTGCCCTTTTGAAACCACACCCGAACAGATTACTCAATTCGTAATTCAAAACGCACAAAATCAAACAAAATTTATTTCAGGTTGGGTTGCCTATTCGAATTATAGAGAACGTAATGCGAATGCTCTAAATCCAATTTTAGAGCGTTCTGAAGTTCAATACCGAAAGCTCATTACAGCAGGAATTATTGGAGGAATCATTAGTTTGGTATCTTTTAACCTCCTTGAGGCAGCCATGAAAGCTATTGAAAATCAACAAGAAATAGATGATGTTTTAGACGATGATCTTTCGGACATCATAGATATTGATGGCGACGATTTTGACTAGGAAAAACTTAATCTGAAACACTTTAATTAAAAACCTAATTGCTCACGAAACTTAATAGACTGTCGTCTTGATATCTCTACCTCAGCTTCATTTTGAAGTGTGACTTTTAGCTTTCCATTAAACCAAGGAACTACATTTTGAATGTGCTCTAAATTGATAATTTGTTGTCTATTGGCACGGAAAAAGGTTCCTACAACTAACTTTTCTTCAATTTGATTCAACGATTTGTATATCATTGGATGTTCTTTATCAAAGAAAACTTTAGTGTAATTGCCTACGACCTCAAACATGGAGATATCTTTTAACTTAACCATCCAGCAACGCTCTCCATCCTTGATAAATATTTGACTGTCTAAAGTGACATCTCGTTTAGCGTCTGAAGCAGAAGTAACCGCCTCAATCACCTTATTGACAGTTTTAGCAAAACGTTCTGGATTCATTGGTTTTAATAAATAATCGAACGCATTGTACTCAAAAGACTTAATGGCATACTCATCATACGCCGTAGTAAAAATGGTGATAGGAATATGATCCAACATTTCAAGTAACTCAAACCCATCTTTCTCGGGCATATTAATATCTAAAAACAAAATTTGAGGCATGTTCTGCGAAATGATATTATAGGCATCATCCACATTTTCGGCTTCACCTATCACTTCAATTTCTGGATGTACTTTTATGAGCTCTTTTAATTCGTTTCGAGCTAATCTAGAATCTTCAACAATAAGTGCTGTAATTTTATTCATTGATCGGCAGTTTTACAGTGGCTACGACAGTTTTGCTAACTTGTTCTAAACTAAAATGTGCCTCGGTACCATATAGTAATTTCAATCGTTCTTCGATGTTCTTAATCCCAAGTTGAGTGGTATCTGAACTGCTTTGCAATACGCCCGTATTACTCACTTTTAGAAGCATCATTTTTTCACCTAACTCAGATTTAACGTGTACCACACCTCCTTCTTTCAAATTAGCAATACCATGTTTGATGGCATTTTCAACTAAAAGTTGCAATAACATAGGCGGAACGGGTGCCGCAAGGCTTTCAGCATCAATTTCTGAAATATACTGCAATCGATCTTCTAATTGAATTTTAGACAAGGCTACATAATTATTGACTACTTCCAATTCTTCAGCAAGTGGTATAGTATGTGCATCTTGCTTTGTTAAAGAAAACCTCAGCATTTCTGAAAGTTGGGTGAGCATGTCTCGCGCCTTATCCACATCCTCTAGCATCAAACCACGAATATTGTTAAGGCTATTAAACATAAAATGTGGATTAATTTGTCCTTTAAGTGTATTTAATTGTGCTTCTTTGGCTGCGGCCACAAGATGCGCTCTATCTAGCTGATCGTCTTGGTATTTAAAATACGCCTTGATCGAATAATACAGTACGGTCCAAAAAAACAAGAATAGAGCCATATTAACAAACGAAGAGAAAAGATTGTCTAGAGTTCGACTCATCGATTTATCTAAAATTTGATGATAGGCAAAACGCGCTCCATACTCCAGAAAGATTCCTATTAAAAAGGCACTTATAACGTACGCGATAAATCCAATTAGTATGGCTTTTGCGTCGACCGCTCCTAAAACAACATGCCGTTTGATAATATAGCGATAACATGTTGAGATTAAGATCCCAAACACAATCATTAATGCGGCCTCAACAATGATGTAGGAAGTGTTTAAATCTTTGACCAAGAGAAGTTTTCCTACCATATTTAATAGAGCAGGAATACCCCAACCTATGAATTGTAGGGACCAAAAAAGTAAGGTTCTTGATTTTTTTGTTGCCATAAAAGAAACATAAAGACTCCGCTCCCAAACATGAGAACGGAGCTAAAATACCATTAATTTATACGATTATTGGAACCTTTGATGAATCCATTGTGTCATAGTATCCAACACTTGAGGCGCAATGGTCTCTTCGATCATACTATATTCGGCCCCACTACCCGAATTGGCTGTTTGAAACAAGTGATTTAAACCATCGAACTCTTTTATGGTTACATCTTTATTTTTGGCTTTTTTCAATCCAGCCGAGATTCCCTCAAGGTTATCTCCTGCCGGCACTTGATAGTCCAAGCCTCCATTCAAGGCTAACACAGGACATTTTACCTGTTCCCAATTAGGTTGCGGGTCTGTGGTAAACAAATAGACCATCCAAGGTGAGCTAAATTGACTTGCGATAGACTCAATCGTTTGATCTGTATATTTACTTAATAATGCAGCCGGCATATTTTCTTTCATTGTATTCATGATATTTTTCATATCATTTGAAAGTTCCTCCTGTGTTCCCGGTTGTGTGGCGCGATCGATTATTTGTCCCATCAAATTCATTTCATAGTCGATAAGGTCATTATCTGCTCCTGTGAGTTCGGCTCCCAATCGCATTTGTTTCTTCAAGAGCTTATCTCCTTGCACACCCGTACCCGCAAGTGAAATGATAAAAGCCACATCATTCTTTTTATCCTTGGCGACCATAGGGGCAATAAATCCTCCTTCACTATGACCTATTAACCCGATTTGTTTCGTGTTAATATCGCTTCTAGTTTTTAAGTAACTAATAGCCGCTTCCACATCGGTGGCGAAATCGGCGCTCGTAGCGCTAGAGAATTCACCTTTCGAGCTTGCGGTACCTCTGTCATCATAACGAAGCACAGCAATTCCATTACGCGCGAAATGATCGGCGATGACCCAAAAAGGCTTATGCCCAAAAATTTCTTCATTTCTATCTTGTGGTCCTGAACCTGAAATCATTATTGCGACTGGCGGATTCTTCACGTCTTTAGGCTTCGTAAAAGTACCTGCTAACGCTATACCACCGGCTTTAGCATTCGAGTATACCACATCTTCTACATGATACGTAAAAGGACCTTTAGGTTCTTGTGGTCGGTTGGCTGGTTTCTCTTCATACGCCTTTTTTTCCAATACAAGCGGCAGAGACATAGGTCCTTGTTGAAAGGTTCCCTCTATTTTCTCACCAGACAGGGTTCCCTTATAGGTAAGCTGTAAAGAGCTTATAGAAAACTCTAGCTGATTGCCAGAAATCTTTGTCTCTTCAACATTCATCGCTTGATTTCCTTGCTTCGGACTTGTTAGCTTGCTTTCATAACCGTCCTCAGATTGAGTTATATCTAGAATTAGCGGTAGTTCTGTTCCCTGAATATCTAACGCACCGGTCCATTGTCCTGCATATTCTTGCCCCAATGAAAGTTGCGTAAGTAGAACTAAAATTAAAGTTGTAATAAATTGCGTTACAGTAGTCATTGAATTCCTATTTTTTAGATTACATCATAAAAGTAAGAAGATGTTTCTCTTTAAAAGTAAAAATTAGGACGAACGGTTCTGGGAATATGATAAACGGCAAGGTATTAAAACGAATACCTATATTTTAACGCGGCTGCAACTACAGAATTCGCATCTGAGACATCGGCACCACCTATAAACGTAAATGTTCCATATACTTGCGTAGGATAGTTTAACTCCACATAGTTATGCCAAGTACTTATAGCTGGTTCTATGCGATCTTGAAAGGTTCCAAATTGCTGTGCATAGGTGCTTTTAAGCTTCCACTCTAATTCTCGTATGGCTCCACTTACTCCCAAATGAATGGCCGAAACACGACTGCTTAATATTACAGAACTAACAGGACTCACACTCTCTTGCGCATTGGCAAGTATAAACGGCAAACCAATAATGTTCCCTTCATAAGTCCAACCGCTTCTGTAAACGGTGTTGTTAAAATAATTGTCCGAATCTCTGCCCGTATCTGCTCCACTCTGATCTTTGGTAGTAACATACTCCAGTAATATCGACTTTACAAAACGCGAGTTCTCTGGATTAAATAACACACCCCAAACACCATCTGGTATGTTTTTAAAAGCTGTTCCTGAGCCATCTTCAAAAGGATGTTCATGATAAACCGCAAAATCACCCACGGCAGCATCAAATTCGTATTGCAAGAAATAACTTCCTAAATGGTTTCCTACTGCATTCGTTACCTCTCCTTCTTGAAATGTCTCCTCACCCTTTTGTGCAAGAAAAACTTTTCCAAAAGCCTTAAAATCATTCGGTAATTCACCAAAATCTGGTGATGTTCCCGCCCATTGCGCAAAGTGTTGAATTCGCGCTGTTAGTTTGCTTTTACCTGAAAAAGAAAATATTGCACCCAAGCGTTTATAATGCAAACGAACATCTTCGACGTATCGGTCATCATTTAATTGATAATGTCCTATTCCCCAATCGATCCCAATACTTTTAGTAAGTTGAATGGGAGTATTCGCTTCTATGAGCAGTCCAGGAATTGCGCGAGCATTAGATGACCACAAAAAATTCTGATTGGTCGTAGACAATCCGTTAGCCCATTCTGTTTGTGCCTTAGAACCTAATGTTGCCTTTAACCATGTATTTTTAAATTGAAGATATAAGTTATTTCTTTGAACTTCATCGGATACCTCATCCCTATAAAAGACGGATAGTCCTGCTTCTAACGTTGAAGAATTAGAAAGCGAATACTGAGCGTTACCATCAATAGAAGTCGCAATAGCCGAACCACTGCCAACTTGAGTGTTGGTAGTGCTATAGAGCCAAAATGGATTACCTTCTTCCGAAGATAGTATTCCCATCACTTCAACTCCACCCTTAAACTCTACTTCTTGACCAATAGATGCATATGATAGGAATAAAAAACAAACAACAAGGCGATACAATGGTTTCATAAATTGGGGATTAAAAGAAGTGTGGAATTACCGTTTAAATACGCGTTGCCAAAAGGTAATTTTCTCACTAGCGTAGGTATAACCGTACTTATTACCATACCCATAATTTTGCAGTTCAACACCATTGAGCACACTTGCTACATTTTGCAAACGACCATCACCAACAACATCTTTACAAAACTCGAGTAATTCTTTATCGGTATAGCCCGCACGAGAAACATATAACGTAATATCTGCATACTTATTAATGAGTATTGTATCTGTTACCAACATAGCAGGAGCGGTATCGACAATAACATAGTCATATAACTCTTTTACCTCATCAAAAAGTTGTTGTGTTCTAGAGCTTAATAGCAATTCGGCAGGGTTTGGAGGTATGGTCCCCGAAATAAGTACAGACAAGTTATCATTAATAATACTCGGCAACGGCAAGGACTCAATACTTACATCTTGATCGATTATATACTCGGTAAGACCTAATTTACCAGAAATTGAATAATCTAAATATCTATGGATTTGAGGGTTTCGAATATCTGCTCCAATAAGTAATACTTTCTTACCAGTTAAGGCAAGAGATAATGCCAAGTTAAACGCAACAAAAGTTTTTCCTTCACCTTTAATAGTCGATGTTACAAAAACCACATTCGATTTAGATCTTTCATTTTTCTTCGTGCTGGACAAATACTGAAAATTCGTTCTTAAAATTCTAAATGCTTCGGCAAGTATACTACGATCATTAATTCCAATTAATTCCTGATCACTTTTCCTGAGCTTCGGAATTTCACCAATAATAGGAATATCGCCTAATATCTGTTCAACGTCATTACGATTTAGAATTTTGGTATTCAAGACAAAACTTAAATAAATCGCCAAAAATGGAACAATCAACCCAAGCATTATAGCCGCAGAAAACACAAAACTTCTATTCGGAGAAATAGGTACTTTACTGCTATACGCACTATCGATAATTTTCGCCTTTGGAGCCGTCACGGCCAAAGCAATTGAAGCTTCTTCTCGCTGCTGTAATAAGAATAGATACAACTGCTCTTTAATGGTTTGTTGTCGCTCTATATCACGATACAATTTTTCTTGAGTGGGGACTTTCCGAATTTTAGAATTAAGTTGCGCTTCTTGAAAATTAAGGTCTCTCATAGTAAGACTCAATGACTGCTTTGCATTATCTAAACTGCTCTTAATTCCCGATCGCAATTGTTCTATTTGATTATTCAAGTTAACCACCACCGGATTTTGCTCTGTGGAAGATCTCAAAAAGCGATTGCGCTGTAAGACCAATTCATTGTATTGATCAACCGACCCCGAAACCGTTGAGCCATCCAATCCAATATTGGCAGGAAGTAGATCTCCATTAGAAGCGGTATCTACATACGCTATCATCGTATTTGTAAGTTCTAATTGCGTACCTACATTATAAAGGTTTTGGTTGAATTTGCTCGCATTTTCCAGCGTAAGCTGTGCTTCGGCTTCAATATCTGTTAATCTATTGGTGCTTTTGAATGTTTCTTTACCTGTTTCCACCGAATCCAACTCTCGAGTAATAATGTCCAGTCTCGAGTCAATAAAACTAGCGGTGTTTCTCGCTACCTGATTCCGGTCGTCAATGGCATCCTTATTATACTGAGCTACCAATTCGTCTATAAAATCTTTTCCTTCCGACCGAACCGTAGATTGAATAGAAATGTCCACTACATTACTGTTACGTACCTCATTTAAAACATTTAAGCGGCGCTGGTATCGCATCGCAACTGTTTCTATAGGCTGGTAATTAACCGAAATTATATTTCCTATATATTTTTCAAAAGTTTCGAGACGCTCCATTTCAGGAATTACCGTAATATCACCAAAAGGCAATGAAACCTTATCACCAAAAAATTGCCTACTAGAAACCTTTTCATCATTATAGCTTACCGTATACTCTGTATTTGAATGGATTTCTATAAAAATTTTGGGTACCGGTACCTTATTGGGTGCATCATTAAATGAAAGAAACTTAACTGTTATTGGGCGATATACATAAATACTTGAGGATTTAATAGTACCAACAGATTGATATGTGATATTTAAATCGAGTTCTTTTACTACTTCAGAAATAATTCGTTTGGAACGAAAAATAGCCAACTCATTCTCCATCTTACCCGTTGTAAGACGACTAGAGATGCTGGTAAATTTCACTATAGATGCTAACTCACCAGACAAACCTGCATCATTATCTTCTTTAATGAGAACCGTGGCTTTATTGAGATATTTAGGAGTGGTATATCGAAGATATACATAGGCGCCAACCAATGCCAGAAGCAGCCCAAATAGAAACCAATACCAATAGCGAGCATATTTTACTATGATCTCTCTTAATAGGATGTTTTCATTTTCTTTGAAAGACTTTTTATTATTGGTCATACCGTGTTTAATTGGTCAATAAAATGACTGAAGTTAGAACTACAGTGAACAAACTCAATAGTGCCGGAACATCAGGAATAAATCCAGATTTTTTAACTCCTTGAATCGTAGGTGTAACATAGACAACATCGTTCTGTTTCAGGAAATAAAACGGACTATTAAACAGGTCGGATTTTGTGAAATCAATCGTAGCAACTTTCTGTTGACCGTTTTCTTCGCGAATTACTGTGACTTCGCTACGTTTTCCATTTGCTGTTAAATCACCTGCCATACCAATGGCTTCGGGAAGCGTAACCCGCTCATTTCTGATGGTATAAACTCCTGGCTTTTCCACTTCTCCTAATACCGTCACCTTGAAATTAATTATACGCACATCGATCACAACATCTTTAACATATTGTAGTAACTGCTCTTTCAAAAATTGTTGAATCTCACCTCTTGTTTTACCAGCTACCTTAACTTCACCCAATACTGGGAAATTAATACTCCCAGTAGAATTGACAAGGTATCCAGTTAATTCTATATTGTTATTTGCTAAGTTAGCATTACCCGATTCGGCAGCACGCTGAAAAGGTTTAACCACGGCGCCGTCCAGGGATGACACTGTGATATATAAGATGTCGTTGTTTTCTATGGTCGGCTCAAAACTGCTTGCTGCCTCCTTTAAGTTTAAGGCTTCGACATCTTGAAAGTATATGATCTCTTTCTTGGTCGCACAAGATGCCATTAATAAGGAACAAATACTTAGTAAAAAAAACTTCTTCATACAGCTATAATTGTGGCAAAGATAAAATTTCTATTAGGAATCGCTAGTGGGATCTTTGTCCAATAGTTCAAACTCCGAATTCTTACTTTTATATTCAGGTACCAACTCCTTCAATAGCCGAACTACTTCTCTATCATCGGTTTTGGTAGCCATTTTAATAATTTGTTTGATCTTAGTTTTGATTTCAGTAAAATCAAGCGTGGGAACTTTCGCTATCATGATTTTAGGGTGATGGGTAGGTTGCACTTTAGAACTATCATTTAGAAGTTCTTCATACAATTTCTCTCCAGGGCGCAGTCCCGTAATTATAATATCTATGTCTTTGTAAGGCTCGAAGCCTGAAAGTCGGATCATTTTCTCGGCAACATCTAATATTTTCTTTGGTTTCCCCATATCGAACACATAGATTTCTCCTCCTTTTCCCATGGTAGATGCCTGCAATACGAGCTGGCAAGCTTCAGGGATCGTCATGAAATATCGAATAATATTTTTATGTGTAACGGTTACAGGCCCGCCTTCGGCAATTTGCTTTTTGAAATAAGGAATTACAGAGCCACTTGAACCCAGTACATTTCCGAATCTAGTAGTGGTAAACTTGGTTGAAATATCTTTTTCGTATTGCAAAGACTGAACATACATTTCGGCAGCTCTTTTGGATGCTCCCATTACATTGGTAGGGTTCACCGCCTTGTCTGTAGAAATGAGTACAAAATTCTCAACAGAGTAACTAATGGCAAGAATAGCAAGATTAACAGTACCTAAAATATTTACATAAATAGCTTCGTGAGGATTTCGCTCAATGATTGGTACGTGCTTATAAGCCGCTGCGTGATAGACAACATCGAAACTGTATTTTTTAAATAGCAATTCGATTCGGTACATATTGCTTACATCTGCCAGCTCCGTAATAAAATCAAGTTCTGGAAAGTCGTTAATTAGCTGAAGCTCTAAGCTATGTAAAGCCGTTTCTGCTTGATCTAAGATAATTACCTTACTGGGCTTAAATCTGGCAATTTGTCGAACAATTTCGCTTCCAATGGAACCAGCACCACCCGTAACTAAAATAGTTTTACCTGTATGGTGCTTTTCAATGGTGTAGGATTCTAACGAAATAACATCTCGTTCTAACAAGTCTTCAATCTGAACTGGTTTAATTATGTTTTTAATATCAGATCGATCCTTCCATTCTGCGATAGCAGGAATACTAAATACTTGTATTTTTAATTGAAGTGCCGCATCGACAATTTCGTCTTGTAACTTTTTACCTAGTCGATTGCTCATGATTACACCTTCAATATCCAACCTAGAAAGTGTTTCAATCAATGAGTCTTGCACAGGAATCACGGGTTTTCCTGCTATTTTAAATCGTTTTCCAGGAATTTTTTCTGATAAAAATCCAATTAATTTAAACGGAAGCTCCGCTTCTTTGCCTATCGCACTACCAAGCGCAATTGTATTGTCATCGATACCAATAATAACAACATCCTTCTTTTCTTTTGCTGTAGACAAGCCCGTTAGTAGTTGATAGAGTTCTTTCACCAGAATTCGAAACAAAAGCATCGAGGTAAACGAAAGCAATAAATAGAGTAAAATAGACGTGTTTAAAAAGATTTGTGTGCCTTTGACCAGGGCATAGATTACATTAGTTCCAAATACGACTACTCCTGTCGAGAAGCTAGCTAGAACTAGCTTAATAATATCAGTAAAAGTAGAATGGCGAATAATTCCCGAGTAGGTTTTAAACGCAAAAAATGACAAAATACTTATCCCGAGTAAAATGCCTCCCTGAGCAGGTACGCTCACAACGTCATAATAACGCAGCGGCGTATTCAATAATAAAAAATAAACAAGTAGGAGTGACAACAACGACAAAACCGTATCGATCATTACTACAATCCATCTTGGTAGGTAGTTCTGATCCAACAATTTCAATTTGTTATCTCCAGTGTATAATCGTTTAAGCATGTTAGGTTGTTTGCAAGCATGTATTATAAAAATGGTGCCAAACCTTCTTCTATTCGGCGCTTATCATCATCAGATAAATTAGAACCAGAAGGAAGGCATAAACCAATGTCAAATAGATTTTCGGCTATCTTATCACCATAATAAGGCGCTTCTTTAAAGATAGGTTGTAAATGCATTGGTTTCCATAGGGGTCTACTTTCAATATTTAATTCTAATAATTGGGTTCTAATATCTTCTCTGGTAAAATCAGCTTCTTTAGAAACAGTGATGCAAGAAAGCCAATGATTGGAAATAAACCGATCATTTGGTTCAGAAAACACCGTAATTTCATTCGTTTGATCGAAAAGCCCTCTATAAAAGCTATTCATTCCTTGTCTGAGCTCAACATGATGGTCTAATACCTCCATTTGTCCTCTTCCAATTCCAGCACAAATATTACTTAATCTATAGTTGTACCCAACGCTGCTATGTTGATAGTGAGGAGCATTATCTCTTGCCTGTGTCGCCAAAAATATTACTTTTTGTTTTTGAGCATCTGTTTCACAAACCAAAGCTCCACCACCCGAAGTTGTAATAATTTTATTACCGTTGAAAGACAATATTGAAAGTGTTCCGAATGTTCCACAATTTTGTCCGTCAAATCGACTTCCTAGAGCTTCAGCACTATCTTCTATGACGGGGATATCATAGGTTTTAGCAATGTTGTTTATTTTATCAACCTGATAAGGCATTCCATACAAATGTACAGCTATTATCGCCTTAGGTTTAGTTCCTTTTTTAATTCGATCCTTGATCGCCTCTTCCAAATATTCGGGCGACATGTTCCAAGTTTCTGGTTCACTATCCACAAAAATTGGCGTGGCGCCAACATACACTATAGGATTGGCAGATGCCGAAAACGTCATGCTTTGACATAGTACCTCATCTCCATCACCAATCCCCAGAAGCAATAAAGCTAAATGCAAGGCTGCCGTACCTGAACTTAGCGATGCGACCTTTTTATCTTCACCCAAATACGCTTCTAAATTTGTTTCAAAAGCAGTAACATTAGGCCCTAAAGGGGCGATCCAGTTGGTTTCGAATGCCTCATCAACATAGTTCTTTTCAGTTCCTCCCATATGAGGAGATGACAAGTAGATTCTAGTTTTCATTCGACTGGTTATATCTAATTATTTTAGCTGGATTGCCATACACAACGGCATAATCAGGGACATCTTTGGTGACTACCGCTCCGGCACCAATAATAGCCCACTTTCCTATTGAAACCTCAGGAAGAATAATGCTCCCTGCTCCAATTAAAGAACCCTCTCCAACGACAACACCTCCGGCTAAAGCTGCATTAATTGCAATATGGCAAAAATCATGAATGATCACATTATGTGAAAGCGTTGCATTTAAGTTAATGATACAATGACTTCCTATCGTTACGGCAGCATCTAAAACTGCACCCGGCAATACTTGAGATCCTGCTCCAATAGTAACCGATGCATATGCGTGTACCGATGAATGTATAAACGAAGGAAATATGCGATCACTATATCGATTCGTTAATTTTTTTCGAATTTCATTATTCCCGATACTTATGACTACTGCTTTGGTTGCAATTGAGTGGCTAGAACTAGATTGAACAGGAACATCCAATATTGTAGATTCAGACGGTGCATCATCCAAAATAACCACAGGATCATAATCCTTAGAATTTCGGATAAGATCTACCATGGCAAAACAATGTCCTCCTGCGCCGTATAATGTAATATCTTTCATTTAGTTTCCTTTAAAAGGGGGCATGGTAACATTTCCCTTTTGACTTATATCGCTTCTAGTGACTACTTTTTGAAGCGTTTTAAGAAGTATTTTACAATCCAATGCAAAACTAATCCTTTTCACGTAAAAAACGTCCAATTCGAATTTATCATTCCATGAAATTTGATTTCTTCCATTTACCTGTGCCCATCCCGTTATACCTGGCCTTACCTCGTGCCTTTGCCGTTGAAAATCATTATATAAAGGTAGGTATTCTGGAAGCAACGGTCTGGGTCCAACCCAGCTCATTTCTCCTTTGAGAATATTTAGTAATTGTGGAAGTTCATCCAAAGAGGTACTGCGCACCCATTTTCCGAATTTTGTGAGTCTTTGAGCATCACTTAGTAACTTTCCCGATGCATCGTTCATATTTCGCATCGTTCTGAATTTAATTAAAGTGAATACTCGCTCGTTTTTCCCTGGTCGCCTTTGAAAGAAAAAAGGGTTTCCCCTTAAATGAATTGCTAATAGGAATCCAACCAACAAAATAAGAGGGCTTATAACCAACCCAAAAATCAAGGCGAAAACAAAATCAAAAAAAGGTTTACTAAGTTTTTGATACATGTTGATTGTTTTAATTCATAGGATCCGCAATTATCTTGCGGTATACCTCTATTGCATTATTCAATAATGATTCTTTATCGAAGAACGAAAGAACACGTTTACTTCCATTCGTTTTCATTCGATCTAACTCATCGGGACGTTCTAACATATACTGAATTTTTTCTGCTATGAGCTCTATATCACCAAAAGGAACGGTATAGCCTGTTTCTCCATTAACGACCAGCTCGGGCAAAGCACCTGAGTTTGATGCCAAGGTAGGCACCTCAAATAGCAAACTCTCGTACACACCTCCTAAGTTTTCTGAAGTTGATAAATAAACAAACAAATCAAAGCCACTAATCACCTCATAAACATTTTCATATCTGCCCGTAAAGATCACCTTATCACCACATTTACGGTTTGCCATTTCCTTAAGTTCGGTTAAGTAACTTTTATCTACGCCAAACAATTCGCCCGCAATCACCAAACGAACATCCTGTCTTACTTCAAGTAATTTTTCAAACGCTTGAATTAAATATTCATGGCCTTTTACACCGTTCTTCTCATAAAATTTAGGCGGATAAATATAAGATGCCGTGCCTATAATTTTGGTTTCTGATGGCAATTGATACTTTGTATGATAGTGGATTGGGGACAAGGTTTTTCCTTTCTCTTTTAACTGCAGTGCATCTATATAGGCGTAGGTTAGAAATAATCTTTCATTTGAGATTCCTGCTTTGCGATAGGTATCATAGATATATTGCGAAGTAGCAATCCAATATTCATTTTTTCCCGCCGAAAAGACGTCTGCATATTTAAATAATTTTTTCTCCAAATGCAGCGGTCCTACTACCTGAAAAACCTTCGGAATATCAAAACTGCGTAAGAAAAGACGCATATACAGCGTGGTTTGAGTAAACCAACTGTGAATAACATCTGGTTGGCTACTCTCCACAATGCGACGAAGCTTTTTACCATTTCGAAACATGGTGGAATTTATGGAATAATCGAATTCGTAAACCGCCTCACAAAAAGCCTCATATTGTGAAAAGTAACGACCTCCCTTTGGCAAGACCACTACAAAACGAACCTCTGGATTTCGTTCTTGCAAGTCGCGCATTAAGTTAAGTGCCCATAGAGCTCCTTTACTAGTTTTTATGAGGTGTAGAACTTTCAATATGTAAGGTTTGATCTATGATTAATTGTTGTTGTTTAGTAAATGCATTCCGCTCATTATCCGAAGGAATTTGACCTCTCCTTGAGGATAAAAATGAAAGCATTCCAATAGTTTTTAAAACATAAGCAAGTGCAATTTTAGCGCGCGCGGCCACTTGTTTTTTTAGTAAATCTACTGACCCTTTTGGTAAATGTTTTTTCCAAATCGTTATAGTAGCCATTTGTCCTTTCGCATATTTTTTAAGCGATAGAGAACCTCCTAAATTGTACACATAAAGCACCTCATTTAAAAAGGCGTAGTCATTTCCTTTAAGCAGTCGAAACATAAAATCCTGATCTTGACCTACCGCCAGTTGCGGATCATACGCAATCTTTTTTGCTTCTTCCATTCTTATCAAACTAGCAGCATGAGGGACAAAAACATAGTTTTGAGGCGTACTATACGTATAGCTGGAAATTGCCTCATTTCCCTGAGTTTGCACAACATCCAACTGATTTTCAGCATCGGTAATTGCCATCGCGGTACTTACTAAAACACAAGTAGGATGTTCTTCCAGATATTTTACTTGTTTTTCCAACTTGTTGGCATAATACCAATCGTCTGCGTCTAACATTGCCAAATATCCACCCGTTGCTTCTTCCAAAGCTTTCTGACGTGCGAATGGCCGTCCTTTATTCTCGGCAAAAGAAAACACCTTAATCCGGTCGTCTTTTACCAAATCTATCTTTTGAAGCGTAGCATCTGTTGATCCATCATCAACTATAATGCATTCCCAGTTGGTATAGGTCTGCAACAACAATGAGCTCAGTGAAGTCAGAATCTCTTCGGCTCCATTGTATACAGGTATCATTACCGAAACCAAGGGCATATGTTTTTTGTTTTCTACCATTAGGTATCACTACTTTGAGTCATGGCTACAGGGGCAATTACGATTAGTAAAGCCATCAAGGCTTCACTTCCATAATAATACTCGCCACTAAGTCCACCAATAAATGCTGCCATTAAAGCAACTTGCATAGATTTACTCGGTTCTACAAAACCTTCAAATCGTACTCTTCGAATTCCTTTATTTACTTCTCTTATGGCGATAATGAGCAATAAAACTCCTACGGCTCCAAGCTCTAAGAGCATTTGCAAATAGAAGTTATGACTTCCCCAACTTTCGAGATTAGATAATCCTCCGCGATGAAAAAATCCATAGCCAAAAAACGGTCGATCCAACCATTTCGGAAAGGACCATATCACACCACTAATTCGTTTACCATCATCAAAACCGAGTACTCCGGCATTATGCTCTGACAAGAAATTCTGATCAGGGAAAAGTGTACGATCCACTTGAAATTGAACTTCAGGAACAAAAATATATAAAAGTGAAAGTGCCAATACTCCTATAAAAAGAATTCGAATCTTGCTGGATAGATTTAAGTACCGAACGGCATAAAACCCTAGCGCAAAAAGAAATGCGAATAACGCTCCGCGTCCCCCACTGAGGAACAGAGCTAAAAAGATGAGTAAAATGATACTTATTTTCCATTTGTTCATCTTCGTAAACAAATATGGAATACAACTTGCACCAAAAATTGCTAATGCCGTTGCAATCACGTTAGGTGAAGAATAGCTTAGAAAGTCATATTCGTTAAAATAATCCCTCGTTCTACTTAGTTCTCCTAGGTTCCCAACACTGAAATTATAAAATACAACCAAGCAAATAAGCACTATTATTTTAAGGATATTTTGTCGGTATTGCGGGTAATCATCCGCTTTAAAGCTATTAATCACCGCTAAACCAAAGAGAATATAAAGGCCGAACTTAAAAAACTTAAACAATGAAAAACGGAACTTGAAATCGCTCACGTAATCAAATTTAAATTTGATAAGAATAACCGTTAAAAGTGTATAGAGAAAAAACCAAAAAGTCTTACGAGTAAGGGATTTCATCTTTTTCTCTTTCAATAAAAAAGGTAGCAACCAAAAAATTCCAGTAAGTACCAAAATAACGTCCATCAACTGAATCTTACCCATAGTGGATGCGCCTAACGCTCCTAAAAAGTCGTTAGGAAGAAACAAAAAAGGTAAAAGGCCAACCCAGAAATTTTGCCTAAACCCAGTGGAAAGTGCTGTACGTATTCCTGTAATCATCTTGTTTCCTGCATTGCTTTAAAAATGAGTGACTGGTAGTGCTTCCAGGTACCTTCGCGAAGTACACGGTCTCTCGCAAGTTTTCCTTGCTCTTTCAATTCATTTGGATGTGTTATCAAATGTACCAACAATTCTGATAATCCCGACACGTTTTCGGATGCTAATAGCCAACCTCCTTCATTAGGTTTTACTGCATCTTCAATACCTCCTGTTCGTGTACCTATTACAGGAATTCCTGAAGATTGAGCCTCTAAAAACACCAATCCAAAACCTTCCACGGTTCCCGCCCCTTGTTCCTCTTGAGAGAATAAGACAAACAGATCACTTGAATTGTAAAATGCGTTTAGCTTTTCGTCGGGTATAAACCCATGAAACTTGACGACTTCATCTAAATTCAATTCGGTCACTTTAGCTTTAATGGTCTTCTCGTATGACCCTGTTCCAGCTATATGCCATTCTATATGTTCGCGAATATGTATTGGTAATTTATGTATTGCTTCTAACACTTGTAGATGCCCCTTGTGCTTTTGCAAACGGGAAACCGTACTAATAATTAGTTTGCTATGTATAGAATCGTTTTCTAATGGAAAAAAATGTGATTCATCCACACCCAAGGGAATTGCGATAACATTAGATTTTGATGCAATCTGCAATACGCGCTCTTTGGTGAAAGTACTGTTTGCTACTACTTTTGTAGCTCTCTCTAAAATGTTTTTACCGTAATACGGCAACCAAAGCCTTTTTTTGAGCGCTTTACCCCGAGGTAAAAATTCGGCACCATGTGCCAATACAAATACATTAGGCATTTTCGCCCATACACTCAACATGGCTTCCGGGTGCCATAATCCGCACACAACGGCATAATCTTCCTTATTGGTAAGAGCATTTAAATATCGATAGGCAGCCCATTCGCATTTTATTCTTTTATTAGGAAGCGTAACCACTTTTAGATGCTTGTCGTTAGATGTAAAAGACGATGGTGTTAAAATAGTCACCTCCTTAAAGTTGGAGCGCTGACCCATTGCAATAGCATGACTCAAACGAGCGATACCCCCAGTAGAAGGAGGAAAATCGAAAGCAAATATGATGAGTTTATCTTTCAAATAAGTCAATATTTTGTGTGAGCCAATGCGAGCTAGACCAACTCGCAATATGTTCGCTATAGGTCGCTGGGTTAAAGTGTAATTTTGTTTTAGCAAACTCAATGCTCGTCGCTAAATCGTCTCTGGAAATAAAATTGTTAATCTTTAAATCGTTCAGTAAATTTTCAATCTTATCGGCATACGCATAGCAATATCCTTGCTTTTGATTTAGCAATGCCAGAATTAGAAAATGGTATCGTGATGCAAACACGAATTCTGCAGAGGCTATATAACTGGCGGTTTTTTTATAATCTAAAGTAAATGGAAACTGTTTATCTAATTGCTCCGAAAAATGTTTCTTCACAAAAACAGCATCTTCGTGTGTCATAGCGACATTGTAAATCTTAAATCCTTTTTCCTTGAAATAACGAATAACACCATTCCAAAATTTAAGGTAATTCTCTAAAGAAATGGCTTGTCTATCGGGGTTCTTTTTTAAAACCCAATCAGAAGCATTAGACGAAGAACCTGGCATCATTATATTTAATGCGATCGTATTTGAAATGACACTACTTGTACTTTTTAAAACATCAGGCCACAAAAAGGCATTGTCTACACTTTTAAAAAGTTGTTTGTGTTGATATGGAAGCAGTCGTTGATAACACACACTATCTCGAACGGTAATAGCTTGAAATTGATTTAGTAAATTACTGACTTCTTCTTTTGAATGAAGATAAAAACCTGGTACTCCTGCTCCCAAAAAATAAACTTTGGATGATAGTTGTGCTAAACGCTGTAGAAATTGCCATCCGTTATCATTCGCATCATGAAGTATATCTCCACCACAAACGATCACAACTCCACTACTTATTGAGCGCAGTGTGCGCTTACTTTGTATTTGCACTTTATATCCGTGTTGACGCAATTGATAAGCCACCGAGTCGCATAAAATACGATCGCCAGTATTCAACGTATTGTAGGATCCTACAATAGTAATATCGCAGGGCAATAACCCCATTAGCGTTCGCAAACGGTCTTTAACGGCCTCTATTTTGAGTTGGATTTGCATCAATTATACTTTTGCCCAATGTGATTTGGTTACTTTATTGAAACGAATACTATCCCAATAGGTCCGCCATAACAACGTAATAGATTTGCCAATTGAAAAAGGACGTAACTGACCTTTGCCCAGAATTCGCTGAACTAATTTACCTCCTACAAAGGCATGCAGAAAGAAAACGTATATGAAAAAATTGAAATTACGTTTCACAAATAAAATACGATTCCTATAGGTGTTGTAAAGCATGGTCGCACTGGTATGGTCATGAGAACGTCCTACCTTATGATAAATCTCACAGGCGGGAGTATACCAAAGCGAGAAGCCTGCACGCTGTGTTCGTAATGAGAAATCCCATTCTTCCGAACCAAAAAAGTAAGCCTCCGGCAGTAAGCCAATTTTTTCAAATACTTCTCGCCTTACTAATGCAAGGCAACAAGTAATAAAACCAACTTCACCTGGTGTATCTATACCTTCATCTCCTTCACGCCTTCTAATGCCTCTATATGAACCTTTAGAAATAAATCCACCTGCATCCCATATACTCTTTCGGTCGTCTTCAAATAGTGTTTTACCGCCTACGATGCCTACATTTGTGTTGGTTTCGGCTACGTTAAGCATAGGGTCAAGAAAATCTTTAGTAACTAACGTATCGTTATTTAGCAACAATACATACGGAAAATTTTTATCCATGGCATACTTTATCCCAAGATTGCAACCTCCAGAAAAACCTAAATTCACATCAGAAGTGATAAAAACAACCTTTTCGTTGGCTTTATATTTTTCTGATAATTCAACATAGGATGAATCGTGTGAAGCATTATCCACCACAACAATTTCGTACGCTTTCGCTTTTGATGCCAAAATGCTTTCTATACACTCGTCGGTATCTTGAAAAGAGTTGAAATTGAGTAAAACGATCGCAGTTTGCATCATATTAACTAACTATAGATTTTAATTGCATTTGTAGAAAATTTACAAGTGCTTTTGGACTCCAAAAATGATCTTTTAAACTAAGTCTCGCATATGTTTTGGCCTTTTTTAAATCTCCAAATCGATAGTATTTTCTACTCAAAACGTAGGCAGCAATAGCTCGATCCTTTGGCGCCATATCTTGACCTCTTTCAAGGTACACCACTTCTCTACTTTCAAAAAAGCCTTTTTGTTTCCAACTGCTCTGCATCATTCCGCTACCATGGATGCGGTAATAAGATAACGGAGTTTCCAAATACTTGAAATTGGCACCACGCTGAGCTACATCTAACCAAAAATACCAGTCTTCACCCAATTTATCTACCACTATAAAAGATATTCCCTTCATAATATCATGGCGAACCAGCGGACTCGAGAAAAAGATAAAGTTCCCTTTTAATAATTCGGTATATATATTCCCGGATCGTTTTTCGGGGATTCTATGTATTTCAGAAAACAATTGGTTTGAGGATAAGGTTTCCCATAATTCTCCTTCTTTAGGAGCAGGACGAGAGTCAACCACCAAACCATCAGAATAGCACACATCAATTTCGGGATGTGACTGAAACACTTCCATTTGCTTTTCCAGACGATCTTCGCGCCAAAAATCGTCACTGTCTAAAAAGGCCACATATTCGGTGTCAACTTTATCTAGATAGGTGTTCAGGCGAGCCGACTTTTTTACATTCTTATCATCAAAATAATAGGAAATACGCTCATCCTTTTCGGCAAAAGATTGAATAATAGCTCTCGAACCATCCGTTGAACGATCGTCTAAAATAATCATCTTCCAATAGGGATAGGTTTGGGCGATTACACCTTCAATAGCTTGGCCAATGAAGTCCTCATGATTGTAACAAGTTGTTAAGACTGTAATTGTTGGCTTCATATCCTTCTCCATTTTTTAGGTACGTAGCCCATTTGTGATTCTAAAGCCTCAATAGTCTCTTCATAATACTCTTGAAGAAAATTCCTCGCCTCCGCACTAATATCTTGTTTATTGGTGGGTAATATCTTATCAAATTGCCAGCCTACTCGCTTTAAAAACGGCATATAGTAGTTAATCGTCAATCCTAATTTTGATTTTTTAAACGCGTTGCTTCGCTTCTCCAGATTTGGAAAGTTGATAGCAGGTATTCCTAAAAACGCACAAACTTTTTCCATTGTCTGTTGTTTAGATTGCATCATATCTTCATAATACAACACAAGTAAAGATGAAGCTTCAAAGCGTTCTTGATATTCTTTTAGATGTTTATTGTAATTACCGTAGTGGACGATTCCTAAAGAATCTCGTTCAAATTTTTTATTTAAAAAATAAGAACTTGGGTTCTGCAACGGAGAAATTTTTTGTGTTCGCACATAGTGGTTATAAGCAGAAATAGCGCGATCTACTGGGCTTCGAAGTACTACAATAAGTTTGGAGTTTGGTGCGTCTTGTTTAATTCGCTCCGCTATTGACTCATTTGGAGAGTCTGGAATTTCACCACCCAAATAATCTGGGGTCTTCTCCCCTATTAACTGAGCAGCAGCAGTTTCAAAATGAGAGCTATACCACTTAATTCCTTTTGCGTAATTGGTGTTGTAATAATGAATTTCATCCCGAGGTATAAATACACCCGAATGATCTCGGAGCATATCTACCAACCATGTGGTGCCAGATTTCTGTGCGCCGATAATCATAAAATGGGGGATATTTTTTGTGGTTACCATATAAATTGTTCTCCAACAAGGTTCGTTAGGTTGTTATTCTTTTCTTCAAAATAAACTTCGAGTTTCTTGCGAAATTCGGGGTTCATTTCAGGGTAATTTTGTGTAAACTGAGGCTGCAAATCTATGGGTGTAAACTGAGATATCTCAAGAAATTTACAGACCCTATTGAGCTCCTGCTGCGGTGCTGCAAAAAAATCTTCACTTTTTACAAAAAGAAATTGATCTTTTTTAAAATGCTGAAACCATTGGGTGATGATATCGGCATAATGTCCTCTACTAAGATACGAGTAATGTGCATGCGATTTTGAAAAATTATAACGCCCTGCCTTAATAGCGTCTTCTTCCCCTTTTAATCGCTCTGTTTCGGCTGCAATTGCCTCAGAGAATGTAGGTAGATTTTCATGACCAAGCGCAACCTCCATTTGATAGTGAGAGTATGCTCGATCTACAGGATTACGAAGCATGACAACGAATCGCGGATTTTTAATTTTCTGAGCTAGATGAATCGGCGCTTTTGGATGAAAGAAATAGTATGGAGTGGATTCGCCTGAGATCATTGCTTTTCTTTTGAAAGGAAAAAACGATCGGTACCAATTTGTTGAAAGATTGAAATATTTAGAAAAATAATGGATCTCCTTTGTTTTTGGAAGTGAAATTTCCGGGTGTTGACCCAAGTAATAAAATAAGGATGTAGTTCCACCTTTTTGAGCTCCTAGTATAAAGAAAGAAGGCAATAGGCGTCGTGTCACCGTAAGGCGTCTCCAAACATTCTTCAATCTCAACTGAACTACTCCTATCATTTACTTTACAATGCTTTTAATATACGTTAGCTTTTCTTTTTCAAACAACGAATAAATTCCCAAGGTCCCGAGTAAGAATAAGGACGATCTAAGCACTAAATCTCCCCAAAATGGCAATTCGAGATACTCCATTCCGAAATAAATGATTACCGCAAGTATACCTATTAAAAAGAACCCTTTAAAAACCACACTTAAGTAAGAACTAAATGGCATATGAAACAGTTGCTTAATAATGATTAAATACCTTGGAACAATCATTAAAAATGCCAGACCAAGCATGGCAATCACAATACCGTAAATCCCCCAAGAACTCCCCACATAAATGGCAATTAAATTAAGTGGCAACACAACAAGACTATTGTAGAATCCCCAATGAGATTTACCCATAGCGATCATACTTTGACCGACAAAAGATTGAATAGTCTGGAATAAGTACAAAACACAAAGCAATTGCAACAACTGGAATTCTTGTGCCCAAGCCGGGTCAAGAAATTGTGTAATAGGCTGCGCACAGAGGGCTATACCAATAAAAATAGGAAAGCGAATTAAATTTAATAGCTCTAGCGCTTTTTGGAACATTGCACTCGCTCGTTCCTTACTTTCATGAACTTTGGCCAAAATTGGGTACAACACTTTTTGTATTACCGGCGTGATCATTTTAACAGGATAGATGGCTAAACGCTTGAGAACATCGTAAATGCCTAATTCGGCTACTCCAATAAACTTACCGATTAGAATCGCATCTAATTGCGAAGCCAAAAAACCAACGACAAAAGCACCGGTTCGGAAGGATCCGAAGCTTAAAAATGATTTTATCTCATGCGTATTGTAATGAAATCTTGGAATATGAAGTTTCCAACCTAAAGCGATTGACAGGAGTACTTTAATGGCGACACGTGCTAATCCTCCCCAAACCAAAGCGTATACACCGTATCCATTAAATGCGAAATAGAGCACAGTAACGCAATACCCAATAAACGCTATTACCTCAATGGCTGCTATTCGTTTAAATAATAATTCTTTCTGAAATAATGCCTGAAACTGAGCTCCAGTTGCACCTATAAGAAATCCGATACTCGTCCATTGAAGCAGTGGCTCTAAATCAACCGACTCATAGAATTGCGCTATAAGACCACTAGAAAAGAAAACGACTGCAAATACGATAACTCCAAGAAATATATTCACCCAAAATAAAGAGGAAAGTTGTTTGGACGAAACTTCCTTTTTCTGAATAATCGCCTGCCCTATTCCCATGTCCACAAATTCTGCTGAAAACACCGAAACTACATTTACTAGGGCAAATAAACCGAAATCGGTTTTGGATAAAACTTTAGTCAGATATAATATCAATAGAAAACTCCCACCTGCTGTAATGAGTGTAGCAAGCGTCGTCCACTTTATTCCAGAGGTCGCCTCTTTTTTATAACTGGGTTTCAATGTGATAAGGGGATTTGGGGCCCAAGGTACGTATTCCTATAGAATCATACCGGCAGCAACGGTTTCGTGCGTAGCATCATCAATTAAAACAAAACTTCCGGTAACTCTATTATCTCGATACTCATCGATCATTAATGGGCGCGTTGTTCGGACTTTAATTCGAGCAATGTCATTCATTTTAAGTTCTTTATTCTCTTCATCTCGATTGTAGGAATTAATATCAATTTTATAGAGAACTTCTTTAATCATGGCCTTCTGCTCATTCGAGGTGTGCAAAATGGTATATTTTGCTCGTGGCTTCGAACTATCGTTATTTAACCAACACAACATAGCATCAAATTCCTGAGTAGCAGTTGGTGTATTGTTAGTTTTTACGATCATATCTCCTCGACTAATATCAATATCATCTTCCAATGTTATTGAAACAGACATTGGCGCATATGCTTCATCAAGAACGCCATCTATAGTATCGATAGATCTAATGGCTGAAGTAAATCCAGAAGGGAAAACAGTGACTTCATCTCCAGGTCTAAAAATTCCGCTAGCAACACGTCCTGCATATCCTCGATAATCTACAAACTCTTTACTTTGAGGTCGCAATACAGTTTGAACTGGAAAACGAGCATCAATTTTATTGATATCACTACTTATATGCATATGCTCAAGCGTGTGAAGCAATGGAGCTCCTTTATACCAATCCATATGTTTAGATCGGTTTACGACATTATCGCCATCCAAAGCGCTAATTGGTAAGAATCGGATATCTTTCACATACAACTTTGAAGAAAACTCCTCGAATTGCGCAATGATTTTTTCATAAACCTCCTCTTTGTATTCTACCAAATCCATTTTATTCACGCACACAATAATGTGAGGGATTTGTAACAAAGAAGCAATAAACGCATGACGTTTGGTTTGTTCTATTACTCCGTTTCGTGCATCAATTAAAATGAGAGCTGCATTCGCAGTAGACGCACCGGTAACCATATTACGGGTATATTGAATATGCCCTGGCGTATCTGCAATAATAAACTTACGTTTTGGCGTTGTGAAGTAGCGATAAGCCACATCAATGGTAATACCTTGCTCACGTTCATCTCTCAATCCGTCTGTGAAAAGAGCCAAGTCAACTCCTTCATGTCCCTTTCGCTTGCTGGTTGTTTCAACAGCTTCCAATTGGTCTTCAAAGATGGCTTTACTATCATAAAGCAATCGCCCAATAAGGGTACTTTTTCCATCATCTACACTTCCTGCCGTTGTAAATCGTAATAGTTGGTTGTTATCGATCATCGTAAATCCTTATTGTAATATTAAAAATAACCTTGACGTTTTCGGTCTTCCATCGCCGTCTCACTTCGCTTATCATCACTACGGTTACCACGTTCTGTTTGTTTCATTGAAGCAACTTCGTCCACAATCTTTTCTAAGGTATCCGCATCAGATTCAATTCCTCCAGTAATGGTAATATCTCCAAGAGTTCTAAAACGAATTTTCTTGTTGTGTACTTCTTCTCCTTCTTCCAATTTTAGATGTTCCGAAAGAGGAATCCATGAATTACTTCTCCATACCACGTCTCTTTGGTGAGCGATATAAAGAGATGGAATTTGAATATTCTCACGAAGAATATAATTCCACACATCCATTTCGGTCCAATTACTTATAGGGAAGGCACGAAAATGTTCACCTTCAAAGTGCTTACCATTTAAGATATTCCACAATTCAGGTCGCTGATTTTTTGGATCCCATTGTCCGAAATCGTCTCTATGAGAAAAAAACCGCTCTTTGGCTCGAGCCTTTTCTTCGTCTCTACGTCCTCCTCCAATGGCACAATCGACATTGTGGGTTTCAATAGCATCTAGCAAGGTTGTAATTTGAAGTGCATTACGTGTAGCGTTCTTACCTTTTTCCTCAGCCACTCGACCTGTATCAATGGATTCTTGTACCGATCCTACCAACAATTGAACACCTAAATCATTCACTAACTGATCTCTAAACTGAATCGTTTCAGGAAAATTATGTCCGGTATCAACGTGCAATAATGGAAATGGAATTTTGGATGGGTAAAATGCCTTTTTAGCCAAATGTGTAACTAGGATAGAATCTTTTCCTCCTGAGAAAAGAATCACCGGATTTTCAAACTGAGCCCACACTTCACGAAGTATGTAGATGGCCTCAGATTCTAATTCATCCAAATAATTTAAATAATACTTACTCATTCGTTTTGAGTTTAGTTGTGATATAATTTACAACCATAGCGACTGCTTCTTCTACAGAAGTTTCTACGGTGTTTATTTCAATGTCAGGTGATTGTGGCGCCTCATAAGGCGCGTTAATTCCTGTAAAATTTTTAATTTCGCCTGCTCGCGCTTTGGCGTAAAGTCCTTTAACATCTCGACGTTCACATTCTTCAACCGAAGTATTTACAAATATCTCGACGAAATTTTCTGCTCCTACAATTTGTTGAATGTTTTGTCTATCTTTTTCATAAGGCGAAACAAATGCAGCCAAAACCACCAATCCAGCGTCTATCATTAAATGTGCGACTTCGGCAATACGCCGTATATTCTCGGTACGATCTTCTGGTGAAAAGCTCAGGTTATTATTTAAACCCTTCCTTACGTTATCGCCATCTAACGTATATGTATGAATATTTTTCCCGATCAAGGCCTGTTCAACTGCATTGGCTATAGTTGATTTACCAGAACCACTTAATCCCGTAAACCATAGCAAAAATGAGCTATGATTCTTCAACGAATTTCGATGCTGTTTGTTAACAGCAAAGCTATGTGGGATAATGTTTTCTTGCATTAGTTCTTACCTAGTACTTTGTACACATAGTTCCGTATTTTCCCAAGGGGCAGACGCAACCACAATCGTTCGTGAAAATAATAAAGTGCAAATTTAGTAATTAACTCGGTTAAAGCTATAAAAAGTGCTACTTCATTGAAGTTATGTAACACGGCCCCTGAAATTATAAAGGTCATCGTAGTGGCTATGAGTCTCCAGGAAACAGATTTGTAAATGGTTTGCTTTTTCGTAAGGCCTTCTTTGGTGCGATAGCGCTGCCAAATTCTTTCATGGACGTAGTAAAGTAAAAATTTGATAAAAAACTCGGCTGTTCCAATGGCCAAAGCGTCTTCAATACTACATTTACCAAACAAGCATGTGATGAATAAAGCCACCAATATAGTATCACTGGTCGCTATTACCCTCCAGGATATTCCTTTTAATAGGCTTCTTACATGTGATTCTTGTTTATAAACAGCCATTTAGCTTTTTACTAAGAAGTATGGATTCAACAAATTCTCTTTATTGTAACGAAGTGATTCCTGGGTGGATTGATCAATTACCTGCACACCTACGGCTCTACAAATGGCATCGCCCGCAGCAGTATCCCATTCCATTGTTGGGGCAAATCGCGGATAAACATCGGCATTGCCTTCGGCCACCAGACAGAACTTTAGCGAACTTCCTTTAGATACAATTTCGACCTCGGCATTAATAGTATTTATATAGGCTTTGGTATCGTCATTTAAATGAGAACGACTTCCTACCACTCGCACTGGGCTGCCAGTTATGGCCGGAATTAATTGTTCGGCATTTTCGAGTATTGCATCCGTTGAAAATTCTTCATCATCTATCACCAAACGATAGGAAGTGTTGGAATCTTCTGCTGTAAAATATAAGGTTTTAGAAACAGGAACATAAATTACACCCAATTTAGGAACACCGTTGGTTACTAAGGCTATATTCACCGTAAACTCACCATTTCGCTTTATAAATTCCTTAGTTCCGTCCAATGGATCCACTATCCAACAACTGCTCCAATTTTTACGATCTTCATAGTCAATCTGCTTGTTCTCCTCACTTATAATTGGGAACGGTGTATTCACTAAATACGAATTGATAATTTCGTTGCATTTCTGATCGGCAATAGTGAGCGGAGAATCATCTCCTTTGATTTCTACCGAAAAGTCGGTTGCGTACACTTCAAGAATGGCTTTACCTCCTTTAATGGCAGCTTCTATAGCGGTTTGCAAATGTGCTTTCATAGTGAATTTATAAGAGGGCAAATGTACAATAAAAGCAGGGAGTAAAGCAAGGTTTTAGGAGTTTTGATCGTTCTGTAAAAACGTTTCTAATTACCAACCTATTGTCGCCCAAATTGGATAGTGATCTGAAAAAGTATCTGCGCCAATCCCAAACTCAATTGCTTTGATATTTAATGAAGTCATCACATAGTCTATGCGCATCGGATAGCCATCAAATGAAAAGGTGGTTCCTAGTCCGCCGCCTGCCATATCAAATGCGTCATTCATTCCTTTACTTAGTTTTTTATAGACATAAGAAAAAGCCGTGTTGTTCATATCGCCAGCAATTATTACTGGATGGCCAGTCCTCTTTTTATGCTCGAGGATAGCCGTTACCTGCTCTTGCTGCTTCACAAAATTAACCGACATCTGCCTACGAATTCTGGTCTTATTTTTTTGCTGCAAGTAATCTACCGAAGGTAAAATGCCCAATGACTGTAGATGGATATTATATAATCTTACCGTATCCTTATCCACAAGTACGTCTGCAAAAAGGCTGTTATTGTAAGTGTCTTCAAAATCGAATGCTCCCGTTTGAACCAATGGATATTTAGAAAAAATAGCATGTCCTAATTTATGATCTTCTTTGAAATGTTTAAACTGATACGGATAAGCAGCAAAATCGATATTACTGCCTCCATAAAACTCTTGAATACAAACAATATCGGGTTGTTGTTCTTTTAATAAGTTAGCTATAAAAGAAGACTCATTATGATCGCTCTCTTCTTCATACAAATTAAATAAGCGAACATTATAACTCAAAACCTTGAGTTTATGTGCCACATCATTCGTGTCTTCAGACTCATTCGCAAATTGATAAAAGGCGCCAAACGTAAAATAACCAATTACTAAAACCATCACAGAAAGCAAGGCGCGACGTTTTAGATGTGCTATCCAATATACCGCGAAAACAACATTAATAAAAAGTAAGGGAGATACCGCCAAACTCAACAGCGGCGCTATGGAAAAGGTTTTAGGCGGTATATACGGTAGGACATACGAAAGCAACAGCAAAAAAGCCGCTACGATATTCACCCAATAAATGAGCTTTCCTAAAAAACCAGATGTTTTCAAAAAGGTATGTTTGGTTAGTTGTCTTTACCTGCTTTAAACAAAAAATCTTTTTCGGCTTTAGTGAGACTTTCATACCCACTTTTGCCTATTTTATCTAAAATACGATCCACCCTTTGTTGGTGTTCAGACTTTGTTTCTTTGGTAGTAGAACGTTTAGACGATGCTTGTGTTGTAGTACGATGAACTTTTTTAAAAGGTCGTCGTTTTCTTGTACTGAATAGATTCATAAAACCATCCATAAGCTGCTCAAACCATTTCCCAATATCATTACCTTTAACCAATTGACGGGCATAAACGAATCCAAATGCAGCTCCACCAAGGTGCGCAAGCATACCGCCAGCATTATTTCCAGAGGTAAGCTGTAAAAGATCCAATCCAATTTTAACGATTGCAATGTGCCATATTTTAATTCGAAAAGTGAAAATTCTGACCTCTGTATTGGGAGAATAAGTCGCCATAAAAACAATAATAGCCATTACTGCCCCCGAAGCTCCTAATAAATATCCTCTTGCATTTTCGAAAACTGGAAATACATTGTAGGACAATACAAATAAAAGGCCACCACTTATGGCTCCTAAAAAATAAATCGTTAGCAGTCGCTTTCCTGCAAAAAGGTTGAGCACCATATTTCCAAACCAATACAACCAGAGCATATTAAATAGCACATGGAAAAAATCGAAGTGAATAAACCCATAAGTAATAAATGACCAAGGCTGCACAATGAACTCACCAAAAGAATCTGGCAAAGTGAACCATTTTGTAAATGCCGAAGGTGTTATCTGTAGAAAAAATGAAAATAACCTAATGGCAATAAAAGCAAGAGCATTCACCACAATAAGCTTAATAAGAACGCTTGCGGTTTTAAACTGATCTATAAGATTGTTTGCTGCCATAGTTAATTCCAACGAGTGTTATTAAAGCTGTTCTTTTTCCAATAATAGGCCATTATAAAACCGAATAATGCCCCACCTATATGTGCCCAATTTGCAATGTTTTGTCCAAAGACAGAGAATCCCGTAAGTCCCGAAAACAAATCCAATACAATAAGTCCAGGTATAAAATACTTTGCTTTTATAGGAAACGGAATAAACATAAGCATCAACTCTGTGTTTGGATACATCAAACCAAATGCAACTAGCACACCATAAATCGCTCCAGAAGCACCCACCGCAGGAGTGTAATATGCTTCATAAAAAGATTGGATTTGATCTTTCGAAATCGACTCTAAAATCGAGGTTTCATATTGACCAGAGCTTAAAATGGTCTGTATTTGTCCTTCTCCCAGTCCTGCCTGTAGTAGTGCTTCGAACCCAGAATGAAAATGATAATAATTTACGAGACTATGTATTAAAGCCGCTCCCAAACCAGCCGAAAAATAAAAGAACAAGAATTTATTTCGTCCCCAACGTGCCTCCAGCGGTGACCCAAAAGCCCAAAGTGCATACATATTAAACACGAGGTGCATCAATCCGCCGTGCATAAACATATGACTTACTGGCTGCCAATACTGAAATGCAGGGCTTTCAAAGTAGAAGAGTGAAAATAAACGATAGAACGTCTCCTCCATAACCAAAGTACCTACAAAAAACAGCACATTGATTATAATTAAGTGCTTGACCGTATCTGTTATTCTTCCCATATTCAAATGCCTTTTAGGCGCTTACATAAATTGTTTATCAAAATCGGAAACATCAAGAGTCACCAATATTGGTTGGTTATTTGGCGAAATATTAGGCTCTTTACATGCAAACAACTGATTAATTAGATGCTCTCTTGCTTCCTTTTTTAGAACCGTTCCTGTTTTCACTGCCATGCTTTTGGCCAAACTCTTCGCCAACGTATCGTTTAAAGCGAAGCCAGCTTCTGGCACATCATGCTCTAAATCACTTACCAATTGTTGCAATAACGCTTCAATGGTGCTTTCGGAAATACCCACCGGAATTCCACTTATTTCCAACACATCTTCTTTAAAAGTAGAAAAGACAAAACCAGTGTACTCTAATTGTTCTTTCACACTTTCTACAAGTACTAATTGAGGTTTGCTAAAGGTTAACTCCAAAGGAAACAAAAGTTGTTGACTCACCGCTTCTTGTACCGTAATATTACGCAACAACTCTTCATAAAGTATTCTTTGATGCGCCAAATTTTGGTGCACCACGAGCAGTCCATTTTTTAATGAAGTGAGAATATATTTGTTTTGCAACTGAAAAGTAATTTGACCCGCATCCTCATGAGTTGTTTCAAACAGCTTACCTGTAACTTGATCACTTTCCACTTCTAAGCCAGACAAAGAGTCGATAGTATCTGTATCTTTTAAACCAACATAAAGAGATTCCCACGAAGTAGTTTTCTCTTTTGTATAAGTAGTTCGTGTACTTCCACCAACAGATTTTGAAGGTGTTGAGAACGGATTAAAATCTTTATCTACTTCTATCGTTGGAGCAACAGGTGTTTTCTTACTGTATTCGTATGGAGTATCAAATCCTGCGTCTTTGTTGAAATCAAGTACTGGCGCAATGCTAAATTGACCCAAACTATGTTTAACAGTTGCTCGAAGCATCGCGTAAATAGCATGTTCATCGTCAAATTTAATTTCGGTTTTCGTAGGATGAATATTGATATCAATAGACTTTGGATCTACTTCTAGGAATAAAAAATATCCTGGATGAGTACCTTCTTTTACAAGTCCTTCATAAGCTGAAGCAACCGCATGATGCAAATACGAACTTTTTATAAATCGATTATTGACAAAAAAGAACTGCTCCCCTCTACTCTTTCGTGCAAAATTTGGCTTTAAAACAAAGCCTTCAACATTTACAATATCGGTCTCCTCAGAAATAGGCACTAATTTTTCATTGGCTTTGCTTCCAAAAATCCCAACTATTCGCTGTCTGGAGTTTGAAGGAGGCAAATTAAAGACGTCATTACCATTATGCAGCATTACAAATCCTATGGACGGATGTGCCAACGCAACCCTATGAAATTCATCTATAATATGACGCGTTTCTACGGCATTGCTCTTTAAAAAATTTCGTCTGGCAGGTATATTATAAAATAAATTTTTAACCGAAAGTGTAGTTCCTTTAGGAACCACAGCTGCCTCTTGAGATATGACTTTACTACCCTCAATGATCAGATGAGTCCCTACTTCTTCTCCTTCCGTCTTCGTTTTGAGTTCTACATGAGCAATAGCGGCAATAGAAGCTAATGCTTCTCCCCGAAATCCTTTGGTATGTAGATTAAATAGATCTTCGGCCGAAGATATCTTTGATGTAGCATGTCTTTCGAACGAGAGTCGGGCATCGGTCGTACTCATGCCTACTCCGTTGTCAATTACTTGGATTAATGTCTTTCCAGCATCTTTCACCACTAATGTGATGGAAGTTGCTTTTGCATCAATAGCATTTTCCAGCAATTCCTTGACCACGGAAGCAGGGCGCTGCACCACTTCTCCAGCTGCAATCTGATTGGCAACATGATCGGGTAATAACTGAATTATATCTGCCATTTAACGGGCTTGGGTAAAAATACTTAAGTCAAAATCGATGAGATACAAGAAAAGAAAAATTAAGACGGAAGCAATAATAAGAATTCGCCTGTTGGCCGCTTTATCCGACCGGTCTTTTAGATCCTGTATGGCAGCCCTA
>Ga0316208_1000331_pt1 | contig 61410 bp, 50 predicted proteins | sample 3monopyrite_MG_FD_204944 | JGI IMG/M metagenome (GOLD analysis project Ga0316208, IMG submission 204944) | Microbial mat bacterial communities from mineral coupon in-situ incubated in ocean water Damariscotta River, Maine, United States -... | ecosystem: Environmental > Aquatic > Marine >... | reverse complement strand
CAAAGTAAGATTTAATAACTTAGACATTCAAACACATCTAATAGGGGTCTACAATTTTCACAATATAGCCGCAGCTATTGCAATAGGAAATTATTTCAAGGTATCGCCTTCTAAAATAAAAATAGCGTTAGAATCCTATATTCCGAGTATGAATCGTTCGCAAATTATCGAGCAAAACGGACACCATATAATTCTAGATGCCTATAATGCCAATCCAACCAGCATGCTAGCGGCCTTAGAAAATTTTAAGCAGACCCAAGGAAGTTCGAAAGTGATGATTTTAGGAGATATGTTTGAACTAGGCGCAACGGCAAAGGCCGAACATCAAGAGATTGTGAATTTTCTAGAAAAGCATATTTTCGGCACAGTATTTCTCGTTGGTGAAAATTTCTTTGGAACTACCGTGACTTCAACACACATTTCAAAATATGAATCATATGATGTGTTAGAAAAAAAACTACAAGACAACAAACTTCCGGCTTCGAAGATATTATTAAAAGGATCCCGAGGAATGGCGCTCGAACGTTCACTCGACTACCTTTAAAGACAATCCAAAAACACATTGTTTTTTCTTTTGACTTTGTTTTAACAAGTTTTGTTTATTGTTTTTTTATTTTTGTTAAACAAAATGAAAAAACAGTTACTTCCTTCCAAACTATGTCCCATTTGTAAACGACCATTTAATTGGCGTAAAAAATGGGAAAAAAACTGGAATGAAGTAATCTACTGTAGTGAACGCTGTAGACGCAATAAATGAGAACAGGATTAGTCTGGTTTAGAAATGATTTAAGAGTTGCAGATAATACATCTCTCAATACTGCCATTACCAATAGTGATAGAGTAATTGCTTGTTACTATTTAGATCCGAGGAATTTTGAAACTAGTTACTTCGGATTCAAAAAAACAGAATCCTTTAGAACCAATTTTTTAATAGAAACCTTAATCGAGTTAAAAAAAAATCTTCAAGATCTAAATATAACACTACTCGTATTCGAAGAAAAACCTGAAGATGTATTATACTCAATCGCAAATTCATATCGGGTAACTGACATTTATCTCCAATCTGAATGGACTTCGGAAGAACTAACTGTAAGTAAAGCGGTAAAACAAAGCATCTCAGAAATCAATTGGCACGAAACGTACAATCAATTTTTATTTCATCCTGATGACATACCCTTCGATATAAACTCTATTCCAAAGGTATTTACAGCATTCAGAAAAAAGTGCGAAAAATATGTCAAGGTCCGAGAGGTATCTCAACCACAATCGATGCCCATAACAAACCTATTAGAGGATACCGAAACCATATCATCTTATACACTTAACCAACCACAAAAGGCCATAAAAGATTTCCGAACGGCATTCCCTTTTGTCGGTGGTGAGAATCAAGCGCTTGACCGACTTGATTACTACTTCTGGCAGACCCAAAAATTGTCATACTATAAAAAAACGCGAAACGGACTCGTAGGAAAAGACTATAGTTCTAAATTCTCTCCATGGCTTGCGAATGGGAGTATTTCTGCAAGAACTATTTTTCACCAAATCACCAAATACGAGCAAGAAATCACAAAAAGCCAAGACACTTATTGGTTAATTTTTGAATTGATTTGGCGCGATTATTTTAAATATATTTCACTGAAACACGAAAACAAAATATTTCATTTAGGCGGAATTCTACAAAAAAACTATACTTGGAATAACGATCCTTCCCTCGTAAGAAAATGGATAGACGGAAAAACTTCGCAGCCTTTTGTGAACGCAAATATGCTTGAACTCAAGCAGACTGGATGGATGAGTAATCGCGGAAGACAAAACGTGGCATCCTATTTTGCAAAATCCCTTAAACTAGACTGGCGTATTGGCGCGGCCTATTTCGAAAGTATGTTGATAGATTATGATGTGCATAGCAATTATGGCAATTGGATGTATGTAGCTGGGGTTGGCAACGACCCTCGAGATCGCGTTTTTAACATTGATGTACAAGCCAAGCGATACGATACCGATGGTAAATTTCAGAAACAATGGTTACAAACTCAATTGTTTTAAATGAAAACACTCAGACTCATATTAGGCGATCAACTGAACCTTCAACATTCTTGGTACCAAGAAACCGACGACGAAATTTATTACTTCATGGCCGAAATGCGTCAAGAAACAGACTATGTGGTTCACCATATACAAAAGGTAGTAGGTTTCTTTGTGAGCATGCGCGATTTTGCTGAAATGCTAAAGGAAAATGGCCATCAAGTCATTTATTATTCACTGGATACCAAAACCAACACTCAGAATCTAACCGATAATTTAAATCAGGTTCTCACACAATTATCAATAGAAAATTTCGAATACCAATTACCCGACGAATATCGATTAGACACCCAACTCAAGAGTTTCTGCAACAACTTGACAATATCTTCTTGCAGTGTTGACAGTGAGCACTTTATGACCACCAGAGATGAATTAGGCATCTTCTTCCGCGGAAAGAAGCAATTCACTATGGAGTACTTCTACAGGTATATGCGAAAGAAACATGATATTTTAATTGTCGGGAATGGACAACCAGAAGGCGGCAAATGGAATTTTGATCATTCTAACCGAAAAAAATGGAAAGGTGAAATATCAATTCCTAATGCCAAGGTTTTTAAAAAGGATGTATCAAAAATTATTGATCTTCTTCAAACTTTCAAAATAAAAACCATCGGTCAAATAGAACAAGACAACTTTTCTTGGCCAACCAACAGAAAAGAAGCTAAGTCTTTACTCGACTACTTTTGCAACCATCTCTTGAAGCATTTTGGTGATTATCAAGATGCTATGGATCCTTCCGAAGCATTTCTTTTTCACAGCAGACTTTCCTTCGCATTGAACACAAAGATGATTTCGCCTCTAGAAGTGGTTGAAACGGTTCTTCATCATTGGAGACTCCATTCAGATCAAATACAAATTTCTCAAGTTGAAGGGTTTATAAGGCAAATTATTGGGTGGAGAGAATATATGCGTGGCATGTACTGGAAATTAATGCCCGAATTCGAGCAAGAAAATCAATTAAACAATCATAACTCACTGCCGGATTTTTATTGGACTGGAAACACAAAAATGAATTGCCTCAAATCCACCATCAATCAGAGTCTGAAGCACAGCTATGCACATCATATACAACGGCTGATGATTACGGGTAATTATGCTTTGCTCACGCAATGTAATCCCGATGAGGTCGACGCTTGGTACTTGGGTATTTACATTGATGCTATTCAATGGGTAGAAATAACAAACACCAAGGGTATGAGCCAATGGGCCGATGGAGGTAAAATCGCGACCAAACCATACGTTTCGAGCGGTAGTTATATTAATAAAATGAGCAACTATTGCAAAGGTTGTTCTTATAAGGTTTCAAACAAAACGGGAGACGATGCGTGTCCTTTTAACAGTCTGTACTGGAACTTTCTAGCCGAAAAGAGAGTTCATTTTAAGGGTAACCAACGTATGTCGATGATGCTTAATCTTCTAGACAAAATGAGTCCAGATTTATTGAACGAACATAAAAAAAGAGCACAAAAAATTATTGCAAATCCAAATGACTACTAACAAAAAAAAATCTATTGTAGTTTTTTGGTTTAAAAGAGACCTAAGACTACAAGATAACGAAGCCTTAGCTAGAGCCCTTCAATCGGGCAAAAAAGTGCTACTCCTATATTGTTTCGAACCATCATTAATTCAAGACGTACACTACAGCAATAGGCATTGGAATTTTATTAAAGAGTCACTCAGAGAAATCAATTACGAATTAAACGCATTCCATTCAAAAATACTTACCGTTTCTTCTGAGGTAATTACAGCGCTCAACTTGCTACAACAGTTTTGGAAAATCGACGCACTATATTCTCATCAGGAAACGGGCATTCGCATAACCTATGAACGGGACAAAGCTGTCGCTCGTTTTTGTAGAAATAACATGGTGTCTTGGATAGAAACTACCAATAATGGTGTTTTTAGAGCTCGAACTAACAGAACGAATTGGCGAAAGGATTGGGAAAATTATATGAAGTCGCCAATCCTTAAATTCATTCCAAAAAATGAACAGCTAATTACAACATCCGAAATTGAAAACATTGAAGATCATTTTCAATTTATAAGTCTCGCAACTCCCACCAAAATTCGTTTTCAAAAAGGAGGGAGAACTATGGCTAAAAAATACTTGGCGTCTTTCTTCAAAGATCGCTACGTAAACTACAATCGATATATATCTAAGCCGTTATTGTCTCGACGAGGTTGCAGTAGACTTTCTCCTTACCTAGCCTGGGGAAATTTATCTACTAGAGAGGTTTGGCAACACGCTAAAGCATTCCGATTAACAAGTTCGCACAAGAAAGCTATTGACGGTTTCACCTCACGTTTACGCTGGCAGGCCCATTTTATTCAAAAATTTGAAATGGAAGACTCCATGGAATTTGAAAGTGTGAATAAAGGATATAGAAAATTAAAAAAGCAACTTTCAGAAAAATACAAAATAGCGTGGCAAGAAGGTAAAACAGGTTATCCTTTAATCGATGCCTGCATGAGATGTTTAAATGAGACAGGTTATTTAAATTTTAGAATGCGTGCTATGCTTGTCTCATTTTTTACACACCATCTATGGCAACCTTGGCAAGCAGCAACTGCACATTTATCGCAGCAATTCCTTGATTTTGAACCCGGTATTCACTTCCCTCAAATACAGATGCAAGCCGGAGAAACAGGAATTAATATGTTACGAATATATAATCCGATTAAAAATAGTTTTGAACACGATCCTGATGGTGAATTTGTGAAGGAATGGGTGCCAGAACTGCGGGTGCTTCCGCTAGAATTTATACACGAACCTTTTAAAATGACCCAATTAGACCAAAAATTTAATGGATTCACGCTTGGTATTGACTATCCAAAGCCCATTGTAGAGCTCTCCATGGCAAGAAAACAAGCCAGTGATACCTTATGGAGCATGAAGGAAGATCCACTGGTAAAAGCAGAAAGTATTCGAATATTAAAAAAACACACCCTGGCTAACCGACATAATTTTGACTAATGAAACAACAAAATCATCTTACCGTAAGAAATATGGATCGAATTATAGAGATGGCATGGGAAGACCGGACTCCGTTTGATGCCATCACACTACAATTCGGATTAAAAGAAGAAGAAGTCATTCGACTTATGCGCCGAGAAATGAAACCTTCTAGTTTTCGTATGTGGCGAGCGAGAGTACAAGGTCGCAAAACCAAACACGCCAAATTACGTACCTTTGATAATGAGCAAGGGCGTTTTAAATGCAGTCGTCAAAGACAAATTACCCACAATAAAATTTCGAAACGAAGATGAGTAAAAAACCAGATCAGGTTGTTTTTAATGAAACCGAACAAAAGTATGACGCAGCACTCAAGCCTTATGCAACCGGTGTGGGAGCTCCTAAAATCACAACTCCAGATACTACAGCTTGGAAAAATCGTAATATCGACCGAGTTAATAAGCAAGTAAAAGCTAAATACGATGAACTAAAATTGGAGTTCGACAAACTCATGGAACAGTTCGAATACAATAATTTGGTATATCAAGCTAAATTTAATTTCGAACCTATTGTTGGTGAAACATATCAATTATATCGAGATAAAGAGGGGCAGCCCTTCCTATCTCTTATTCTTCCCAATGAATGTAATTTCGATTTTGTAGGGACATTTCGATTGAATGCCGACACCATGTGGGAACGATTGTCTATGTAATCAGATTTTTTTCATCAAATTCATTCCGAAACCACTAAATCCGCAGCGATTTCATGCGCTGCAATCTTTTTATTTCCTTCTTCTTCGAAAACAGGGATTACTTCATGATCCCATTACAACTACTACTGCAATTACTAAATCCACAGCGCAATCCTTGCGCTGTTTCGTTTTTTATTCCATACAAATCTCGAGCGAGCTCGGATTTTTCGGGAATAAAAAAATCCACATCTTTCGATGTGGATTTAGTGAATGATGTGGGCGCTGAGGGATTCGAACCCCCGACCCCTTGGGTGTAAACCAAGCGCTCTGAACCAACTGAGCTAAGCGCCCTAACAGTGTTAGCGGGTGCAAATATAAGTTAGTTTTTATTTTCCGCAAACTATTCTATCAAAAAAATAATAAAATTTACACCTTCGTTGATCTCTAATTAAAGACTTATTATGAATCGCCTACTCCACTGTAAAAAAGAACTCTCTATTCGATGTTTCAACATCTAATAACAAAGAAGTAATACTACACTTATTTAAACCCAACGCCCGATCAAAACCGTCAATTGGATACGCTTCAACTATATCGAGATTTCGATCAAAATTAGTTAGGATCGAATTAAAATTCCAAGTAAGCACATAATCACCTTCCTCCAGAGGAACAAAACCTAGGCGATATTGATAGTTCTGTTCATCATCACTTAATTCACCCATGACTAACACTTCCGAATTTGGACATATTTCTCTTTCTTCCAGTTCACCAAGGCTTGCAACCAATGTGAAACGGTCCAGTGCATCTACACTATTTCCAGAATTATCAGCTTCTTTTAATTTTAATACGGAAAAATAATCTCTTAAGCGATCTTCTATAAAAATAGAATCACCTATTTCTTCATCAAAAGCCATTGAAGATACTTTTCCCGATACCCAAATTGTATCATTAAGTATAAAATTAGAATCGTTGGTAATGGATACTTTAAATTCGTTAAAGATTGTGGCAGGAGCCGGAGAGTCAGGTTCACATTGAGTGGCCATTAATAAAGGAGTGATCGCTAGTAGTGATAGTTTTAAAATTTGGTTTTTCATAACACTTTTATAATAAAACAACCAAATGATTAAAACTCCTATCTCTCTACTGTTATTAATTTACTAAAGACATAAGAAACACCTTATCCTTTCCTGCTAAACTACCTCAGCTACAACAAAAGTGCTCCCCCCGACATAAATAACATCTCCTTTTGCAGCCTCTTTTAATGCTGCTTTATATGCCGATTTAACTGAAGGAAACGTATTCCCTTTTAAATTATAACTCATTGCTTGATTATACAAAATCGAGACTTCTAAAGCTCTAGAAATGGGTGGCGCGCAAAAGTAAAATCGAGCACCTTTAGGAAATAAAGGTAGAATCCTATCCAAATTCTTATCCGAAACGACTCCAAGAACGATATGAAGCTCCTTCCATTGCTCATTGCTTAACTGCTCCATCACCAGTCGAAGTCCTTCTTCATTATGTGCCGTGTCGCAAATTACTTTTGGTGATCTTTTTAAAATTTGCCAACGACCTAAAAGACCCGTATTGACAATAACATTGTTGAAACCCAGTGTCAGGTGATTTTCCGATATATCCCAACCTTGTTTTATTAGTTGCTGCAACGCCACATAAGCCGTTCGTTTGTTGAAATTCTGATAGACACCCTTTAAATCAGACGATACATCTGGCGTCTTTATATCTTCAGCAAAATAAATGTTCGAATTGCTTTTCTTAGCAGTTGTCATAAACACAGCTCTGGTTTCTTGAGAAGTCTCACCAATAACAACCGGCACGCCTTCTTTTATAATTCCTGCTTTTTCTCCTGCAATCTTCTCAAGTGTATTACCTAAAAACTGTGTATGATCCAACCCTATATTGGTGATGATAGACAACTCGGGCGTTACAATATTGGTGCTATCTAATCGGCCCCCAAGTCCAACTTCTATGATTGCTATGTCCACTCGCTCTTTTCGGAAATAATCAAAAGCCAAACCCACCGTCATTTCAAAAAAACTAAGCTGTTCAGCTTCAAAAAAATTGCGGTTTCTAGACACAAAAGCAGAAACACTACGTTTCGGAATCATCTCACCGTTAATTTTTATTCGCTCCCTAAAATCTTTTAAGTGAGGTGACGTATACAATCCAACTTTATAACCAGCTTCCTGTAAGACGGATGCTAAAATGTGACTGGTAGAACCCTTCCCATTCGTTCCTGCCACATGTACACTCTTGAACGCCTTTTCGGGATGATTCAAATAGTTAGCTAACTTCCATGTATTGGATAAATCTGCTTTATAAGCTGCCTTCCCTTGTCGTTGATACATAGGAAGCTGTGCAAAAAGCCATTCTAGTGTTTCAGAATAGGTAATAGTCTTATTCGTTTAGTTTACAATTAACTTCTTTGTTAGTTTCGTTTTACCACCATCGAATTGAAGATAATAGATCCCATTCGATAATTGAGAAACAGATAACTCGTGACTTCCTCCCTCCACGATAGTACTTGACATTTTCCTTCCAAGAGCATCAAAAATAGTGAGTTCGATACGTTCAGAAGTTGGAAGAGACAAGCGAACTATCTCAGAAGCAGGATTAGGTGCCATTCGAATGGTATTGCCATCAATTATATCATCAGTAGCGAGAATATCACTACTTAGATCTAATTTATAACTAGATCGCCCATAGGTTCCTACATAAAGCAAATCGTTAGCCTCATCTAAGTGCATATCGGTTACTACCACTGCGGGCAGATTGGCTCCAATGACTTCCCAATTAGTTCCTTCGTCTGTGGTACCAAAAACACCTACATCTGAGGCGACATATAAATTTCCAAACGAATCCTTTAAAACATCACTTAAAGGAATATCTGGCAGGCCAGATCCGATGTCTGTCCAATTACTTCCGTTATCGTTACTGACAAATACATTTCCACTGTCCTCTCCAAATCGGTATCCCGAAAAAGTCGCATAGACCGTATTGGCATCATCGGGAGAAGCATAAACGCTTGTGACCCATCGAGTAGGTAAACTATTCGAAATTGTGTTCCAATTAGAACCACCATCTGTGGTAACCGATATAGTTCCATCATCGGCACCTGTATAAATCACGTCGCTGTTAAATGGAGAAATACTAATACTTGTGATAGTTCCAAAAGTGAGGTTTCCACTTCCAGAACCTTGTGTTAGATCGGGGCTTATGGCTGTCCAATTGTTAGCCGCATTTGTAGATTGATACAATCGTTGCGTTCCGTAATAAATGGTTTGAGAGTTCTGTGGGTCAATCGCTATTGGTGTGTCCCAATTATTTCGATCAGCCCCATCTATACCGTTTAATGCCGAACTAAAGTTTGCCGCATCATCTGTTGATTTCACAAGATTCCCACGTTGACTAAGAGCGTAAATTACATTAGTATTGGAAGGGTCTACTAACGGTTGGAATCCGTCACCTCCAGTAATAATTTGCCAATCACTTAAACCACCGGTAGTCGTTCTCATTGTACTATTGTCCTGAGTTCCTCCATATATTTTATCGCCGTTTTGCGAGTCAACATGGAACCGATAGAACTGGGTAATAGGCAACGTCAAATCTTTAGTAAAACTTGCACCGTCATCACTACTTTTATAAAATCCACCGTCATTACCAAGGAGGACTTCACCAGAAGTAGTTTCGTTAAAAGCTAATGCATGTTGATCTACATGTACTCCGGAAAACGCATCGAACCAATTTTGTCCTCCGTCTGTAGATTTTTGCACGACAAAATCAACATTGTAAATTGTGTTTTCATCAGATGGATCGATAAAAATCCCCCTAAACCACCAGTGAAATCCAACATTGGTTAATTGGCCAGAATTAACAGCTGTCCAACTGTTTCCTCCATCAGCAGTTCTGTAAACTCCTTGAATACTTCCAAATGCATCTGTATATCTAGCATACAATACGTCTGGATTAGAGCGCGAAATATCAATACTAATACGTCCTTTTTCATTTGGCGCTGTTGGCAAACCATTTGTCATTTCGACCCAAGTGGTTCCTCCATCCGTAGACCTATGTAATCCCGAAGTAGCCCCTCCGTAAATTCGGTTATCTGGCCGTCGAATTCGCTCCCAGGTAGCAGCGTAAACAATATCACTATTTGTTGGGTGAATGGACATATCGATCACACCCGTTATATCACTCACGAATAATACCTGTTCCCAATTATCTCCTCCATCGGTGCTACGATACACACCTCGATTGCTATCATCTCTAAACAATGGCCCCATTGCTCCAACGAAAATAGTTTGATCGTCATTTGGATCAATTAACACCTTTCCTATACTACCCACATCCGACAATCCTTTCGATTCCCAGGTTATACCTCCATCTTCACTTTTATAAACACCATCACCATCGAATGCAAGTGATCCACCTCCACCGTTAGGCTCTCCTGTACCAACCCATACCAAATCCGGGTTCGTTCTCGAGAGCTCTATATCTCCAATAGACAGCATTTGTTGATCGTCAAAAATTGGATTCCAGCTAGCACCAGCATCCGTAGTTTTAAATATTCCACCACTTGCCGCACCTACGTAATAGGTTTGAGCATCGTTTACAGGAATTTCAATATCGGTAATTCGTCCACCAATATTAACAGGTCCGGAGAACTCCCATACGGCACTACCTGCGTTTCGTTGAGCACGTTGTTTTTTCCAAGCAATAGCTTCTCGGTAAGCCGTTGCGTTAATCTCACCCGACGGATATGCGCGTTGCATATACATAAAATCATGAGGGAAAGTATTTTCAGCAATTGAAATAGCTGATTCCGGAGTCTTATCACAACTTATAACAAGTAGCGTTAGCAGACTTAATATTAGAAATCTTTTCATGGCGATTGTTTTATCTCAAAGATACGAATAATGTGTTATTCAATTCTTCAACCATACCATTAGCACATTCTATCGGAACTAGATAGACCGTTATCATATTCATTGTATCTTTACTTCTCAAAGACGACATTACACTAACTTGCTCAAAGGGATACTATATATCTTGCTATCTACATTCGCTTTTGCATGGATGAATCTCTTGGCGCGTTATCTATCGGAACTTCACCCTTTACAAGTAGTATTCTTTAGAGCCTTAGGCACCTTTGTATTTATTTTTCCTTACATGCTTTATAAACGTGTCCCAATTTTAGGAACGCATCGTGTTTGGCTAACCATACGAGGTGTGGTGGGATTCTTATCCTTAGCTGCCTTTTTTATCGTTATTCAAAGAATTCCGTTAGGTTCTGCTATATCTATACGGTATATAGCCCCAGCGGTGAGTGTTGTACTCGCTGTATTATTTTTGAAGGAAAAAGTAAATCTTTGGCAATGGATTAGCCTGGCAATTGCTTTACTTGGAGTGTTCATTTTAAAAGGAACCGACATGCGAATTGATGAACTGAGTTTTTTCTTGGTTTTGCTTTCAGCTGTATTGGTTGGAGCCGTTTTTACTATGATTCGGTATTTAGGCCCTAAAGAACATTATTTAACCATTATAAATTACTTCATGGTTATATCGATTTTGGGCAGCCTATTTTTTATAAACCAATGGCGCATGCCTAATTCAACCGAATGGTTGTGGGTTGGATGCATAGGAATTTTTGGCCTAATTGGTCAAATTTTTATGACTAGGGCTTTTCAAGAAGCCGAAACCAACACCATCGCCCCTTTCAAATATATGGAACTAGTTTACGCACTACTATTGGGCTGGTTACTATTGGATGAAACCCATGGCTACATTGCCTTGTTTGGAATGGTGCTTATTATTGGTGGAATGGTCCTTAACGTATCTATCATTAAGAGACGCGCAGGGAAAAAATCTTCTTAATTTGAGAGTGTAAATTTGTAGATTATTTTACCTATTTGCTTTGCAGGAGCCTTACTATCGGCATTAAATTTAGTGGCTAGCGCATTCTCCTTAGCTTTATCGAGTAAACATTTTGTATTGTTGTTGGTTCCGCGAACACCCGGCACTGCCTTCAATACTTTACCATTACGGTTAACTTCAATACTAACTACAACCGTACCTGCCTCATTGCATTCCTGTGGCTTACGCGGTTTTGTAAGAGGTTTTCTTCCTCCTAACAAATAATTACCATCTCCATCTAAACCTTTCCCTGTCCCATAATAGCTTTGTGCATTTGGGTCGCCATTGGGATCGCCCTTGTCGCCCGCCTTGTTATCGTCTCCTTCACTTCCTTGTGCGGTACCATCATTTTTTGGACCATTGATCAAGCTAGAAAGCGCATCGGTAGTCGATTTATCCGGCTTTGGTTCTACTTTTTTAGGCACCTCTTTGGGCTTTTCTTTTGGTTTTTCTTTAACCACTTCTTTTACCTCTTCCTTCTTCTCTTCTTTTTTAATTACGGGGGCTTCTTCACTATCCTGAGTAACTACTTCTTCTTTGATTTCAGTCTTAGTTTGAGGAACAGGTTCGGGAGTTGTTTGTTTAGGTGCTGTTTTAATTGGTTCAGAGGGTTGCTCATCCCCTTTTCCAAAATCTGTAGTACCAAAATTAACTGCAATTCCATTCTCTGGAGGTGGGTCTAAGTATTTGAGTCCAACATAAAATAGCAGAATAAGAATCAGCACATGAAGAATGACCGTAATTGTCATGCTTTTTCTTTTATGTTTTGTATCTACTAAGCTCACGTTTTTTCCTACTTATTATAATCGGTTATTTATTTCTTGCCAGTAATTAAGCTACGTTCAAAGCACAACCTTCTTAATTAGGTCGTACCGCTAAAACGACTTTAAAGTTATTTTTGTTGGCTACATCCATAACAAAAACAGCATCCTCGATAGGCACTCCTTCTTCGGCTCTTAATATAATGGTAGGTTCATCTTGTCCAGCGAGAACACTTTTAAGCTCTTTTTCAATACTATACTCACTTACTCGTTCTTTGTTCACGTAGTAAGCTCCATCTTTCGTAATACTTACTGAAGCTTTCTGCTGATTGGTAGACTTACCCTTCGCTTTAGGCAAAATAAGATCTAAAGCATCTGGTGTAATTGCTGGTGAAGTGAGCAAGAAAAAGACCAATAGCAAGAATACTATATCCGTCATCGAACTCATACTAAATTCTGGGCTCACTTTATTTCTTCCGCGCAAATTCATATTAAGCAGGCTCGTTTAAAAGATCTAGAAAATCTACCGCAGTTGCTTCCATCTGGTGCACCACTTTATCTGTTCGAACCACTAAATGATTATAGCCCATATAGGCAATAATACCTACAATAAGGCCCGCAACAGTAGTTGTCATTGCTGTATAAATTCCTTCTGCTAGGCTACCCATTTCGGCTTGCCCACTGCTAGTCGCTAATTGATGAAACGCCAATACCATACCGATAACGGTTCCAAGAAAACCAATCATTGGAGCAGCTCCAGCAATAGTGGCGAGGATACTCACATTCTTTTCTAATTTGTATACTTCCAGTCGCCCTGCATTTTCGATGGCCGTGTTGATATCGTCCAAAGGACTGCCTATTCGAGAGATTCCTTTTTCGGTTAAACGCGAGACCGGACTATTTTGCTGAGCACATAATACTTTTGCGCCTTGAATATTACCAGAAGCAACATTGTCTTTTATCTGATTCATAAAATTACCATCCATTTTTGAAGCTGCTTTTATGGCAAATAAGCGTTCAAAATAAATGTAAACAGCTACGAAAAGAAGTACAAAGAGCACTCCTATAATAATGGTTCCACCCATACCACCGTTGGTGATAAGTTCCATAACTGAAAGGGTTTTTTCGGTCACTTCGGGTTCTAGGGCTTCGGCCGCATCTTGCGCACCGTCCTGAAGAAGAATACTAAGCATAAATAGTTTCGGTTTTTATGAATAACGACAATACCTCTAGGAAATTGTCAGTAGGTTACATTAGGGCTTTTACAGCAAGGAAGACTCCTGCACCTGCAATAAATCCAATAAAGGCTAACCAAGTAGCTTTTTTAAGGTACCAGATGAAGTCTATTTTTTCCATTCCCATGGCAGCAACTCCTGCAGCAGAACCAATAATTAACATACTACCACCTGTACCAGCAGAATACGCAATAAAGTGCCACAACGTGGAATCTGTTGGCGCATCATACATACCCATAGAGGCCGCAACTAAAGGAACATTGTCAATAATAGCTGATAATACACCTAACAACATAACAACCACATCTTGATTTGGTATTGCACCTTGTAATAGTTCGGCAACATAGCGTAAGGTTCCTACATCTACCCCATCTATGGCCCCATAAACCAAACTTTCTAGTCCGGCTACAGCCATTAAAATTCCTAAAAAGAAAAGAATACTGGATATTTCGATACGGGATAATGCTTTATGTGCCGAGTATAGATGTCTTCGTTCTTTACTAAAATCCTCTTCTGGATGAATGTATTCTGAAACTAACCACACCACACCAAGAGCCAACATCATTCCCACGTAAGGAGGTAAGTGTGTTACTGTTTTGAAAATAGGCACCGAAACAATCATACCTAGCCCCAAAAATAACATGGTGCGACTACTTAATAATTTTTCTGCAGAAACATCTTCCTCTGTATCTACTTCTATAGTTCCTCTAAAAGGTTTTAAATAGCTAGCAGCAACAAAAGGAACTATAAAACAGGCTATTGAAGGCAATACAACCCATTTAATTAAGCCCATAGCTGTTACCTTATCGGCAATCCAAAGCATGGTAGTAGTCACATCTCCAATAGGCGACCAAGCTCCACCCGCATTTGCGGCAATTACGACCATAGCCGCATACCATAATCGCTCTTCTTTCTTATTGATAAGCTTACGAAGCAAGGTAACCAGTACAATAGTAGCAGTAAGATTATCAATAATCGCCGAAAGTATGAAGGCCAAGATTCCTATCAACCATAGTAGTTTGCGTTTGCTCTTTGTTCGAACCGCTCCTTTAAGCACTTCAAAACCGCGATGGAGGTCGATAATTTCAACAATAGTCATCGCACCAATCAAGAAAATCAGAATTTCGGCTGTTTTACCTAAATGATGTAATAAGGTATTCTCGAATCCATGTTCGGCCGCATCTCCACCAGAAATGAAATTATAGACATGCTCATGGGTATCTATAACACTAAACCAACCTTGATGAAAACCAACAGCTAATACAGCCCAAATAAGGGCAGCCATAATGAGAGCAGGTACAGTTTTATCTAGTCGTAAAGGATGTTCGAGTGTAATGGAAAGATAGCCAATTACAAAAATCAATATGATGATGGATTCCATAAATGAGGAAAGTTTAGCTGATTAAAATATAGCCTTAAAAATAAAAGTTTTATCCTAAACCACGGCACGAATTACGTACCTATTTTCAAAGAATTTGCAAAAAAAGCTTCAAATTCCAAAAACGACTTAATTCGAATGTCGAAATCACTACACCAATTGCTGCAATGCAATTTCGAATGCTGTTTTGCTCATGTTTGTTTTCTGAGAATTTGCTTTATGGGTATTCTCAAGTGCCTTTCGGATGGTCGCCGAGGTATCACTAAAAATTGCTTCATCTGTCATAGCAACTTTACGTTCCATAAAATAAGCAAAGACACGAGCCATTCCACAATTAGAGATAAAATCGGGAATTAAACTCACGCGTTCATCTGTATACTCCATGATTGGACCAAAGAAAATTTCTTTATCGGCAAAAGGAACATTTGCACCGCAACTAATAACCTCCAACCCAGTGCCGATCATTTGAGATATTTGCTCCTTGGTAATTAAGCGAGAAGCGGCACATGGTGCAAAAATTTCAGTTTGCAACGTCCAAATTCGTTCATTCATCTCGTCGAATGAAATCAAATTATCTGCCTTTAAATAGTTGCCATTTTTCTCGAGAAATAGATCTCTAATTTCTTCAAAGCTAAATCCTTCTTCGTTGATTAAGCCTCCTACTCTGTCGATAATCCCCACTACTTTGGCTCCCATTTGCGCTAAATAGTAGGCAGCTGCAGCACCAACATTACCAAATCCTTGAACGATTGCACGCTTTCCTTTGATGTCGCCACCATAGATTTCATAATAATGATGTACTGCTTCGGCAACACCATATCCTGTAATCATATCGGCCACCGTATATTTTTTTGCCACGTCTGGCGAGTATGCCACATTTTCGATCACCTTGATCACTCCTTGACGTAATTGACCAATACGATTAATTTTATCGGCTTCTGTAGGTGTAAAATGCCCATTAAATACGCCTTCTTGGGGGTGCCAAACACCACTTTCTTCGGTAATTGGAATTACTTCGTGAATTTCATCTACATTTAAATCGCCACCGGTTCCGTAATAACTCTTCAACAAGGGAGAAACGGCTTTATACCAGCGTTCCAGTACGCCTTTCTTACGCGCATCATTTGGATCGAAATTAATACCACTCTTTGCACCTCCAATGGCCGGTCCAGAAACTGTAAATTTTACCTCCATCGTCTTTGCCAACGACAAAACTTCATTCTGATCCAGTCCGGGACGCATACGAGTTCCTCCACCTGCGGCTCCACCACGCAATGAATTAATAACGGTCCAACCTTCGGCTTCCGTTTCGGGGTCGTTCCAATGGAAAACTATTTCGGGTGCTTTTTCTTCGTATTGTTTGAGTAGTTCTTTCATGATTAAAAGAATAGCATGATATCGCTTAAGAGAAACACTCATAAGAACGCCGAGATAGCAACACTATGTTCTACCTTCTTGGGCTTCGATTGCGCAGACAAAGATAAAAAAGTTGAAAGTTAAAGCGATTAAAAAAAATGATTTATCAATTTTAATAGTAACAAATGAACCTGAGTTTCGTCTTGCTTGTATGAATAAACTGGTCGCTTTTCTTTTTAACATACTAATTGTATTTACTTCATTCTTCTCGCTGGGGCAAGACAACACGAATACTATAACTGGACAACTATTTGATGCAGAATCACAAACTCCAATTTCTTTTGCATCTATTTACATCAATGGAGCTCCTATTGGCACAACTTCTAACGAGGATGGATTTTTTACATTTCATTTCCCTTCTAACTACAAGTCAAGTAAGATTACCATTTCCATGATCGGTTATTCATCCATCAATAAGCTCGCCGATGAATTTAAAAAAAATGAAAAGCTGTATTTAGATCCGCAAGTTTCACAATTAAATGAAGTGGTTCTAATTGCCAGCAAAAAGAAACCATTAACCGCAAAACAAGTCGTTAAAAAAGCATATAGAGCAATTAAATCGAATTACCCAGACGAGCCTTACAACTTAGATGGGTTTGTACGAGATCTTCAAAATGAAGACAATGTTTATGTCGAGTATCTAGAATGTGCTGTTAAATTTAGTTATCAACCTCAACAAATCAGGATTGAACCTCAAGTCGAGTTGGTGGAGGTTCGAAGAAATTATATCGCTCAAAAGAATAGTTGGAATGATGATTGGGATCGTAAAAATTCAGTTATCGATTTGGTAGAAGACGATTGCATACGCTTCGATTATGGTCCTATTCGACCCAAAGGTGGATGGCGATTTGAAATTGAGGCCGTTCTGCCATAGAACAATCGATACGTTTATAAGATTATAGGGAAGGACTCCCCTTTTCAGACTGCAGTTTTATACATCGACACCGAAACCTTTGCTTTTGTGCGCATTGAACTAACACGAGAAGCAGTGAATGGTCGCTCTTGGAAAAGACGCCTAACCAACGGACAAGAACAGGTATATTACAATGTAGTTTTCGAATATCAAGAATACGAAGGCAAAATGTACTTAAAATATCAAAAAGAAGAAGACACTTGGAAAATTTACGACACAAAAGACACGAATCGCTTACTGTTTACGAAGCATCCAAAAAAAGAATTGTTTGTTAATAAAATTATTACTGATGTAAAACTTGATTCATTCAAACAAAATATGAATCATACAACTAGTATAGAAAACCAAGCAAAAGAATACAATCCTATTTTCTGGGAAACTTATAACGCACCGCAGCAAACTAAGACCATAAGTAAAATCGAAAAAGAACTGAAAAAAACGCGCTAGTTTTCGCTACATCCCGCAAAATCTAATTAAAAATTACTCCACTACTATGATCTCGTTTCGCACCTGTCACACTTGCTAAGCAATTCACCTCTTCTCGAAGTCGTAACACCCCAAGTAATCCAAAAATTATAGCTTCTTTAAATTCTAGAAGTTTGTCATCGGGAACTACCAGTTTTACTTTTTTGTAGTCAAGCACACGCTCTAACAGATACGAATTATAAGCACCTCCTCCTGTCACCAACACATTGCATCCTTGCTCAAATTGAGCAGCCAATTGATAGGCGATGTGCTCGGTAAAGGTTGCTATTTGATCCTCAACAACCATTGGATAAGTCTTTAGCAAAGGAAAAATGTGATTCTGTACCCATTCCAAACCAAGAGATTTGGGAGGCGACTGTTTATAAAATTCAATTTCATTTAACACTTGCAATAAATTCTTGTCTACACTGCCATTTCTCGCCAATCGACCTTCATCGTCATAAGGCATTCCTAATTGCTCAGCCAAAGAATTGAGCACAATGTTAACAGGACAAATATCGTATGCGATTCTGCTCCCATTTTTCTCGAAGGAAGCGTTTGCAAAGCCACCTAGGTTAAGACAATAATCGTAATTCGAAAAAAGCAAACGATCGCCAATAGGCACTAATGGAGCCCCTTGTCCGCCCAGCGCAACATCGGCCACTCGAAAGTCGCAAACTACTTGCTGTTTTGAGATTGTAGCAATTTGAGGCAGATTACCAATTTGAAGCGTGAGGCCTTTTTCTGGTTGGTGCAATATGGTATGCCCGTGACTACAAACCCCATCTAAACTAGAAATTTGATTCTCCTCGATAAAGGCAGCAATGATTTCACCTAAATATTGCGTGTATTCTTTATTTAACGTGCGTAATCTTCCTTCCGAAAAATGCACGCCTTCTTTTAAACGCTGTTTCCATGGACCAGAATAAGGAATTGTCTTTACACATCCCAATTGAAAACTCCAAGATCCATCTGTCGAATTAGTGAATGTACATTCGGCTAAATCGATCCCATCCAGAGAGGTTCCACTCATCACTCCTAAGACTTTGTAATTAGATTTATTCATTTCAGTAAAATTAACAGGATTTATTGAAAAACTGCCTTCAAAAAATTATCTTTGCACTCGCTTACGAAAACGATTTAGTACTAAAGATACAAACTATGGATTTTAGCCTTTCCGAAGAACATTTAATGATACGTGACGCAGCACGTGATTTTGCCCGAACAGAACTATTACCTGGGGTAATTGAACGTGACAACAAACAAGAATTTCCTACCGAACAGGTAAAAAAGATGGGAGAACTAGGATTCTTAGGAATGATGGTGGACCCCAAGTATGGTGGTGGTGGCATGGATACTTTATCATACGCCATTGTGGTAGAAGAACTGAGTAAAATTGATGCTTCGGCTTCGGTGATTGTTTCCGTAAATAATTCGTTGGTTTGTTATGGAATTGAAGCTTTTGGTACTGAAAAACAGAAGCAAAAATATTTAACAAAATTAGCGACAGGTGAAAACATTGGAGCTTTTTGTTTGAGTGAACCAGAAGCAGGTAGTGATGCTACTTCTCAGCGCACAACGGCTATTGACATGGGAGATCACTATATCCTAAACGGAACTAAGAACTGGATCACCAATGGTGGAACAGCTGATTTTTATTTGGTGATTGCCCAAACCGATAAGGAAAAAGGCCATCGCGGAATTAACGCATTCATCGTTGAAAAATCATGGGAAGGATTCGAGGTAGGTCCTAAAGAAGATAAACTTGGTATTCGAGGGAGCGATACGCACACACTAAACTTTAACGACGTTAAAGTACCCAAAGAGAATCGAATTGGTGAAGATGGATTTGGATTCAAATTTGCCATGAAGACTTTATCTGGTGGACGTATCGGTATTGCTGCTCAAGCATTAGGTATAGCAGCAGGCGCCTACGATATGGCACGCGAATATTCAAAAATACGTCAGGCTTTTGGTACCGAAATCTGCAACCATCAAGCCATCGCTTTTAAACTGGCGGATATGTTGGTCGAAATTGAAGCTTCTCGCCATTTGGTGTATAAATCGGCTTGGGACAAAGACAATGGAAACAACTATGATATGTCCAGTGCTATGGCAAAGTTAAAAGCTAGTAAAACAGCGATGGATGTGACTGTAGAAGCCGTTCAAATTCATGGTGGAAATGGATTCGTAAAAGAATACCACGTGGAGCGAATGATGCGTGATGCGAAAATAACTCAGATATACGAAGGAACTTCTGAAATTCAAAAGATTGTGATTTCTAGAGGACTATTGAAGGATTAAATAAATCCGATATTTATGGAGCCAAGGCTCACATTGAAAAGATGCATTTTTGAATGATTTCAAAAATGCATCTTTCCTTTTTTTAAAGGAACCTTACAATCATACCTATTGTAACATTTTTTTGATGCTCGCGACTCATAAAAAGCAGCCTTCGAAGGCATACCCTTAAATTTCAGGAAATCCAGTGCTTCAACTCGATTTTTTTACCGAAATTGATACTCCAAAAATTTTACCTACGCATAACGTAGGCACAACTAGTAATAACCATTAATAAATAGCCATACCTATGTCTGATGATTTTGACTTATTAGAAACCGAATCTTCGAACCAAAAACAGGAAAAAGTAGATGTTAATTGGGGCAAGGCCGTAGACCAAATGAAATCCAAACTTGCTCAAGAAGACGACCCAGAAATGCGTCAAAAGATCTTGAACGCAACCTTGGACGATGTAGTACATATGGCCGAAAAAGATCGTACCTCTCTACTCGACGCGATTAAGGATTTAACCGACTATCAAGATGAAGTTGGAATTATATTCGAAAAATTCTCTACCCTGAACGCTGCTGAGCAAAAGGTAATAGACGATGCACAGAAGGGTCTTGAACGTGCTAAAATGGCACTAGAAGATGCCGAAAATGTTAAAGATAATTGGTGGAACAACCTCTGGGGGCGGAAAGCGAAAATCAAAAAACGCCAAGCAGAATTGGAAGCTGCGCAAAAGGTTCGTGATGGAGCTGACATGAAAGCCAAGCAAATGTTCCAAGAACGTATTGAAACGGCCGATATTCAAACATTGTTAAGCGAGCTATCTTACAAAAGCCAGGCAGCTGTTACTCGATTAAAAAATCGAGAGGTGGAAATAAAAGAAGTAGAAGACAAATTGCAGGATGCTATTGTCGAAGCGAGTAAAAATCACACCAAAGCGCTGGAAAAGAAAAAAGAGACCGAAGATAAATTAGAAGAGCAGTACGCTTTGCTAAAGCAGGCTCGAGCTGCTTTGGACGAAATTAGCGATAAGCAATCTACCGAATACAGTGAAGCAATTGGTAAAATTACAGAGATCGAACAGAAAGTCGAAGAACTTGAAGGTCTTAAAAATGCGTACACTACACTTGCGGCGAGTAAAGATAGTTTTGTACACAAACACAACTTAACAATTAAAGTACTCACGTCTCTTCGTAGTAATTTACAAACGCATCGTGCTAAACTAAAAAGTGATACCGATGAACGTCTAAAGTATTATGACGGATACGTTGTCGCATTAAAAGCGAGAACCGATCAAGAATTTGCAGCTATCCTAGAACACTTAGGTGTTAAAACCGATGAACACATTGGCCAGACACTTGCTTCTATGCATTCTGCAAGTGCAAGAGCTCGTCAAGAAATGATGGACAACATCCCAGTTCACGAAAAAGTAATGCAAGGAGTGTATAGCAGTTATGCCGAGGCTTTGCAGGAAATTCGGGAAAAAGATAGCGAAATTCAAAAAGATTTTGCAAACCGTTACGGGATTGATATGAAGGAGATTTTTGAAGAATATTATGCTTCAGACGGAAGTGCTCCATCTGGAGAACCTTCAGATAATCCTGATAAGCCTGAGCCAACTGGCGAGGATGATTTACTAGGGTAATAAAACAATAAACTTATTGTCATTTAGAGTGAAACGAGAAGTCGATTCGATATGTTGAGATTTCTCACATTCGCTCGTAATGACATGCCATACCATAAACCATGTCCATAAACTCGATAGTCACACCTCTTGATAGTGCCGTTCTTGAAAACAAAGAACAGTATTCGGTGTACTTCAAAATTGTGCAACATGCCTTTAGAGAGCTCATTACAGGGATGGAGACAGAAGAGCTTTGCAACCCTTTGGAGATATCGTTCTTTAAACAATACGGCGAATTAGTATTGTATTCTTTAGAAGCTTTCCGTGTGAAGTATTTATATGACGAGGAAGAGAAAATGAAAGTGGACCTTACCGAGTCTGGCTTCCCTAATTACCTTGAGTTTAGGTATTTAATTAATGATCTTGCCCTAAAACAAGAACACATAAGTAAATTACCAGATCCAACTCACCTAAAGGCCGATTTTTTGGAGAGTTTACTTAAATACAAAGAACCCGTAGCGAGACGAAAGCTAGAACAAGCTGCTTCAATAGTGTATTATACTTCGGTTGAGAAGAATTATATTTTTAGAAGATTTGTACAAGGGAAAATTATTAAAATCGAAAACAATCCAGAAGCACCTTATTTGATTAGTTGGTCCTTTTATGATGTTTCGCTCAATAGGCCTTTTATCTGTTTTATGTATTTCGATTTACACAAAACCGATGTAGATGAATACACCGAAGAAATCTACGACATCCTAGAAAAATCGGCAGATAGAAATATGAGTTTGGATATGATGGCTTATGCGATTGACAAGAAGTTACCTAAACTTTTACCAAAAAAACTTCGAAAAATTGACTTAGGTCCATTACATAATATTTTCGCTAAAGATGAAATGGAAATAACGCATGTTCTGCTAGAAGGCATTAGTAAAAAGACACTCACCCTCTCTTCTTATGCCATTTCACTTAAAATCGATGAAATTGTATCGACCGCAGATTTTACAGAAGGTAATTTTTTCAACAAACAACGTCTACAGGTCTGGGAAGCAAAACGTGCTGAGCGCTATGTTTTCGCACCGCATAGAATGCTCCAAGCACTATATGACAAGGCACCTGAACATATCAATAAACTAACAAAAGAACCTATCGAAATACCTGAACTAACCCTTTAATATGGAACACAACACAACATTTCCTATAAAAAATTCTGAATTAGCTACCCTACGTGATGAGGCCACTTCTTATTTAAAAGGTGTGCAATGGGATCAAGGTATGAAGGCCAAAAACCGAGATAAAAATGGCAAAGATGAGTCCATTCTGCTGTATTTATCCAAAGCTACTGGTAATAGTACGTCTAGCGTCACTTCAGTTTCGAAATCTGTTTTGGGGTTAAAAAAACGATTGCTCCCCGATTCGGTGGCGATTCCGTTACATCTCAATGAAGCATTATATGCTTTACAAGAAGGGATTACTATGGGTATTTGGCTAAAAGATAGTTATTACGATGCTTCTGGATTAAGTAGTCTAAATGAGCGTAAATCTTCGCTTGATGGTGGGATGCGTCGCGAATTTGATTCTAAACAACATACCGCCACAGCTTTTATGCTCTTCGGAATGGCTTGTCGCATTTTATTCGACTTAAAACCAAAGGCTTCGGACGATTTAAGTGTTTTAAAAAATAAATTTGCTGGGGTACCAGAATTATCTCTGTTTTCACCCATCAAAGGAATTTCTTGCGTGCTGTATTATTACGACAAATACTTGAATCATCCTGAGATCATTAACAAAGACAAGGATGTAATCGATCTAACAGTCGTTTATTTTGAAGCCATCATTTCAGAAATTCAACTGCGATTAGGATCTTTAGAACATACAGAAAGCATTACCGATAGAACATATAAACTCGAAAACAGTGAGTTTGCTATATCGGGTTGGGAAAATGTATTTGAAGGTACCGCCGTAAGTGTAGAGTTCAATAAAATACAATTCGAACAAATAGTTGGAAACCGGGACGCTAAGCATTTTGCACGTCGTCTCACAGAAAGAATGATGAGCTATGATTTTACCGCCAAAAAAAATCCGTTTCAAGAACTAGGTGGATTTATGCCCGTGTTTATGGGGTATGGAATTCCTGGTACTGGTAAAAGTATGCTCATAGCTGCCATTGCTACACGACTTAAAGAACATTGTGACAACCTAGAAATTCCATTTTTGTTTCATCCAATGCCGGATACGTTGATATCTACTTTCCAAGGAGGTAGTGCAGAAAAAATGGTACAATGGATGAAACCATTGCAGGACCCTACCAAGCTTATTTTCGCACCTATAGATGATGCCGAAAATAATTTGCAAGAAAGAACCGCTCAAGGAGTTTCTGCCGGGGTTAAAGAAGTTATTGGAGTTTTCTTACGTTACACCGAAGGAGCTTATGCCGTTAATTATGGGAACAGCTCAATTGGGCTCTTTACCAACCTACCAGAAATGTTGGACAAAGCAGTTATTTCACGTGTACAAGGGCGATTTAAAATTGATGGAGCCCGTACCATTCCAGACTTCGTAGATCAGGATTACCTCTGGTGGCGTAAGTTAAATGAAACCATGCCCGATTTTGTGAATATGAAGGATCCAAAAGATTACAATTATTTGAGTGAGCAAGGTCTTGCTAAAAATCTGGGAGAAATATTAAAGCAGGCAGAAAAGCCAACCGAAGAACGTGTTTTGGATATCTATGATAAAGCGGAACATAAATTTAAAACCGATGAACATTTGTTTTACGCAGAGTTATATCAAAATATTCAAAAAGCATTTCCTTTTTTCTCTTCGAGAGATATTCGGAATATACAGAGCGCTGTATCGCTTCGATTAACAGATTTTGATCTACCGGAAGATTGGTTCGAAAACCCAGACGATTATTTTAAAAAAGACTATGACACCAAATACGCGATGCTTCAAGAATTGATGAAATCGAATATGAAAGGATTGAAGTTTTCAGATATTCGACGACAAGAAGTGGTACGTTATCTAGATAATGTAGCCACGATTGCGGATACCGATTTTAAACGAAAAGTAGATCAGCGCGTGAACGATATGAACATTCAGCTGGAAGCGAGAAAACAATTTGAACAAGGAAACTAATTTGGAAAAACTAAAAGCAGCAGGTTTATTTGGCGGAGCGCTTGTATCCGTATCTGGTTCGTTGATCACCCGTTACAACGGTTGTTTGGCTATGCTTGGAGTCACACCAACTAAATTAGAACGTTTTACTATAGACGGAATGGGTTGGAGTCCGGAAGTAGCCGAAGAAAAAGGTGAAAACTATTACCTGAACATTGGCGAAGCAAACAGTAATGCAATTATTATTACACCAGAGCAAAAGGATAAGCCGGTTCACATGCCATTTCATAGTTTTGACAGGGATATCATGAGAGCTATTTTCGCAGCTTATGATAGAGAAATACGGGATATCACAAAAGATTCTGGACTCTGTATCCACTTAGATCAAGATATTGATGCATATTACGAACCATTCGATTTGTTGCGCTACAAAAAACTATCGGTTAGTTTTAGATTGTTAAACCGTTTGCAAGAAAAACAGCGCGAGCAGTTAGATTTAGTGACTCAATTCGAGCAAGGCAATAATTTTATCGATACCAAGCTGCATTCCAAATTATTGGAGTCTGCGAAAAAGTATGGAGATCTACGTCATCGAAGACTTCAGTTGGAGCCTATATCCCTCGAAATTAATTCGTTCTACACGAAAGCCTTTGGAGGTATTTTTGTACTAAGAGATTTTGTGACGGACATGATCATTTTTGAAGAGATGGAGTTGTTTAACAAAGCCATTAAAAATACCACTCATGAAGTTTCGCTTTTCCATATTAGTCACAACGAATTAATGGCTACTTTGGTCAACCATCGCGTTGCAGAATTTGACATAAAAAAAGCAGCGAAAACACCGCGTTATGATCGAATAAAAAAGCACTTATTTGTTAAACACCTAGAAACTGTTGAACATCCCTTACACGAAGTACTAGACAGTCCGTTTTTGTTTAAAAAATACCTCAACGACATTGATGTAGAAACTCGAAAAAAACTCATGAGTGTTGAACTGTACAATCAACGTAAAATAGTCGAGAGAGAATTGAATATCGAAGATGTCGTCGACAACCGCTACACCAAAGCGTTGTTAGAACCTCATTCTTCTTTGGAAGCAGAACAGGAAGAACTTATTTGGAAATTACTCACCAAGGTCATTCCCATAGATCCTCTACATCTCTATTGGTACGACAAAGAGACCTTTTACAAGACCTATCCTTCGTGGAAAGACACATATAAGGACTGGGTGATCGAATACATCACCAAGGCCAATCAAAACAACTAATTATGACACTAGAAATTATCGTATTTATTGCCTCTATTCTGTTCGGAATAGTTTGGTATTGGAGAGAGAGCAAAAGTAACAGCTTGTATCGCTTTTTCAATAAGTTGATGCATGCTAAAGAGCTACAAATGAAGCCAGAGAATAGAAAAGGGTTTGTTCATAAACAAGTTTTTTTAATGCGTCTTGTTTGGGTTACGGTTGTATTTGCCTTGGCAGCCACTTTAGTCACTCTCGTAACGCCAATCAACGCATTTTTTGTGCAGTATTTTGTTTCGGCTATAGTTGGGACACTTATTGGCACCTATATTGCCTCGCTATTTTTTGTCGCTTCGGAAGGTCTTACAAAGGAAAACTTAGAGAAGGTATTCGATGACGCCGTTGAAAAAGGAAAAGACCTTGTTGACGACATTAAAAGCAATGTGGTGGAAGAGGAAGTGCCCACCAAAGAACAACCACAACATAAAACTGATGAAGCTCCTCAAAAAAGTGCTAGAGATAGGTTGAAAGACAAGGGAATGATAAATTAACGATTGTTTCTACCGAATTAAATGAGTGAAGTAATAAAAAAGAACCCTTCAAATGATCAAAGAATTAACTGTAAAAAATACGCCTGGAGAATCCAAAAAACATCAAAAAAGACGTGAGCTTTTCATTCGTTTTTTAGAAGCCGTTCGAGAAGTAAACCTCCCAGAATCAATCATTGATCGCATTAATGAAAAGGTTGAAAAAATTAATACTACTCAAGATACAAACGAGGTACACAAACTCTTGTACAAAGAACGAGTTGCTATTACTACGCTCTTAGAAAAAGAATTAAAAATAATACCTAAGGGCTATTACAGAACTAGATGGATGGCAATAGGTATGGCGGCATTTGGAATTCCTATGGGTGTAGCTTTTGGAGCGGCATTGGGCAATATGGCATTTTTAGCTATTGGAATGCCAGTTGGTTTGGCTATAGGATTGGCAATGGGTTCGGGAATGGATGCAAAAGCAGCAGAAGAAGGAAGACAGCTTAATATTGAATTAAATTAAGAGACATGATTAAGAATTATTGGCAAAAAGGAAAAAAGCAAAAGACCATAACTATTGTTAGTGGTCTCATACTGCTCATCGCGTTATTTGTTTTAAGAGATGATTACCAACCTGCCTTGCTATTTCTTAGAAAGTACGTCTTTATTATCCTACTTGGCATTTTGTTTTTGTGGTTTATGATAACGCGCTTTCGAAAAGCGGCAACTGCTGGAAAACGCATACTTATATTCCTAGGAATTGCCGTGTATTTTGTGGCAGGGTGGTTTTTTGGAACCAAGTTAGAACTCTACCAATTCATGCAGAGTTATAATATTTACAACGATTTAAATAAAATTGAGATTCACGAATTACCGCTTACACAAAACGAACGCATTCAGCCATTCAATAATATTGTAACTATGGCATACGAAAGTATTGGTGAGACGCAAGAAGTTTCGCTACCACATTTGGTTCGTGTAGATAGTACTAATCAATGGACTATGGCTGTACAGCCCTCTAAAGATTATACATGGCAGCGAATGAATGATAATACTGAAGAGTTATTCATGGTAGAAAGCACGTCACCTTTTCCACGTTTCTCTGGAGAAAATCGCATCCCTGTTACCTTTTCAATTGGAGAATCTTTAGCCTTTAGTCGAAATACATACAATGCGGTGGTTCAACGTTTCAATCTATTTCAACTATTTACGTTGCAACCTAGCGACGTTTTTTACATGAAAAACGACGAAGGAAAGTGGGTGCAGGTTGTTAGTCTTGTAAAATACAAAGGTTTCTTTTTTCCATATCCAACATATGGTGGCGCAATGATTATTGAACCTGGAGAGCATGATACGTCCGACTATATCGAACGGATATTAATAGGTAAAGGCACTTATGTACCACCAGCCGAAATTAAAAACTACCCATTCTTAACTAGGCAAAATACCTTGTCTGAAAAAGTATCCAGATTGCAAGCTCAGTCGCTTCAATTTTTAGGAGGATTTACCGATCCATTACCCTGGAATAAACAAACGGCGGTGAAAATTCCAGATTTAAAAGATGATGAAAATCAGCAACCTTTTGTCACAGATTTTAATTGGGACAGCATGCAAGAAAACACCTATAGCGGATTATATCACTGGTTTGGTTTAGAACCCATTGGAGAAGAGCGAACGAGCTTATCTTTTAGCGTTATGATCCCAGCCGATGGAACAGATGCTTTGTACTATTACAATCACGCAGCTAAAAAAGAAGGCCTCGCCGGAGTCAGTGCGATGCCTCTAAAAGTAGTAGAGTCTCGTAAAGAATACGACTGGAACGTAAATAAACCAGTTGAGTTTAGACCCTATGTAAAAGAAATTGCTGGGCGCAAACGTCTTTTTGTAATTAGTACTATCGCCGCAAAGCGAGATGACAGTAAGAAGTTTGACGGAGCAGCAACACCAGATTTAGCATTAGTAGACTGTGAATATCGCGACGTCGTTTGGCTAGATGCAAAACATCCTTCTAGATGGGAAACAAGTATATTGGAACAATTGGGAGAAACTTGGAAAGCCAGTGAAGGATTGAAAGATGAGGATATCTGGCCGAATCGAACCGAAATTGATGTGAACAAATCTCAAGATAGTATTGTGGTTCCGCCAACAACGTCTTTAGAAGAAGTGTTAGAACGTGTAAATGATAGTATTTAATAGTTAACCCCCTACTGCCAACACTAAGTTTAGGTAACAAAACGAAAGATTAGGAACAATCTGTTAATAGAATGTCTAACTTAAGTTTTGTACCATGAAAAAAATATTATTACTCCTCTTTTTATTCAGTATCACGCTGGCGCATGCACAAGAGGCATGTAGAACTCCTGAATATGATGTAAAACGGCAAGAAGCCAGACTCAATCTTTTAAAAAATAGACAAGTCCAATCTTCTTATTGCTTAAAGATTTATGTCCACCTTATTCGAAGAACCAATGGAACCGGTGGGCAATCAGTCGCTTCTACCACTGCGGCAATTAATTTGATGAAATCGGATTTTTTGCCTCATAACATTTCTTTCGAGTGGGACGAAACTATTGATTACATAGACAATACCGTGTACTTCGATAATCCCGGTGCCAATATCTTCTCGGTAAACAGTCATACCGACGGAATTGATATCTATCTTTACGGTAATTTAGGCGATAATTTTGGCCAAGCTTCCGCAAATAATATAGAAACGGCATTCTTATTAAGTGGATCTTTCGATCGAAGACCACCGTTTACTCCTTACATCGAAACTTCTGTGATCTCACACGAAATGGGACACGTGCTGGACTTATTGCATACACATGCCAATTGCGACAATCCTTCCAGTTATAGTCCGGCGGACAATAGTAACTGTAACTCTAAAGGTGACTACGTATGTGATACAGCGCCAGATCCTGGAATGGATTTTTGGGTAGACTATCCTAATTGTGAATGGTTAGGACAGACCTTTTGTTCGGATCATCTAGATTTTGATGACGTCCTAGAATACGACCCTGATGAGAGTAATATTATGGCGTACACGCATCCCGATTGTATGCAAGCATTCACGCCTGGCCAAGGCCAGCGCATGCGAGCCTCTATTGCCGTATTGCCTTTATTACAAAATGCCACAACCACTTGTACTCAAATCAATTGTAGAACAGGATTTTTAACGATGAACGATTTCGTCTTAAGTTGCCCTGAGTTTCCAATTGAGGTGACTGGAACCTTTAGTTTGCCAAATTACGGCTCAATTTCGAGTTTGGAACTAAGTCTCTTACAAGGAGGGACAACGATAGCCACAGGATTGGACGCCGCAATAGATTACACGACCAATACTTACGCATTTAGCATAAACGACTTAACACTTTTTGGAAACCCTCCTTCTGGAGAGTATGAAGTGCAAGCAACAATCGTCTTTGCAGGTGCCAATGGAGATGAGTGCAGGCCTTTTAGCGCCAACACTGTACTATCTCCAAATGCAGCCATTAGCTTCAAAGAATGTGATGAAAGTTATGTATGTTCTACACTAGAAAACACAAGCATTAACGGATCTATTTTATCTTGGCCCGATATTGGCGCAGCTGTGTACTACATAGACTTAATGCCAAATAGTTTATGCTGTAACCCTAACGATAATTCGGTGTATGGCCCAATGACGACCGTCGAAGTAACTACCAATGAGTTCGACTTAATAACCATGCCAGACAAATGCTCTATGGTACGCGTCTACACCAGAGAATGCCCTCCAACCAATTGGTGTTGTGTTAGTCCGTCTGGCCCAAGCTCTTTTTATTTTCCATATGGAGAAAATTGCTTGCCACCGCCTAGTTCTAACGCTGCTAATTCGAGAATTACAATATTGCCTAATCCAGCAACCAATGAATTAACTATTGGAGTAAATGAAACCAAAATTTACAGTATCGAAATTTATAACATCTATGGACTACGAGTAAATAACAGACAACAACTTAACTCGGCTCGGGAGCGAATAAACGTTTCTACTTTACCAAGAGGCTTATTTATCATTAAGGTAAAATTGATCGATGGATCTAACTATATCCAGAGTATTATCTTAAAATAGAATAATAAAATAACAGCGACCTCATTTATATGGGGTCGTTGTTTTGTTTTAAATCACAAGAAGAAATCCCAAACCAAGCCAAAGCGAATTACCGCATCCCGATACGGATATCCCGGTGCAGAAAATTGTTTGTTGGAAGAATTAAACAACTGATTAAAATGCTCCCATTTAAAGAAAATACGCGTTTGCTTAATCTTCGCATTAAAAAAGATATCTACCAACGGGAAGCCACCAATTTCCTGATCATTTTGCACATAAAATTCTGCCAAAACTGGATCGTAAGCATTAATGTTATAAGAAGTAAAGTATTTAAAATTAATTCCCGTTTGCAAAAACAAGGCCTTTTTGAACCAATGGTCCTGATAGTATAATGATTGCCGTGTTACAATTTCAGGAACATTAAATACTGTTTCACCATTTACCGCCTGCTGATACATTACCGTATTCATTAAGGCAAATTTTCGGTACCGTATTTCCTTACTTACTTTAACCTTAAGATAGTCAATGCGTTCTCCAAACTGCTGTGGAGTTGGCGTACTGTCGTTTGCTTGAACCGTAAAATAGGTGAAGTCATCAATCCCTGTATAGCTAACTTCTGCGTCAAAAAACTGCTCAGATTCCAATTCAAATTTAAGTTCTTGACGTTTGACATTCTCAAAGTCATTTTGCCAATTATAATTTACATAGTCACTCTGGTTCAGCAAAAAATTGAAGTTGGGAGCTACCGAATGCAACGTTACCGAACCTCGAACCTTATTACGTTCATTAAAAGCAAAAGAAGCTGCTCCCTGCAAAAAATTTCCATCCAAATCTCCAGAAACATTATAAGCACCTTCTCCTTCAAGTAAAAAGCCTTTGTATTGCTTTTTATAATTTGCTCCTACTGTAATGAAGTTACCCTTTAATCGATTGGTAATACGTCCGGCATCCAATTCCAATATATCATTGTAGCCATAATTGAAATCTGTATAGCGAACAAATCCACCTAACGACCCAATAACGGAGTTTGAAAATTGCGCATAACCTTCGGCTTGAAAATCTTCTAATTTGGTTTGAGTTTCTAACGAAGATGAGACATAAGCTGGTCCAAAACCGGCAAAGGCCGCACGTTGATTGTATTGAAAAAAAGAATCTTCATAACTCACGCGATTCCCTATAGTAACGATATTGTAACTTGTACTATCTTGCTGTCTTACCAGATCGTATTCTTGTTCTCCGTAAAAGCGTAACGCTTCAAGTTTATTATCGGCATCTTCGAAATTAACGTCCAATCTTCCTCTATCTTCAAATTCGGGATCTTCAGTTTCAAACAAAACAATAGAGTTAGCAGTAAGTCCACCATTTTCTTCATTAAACACATCTTGCGCCACCATATGCCCGCGAAAACGATACTTCTTATTTTTTGAATTGAAGTTAGTGGTGAAGCGAAAATTACCGTTACTAGTCAAAATATTTTGATACTTCCCAAGTGAACGAAGCCCTTTATAAGCAATCGAAAAATTAAATCCTTTGGACGTATTTAACGTAAAAAATGCATCTAACTGTTGTCCTTGTTCGAAGGCCGTTTTAAAGTACAACTCTGTTAGCGGTGTTGGTACATTATAATAGTTAATGTCCTGAATTCGTTCAAAACTAAAATGATGTGATTGCGCCGCAAATAAAGGTTTCAGATTATTGTTGTCGAAGGTGTAAGCCAAATTATTATAGGTTTGTCCTACATTAGAAAAGGGCAGTAATTCGAAATCATCTTTACGCAAGTAATTGTATTTGTACTCTTTTTGAATACTTAGTGTAGTGTCTAAATGAACAGTATCTCGCTTGTAAGAAATGATTTTGTACAAATCAATGGGAGCTCGCTTAACATCACCAACATCTTTAGATTGCGAGTTTCCTTGATTCCCAAAACCTCCAGTAGTGGTTCTTTGCTGAAGAATTTGTGCTTTTCCAGAAATAGAAAAAGCAAGAAATAGAAAGGCTATTAAAAACTGCTTCATTTTAATTAATTACCGCACAAATATAGCCTATTGGTTTGAATTGAAAATGTCTTTTAACGTTCCTGAAAAAGCTGATGTTTATTTGAATTCATAGGCTTAAAATTGTACTTTGCTCTACAATGTTAGCGCTCAAAATTCATTCCAACTTAATTGAATGTGGAACCGATGAAGCAGGTCGTGGCTGTTTAGCTGGTCCTGTAACAGCGGCTGCCGTCATTTTACCCGACAATTTTGAACATGCTTATTTAACCGATTCCAAACAACTTTCAGAAAAAAAAAGATTCTTATTAAAACCCATTATCGAAAGCGAAGCTATGGCGTTTGGAGTAACGCATGTGATGATGGAGGAAATTGATCAAATCAATATTTTAAACGCTTCGATAGTTGGTATGCATCGCGCCATCGATCAATTAACAACACGTCCTGAGTTCATCGCCATAGATGGAAATAAGTTTAAACCTTACCAGAAGACTCCTTATGAATGTGTCATTAAAGGTGACGGGAAGTACCTTCATATTGCGGCTGCGTCTATTTTAGCCAAAACGTATCGAGATTTGTATATGGAACAATTGCACGAAGAATTTCCCATGTATAACTGGAAGAAAAATAAAGGATATCCTACGTTAGAACATCGGGAAGCTATAAAAAAATATGGGCCTTCTCCATATCACAGAAAAAGTTTTCGACTACTTCCAGAACAGTACAAACTCTTTTGATAACGAGTTAATAAACTATCGCCTCAGATCGAAAAACACCCAATAAAGCTTATTATTTTTGTGTATGCGTTTATGGATTCTTCGAATTGGTGTTCTACTAAATTTACTCTTTTTATGTGCCTGTGATTCTTCGGTTACTCAAAAAGGTGAGTTTATTGATTTTATACCACCAAACACCTCGGTAGTATACAAAATAGATGACCTTGTTCAATTCCAAAATGACTTGAAAGATAATTTAGCAATGGCGTCTTTCTCCTCAGAATCTGCTCAAGAGTTTTTGACAAAACAAAATAAAATAGTTAAGAACCTCAGTGCATCGGGCGAAGTAGTTCTATGCGTTTCTAAAGATTCTGCTGTGCAACAATTTACAGTACTTGCATCTTACAGCAAACAATTCTCCCCATTGGATTCCTTAAATACTGCCGACAGTAAGAAGACGCCCTATAACAAAAACCTAATCCATCGCATCGTAGTTGAGAACGATACTACTTATACGGCAATCAAGGACAGTATTTACATGGCCTCTTCTTCAGAAACTATTATAAAGGACATCTTAGATAAAAAATCCCTCTCTAATCCAAGCTTTCGAAAGGTGTTTTCGATGAATATGGAAGATGGTATTTCGATACTTAAACAGGGAAATAACTTACAAGTTGGTAATTCCTCTATCTCAAATTTTGCAAGCTGGTCTCGTTTAGAAACCAAAATAAGTGCTAGTGAATTTTCGGCTACAGGAGTAGCTATTGCTGAAGATAGTACCACTAACCTACTCAATATTTTTAAGGGGTTAACTCCTCAGCAAAACCAAATAGCAAAAATAACACCTTCTTCTGCTCGTTCTGTTTGTGCTATAACGTACAATGATGTTTCTATTTTACTTGCCAATCTATCGGCCCACACCAACACAAATCGAACAACAAATGTGTTAACTCCTATTTTAGAAACAGCGAATGAGGTTGGACAAATAGAACTAACCAATGGATCGTTTGTAATTTTAAACAGTATTGATACCGATCAAACCCAAGAAGCGATTGCGCCTTTTATGACGCAAGAAACTGAATTTAGAAATGTCGCTATTTTTCAATTTAGTGAGAGCGATGCCTTTAAAGAGAATTTGCATCCTTTCGTTACCATAGAAAATTTGTCTTTTGCCTTTCAGCTAGATTCGTTTTTTGTGTTTACAACAACACTTTCAACTGCCGAAGTGGTTATTTCAGATTACACCAATAACAATTGCTTGGTTAATACTCCTTCGTTTGAAGCAACTAAATCTGAGTTAAGCGATGCGTCTTCCCTACTCTTTTTCAACTTACAGGGAGATGTAGCCCAAACAGTGTCTTCATTATTTAGCACAGAATTGAGTAATGCCACCAGTGCATCTTTAAAAAAATACCCTTTAATAGGTCTTCAATACATTTATGATAGAGATTTTGCACATGTGAACGTTATAGGAAAGGAAACAACACAAGCAAAACAAACCAATGGAACGGTTACGCAATTATTTTCTTCGACGCTGGATGCTGATATCTTAGGTAATCCTACTTTTTTTAGCAATCATCGAACGCGAGGTAAGGATGTGGTTGTGCAGGATGTAGAAAACAAGCTTTATTTATTTTCGGCATCCGGTAAATTGCTCTGGAAAAAAGAAATGGACGGACCAATATTGGGTAAGATAAATGAAGTGGACTTGCTTCGTAATGGTAAAAAACAACTCACCTTTGTGACACAAAAAGCACTTCACGTTATTGATCGTAACGGGAAGAACGTCGCACCTTTCCCTAAACAATTTAAGGATCCAATTACACAACCACTTTCTCTCTTTGATTATGATAATAATAGAAGGTACCGATTCGTAATCACCCAAGGACAGGAGGTTCATATGTACGATAGTCAAGGGAAAACTGTCAATGGTTTTACCTTTAAAAAAGCCGCATCTCGAATCATTTTACCACCTCAACATCTGCGCATTAATCGGAAAGATTATTTGCTATTCGCCGAAGAAAGCGGGAAACTAAATATTTTGAGTAGAACTGGAAAAGAGCGTGTAAAAGTAACTGAGAAATTCAACTTTAGTGAAATCCCAATAGCGCGAGAAGGCAATGATTTTGTGGTTATTACCAAAGAAAACAGTAAAGCTCGTATTACAGCGAAAGGAAACGTTTCCAAAAAAGCACTTGAAGTTGGAGGTGGATATTGGCTCACGACTAAAGGCACGACAAAAGCCACTTTAGACGAAAATCTGTTGCGGATAAATGGTAAACTTGTCGAGCTCCCATTTGGTATTTATACCGCGCCTAGTATCTACATTGCGAATAGAAAGACATATATTACTGTTACCGAAACTCAAGAAAATAAAGTGTATATGTATACCAAGGGAGGCGAATTGGTTGCTGGTTTCCCCGTATTTGGCAGCTCTTCGGTCGAAGTGATTAATAATCGCAGAGAAAATCATGTCCTGACGACCGGAAACAAAAACGAAATCCTTTTGTATCAAAGTAATTAAATAGCACATTGATGAGCATTTAATTTCTATTTCCAACAAATACAACACTTGTAACACACTTCTGTTACAATAGTACGATTGCCTTTGCCACCAATTTTGTAGTATTGGCTTTCTATATTTAAATACGTATTTTTAAAACACCATCACAACACTTAAAAAGGGCTAATGCATTCTTATCAATCATCTTTGAAATCAATCGCATTATGCTATTTAATTTTTGCCCTCTCCGCTACAGCACCTCTTTTTAGCCAACCTACTTCCACTTCTCAGCTGTCGTTAACAGAAAAAGACACATTTGTATTAATAGAAGACGAGCTTTCATTTCTTACAGATCCCAGTAGAGAACTAACATTAGAACAAATTCAAAAGCTAACGTTTAATTCATTAGACGACTATAAAATAGACCTGCAAAGCGTGTACTGGTATCGATTTAAAATTGCGCATCATACAAATGCAGAAGTGATGTCCATTTTATTCAGAGGATCTGATCTAACCGATGTTTATATCCCATCCAAAAGCGGATACATTCATAAAACAACAGGTCGTTTTGCGCCTAATAATCAAGTAGAATTTGATGTGTACGAAAGCGGCTTGATATCTATTGCGATTGATTCTATAGATTTCTCAAGACCATTTTACTTCAATAAGCACCCCATGTCTGATTGGGGAAAGGTTAATTTAAATAATCACCCGAAAGTCCTAGTAAGCGACGACCATTTGTTTCTAGATAACTATATGTTGAAATACCCCAAACCAAACAACACCAAGATTTACTTGGGGATTATTTTTATTTCGTTCATTTTCTTTTTGGTTAATTTCATCATATCAAAAGATCGAAACTTTCTTAATTACGGTCTGTACTTGCTCTGTGTTTGTGCAATGTTCAGTATTCGGATCCCGTATTTCTACAACTTGTATAACGGGATACATCCCAAATTATATTTTTATATCGCGCAGGTATTTCATGTGGCTAGCTGTGCTGCATATGTGTACTTTGTAGATTATTTCATCGATTATAAAAAACTATACCCTAAGGTATTACGAGTGTCTCGAGGGCTTCTTAAATCAATCGCCATTTTTGGAGTTATTTATTTTGGAGCACTGCTTATCAATGCCTTTTTCCTGCTTCGATTTGAATTCTATTACTTCTTCGGAATTTCGTTTACCATAATTGCATCTTGGATGTTCACTTATCTCATACTAAAGAAACCTCCAATGATAAAAAAAGTCATCCTAATCGGGAGTCTCTTTTTAATTCTAGGTAATGCGCTTACCTATATATTTAGAGATTATATGTTTTTTCTAAATTTTGCGATTGGCGAAATAATTCTGTTCGCAGGAGCCGTAAGTATTCAGAATAAATTAAACGAAAAAAAGAGGTTGCAAGGCGAATTCGATTTACAAACGGAACAGCATCAGCGAAAGTTATTGGAAGAATTAGATACGGCAAAATCTACGTTTTTTGCCAACATCTCTCACGAGTTCAGAACTCCTCTTAGTTTAATAAAAGGACCTATTGAAGATCAACTACAAGAAGAAAGTCTTCCTTTAAAAGAACGTAAAAATTTAAAGATCGCTCAAAGCAATACCCAACGCTTGGAATCTCTGGTTGAAGAATTACTAGCCTTATCTAAATTAGAGAGCGGTACACTTAAGCTTTATGTTCAACAAGGTAATTTATCCAACTTCATTAAAGCCCTTAGCGCATCATTTGACTTTGCGAGTAGCGAAAAACAAATCGATTATCAAATTGATGTTGAAGATAGTTCGATGGGCGATTGGTTCGACAGAGAAGCACTTCATAAAATTTTGAGTAATCTACTCGGAAATGCCTTTAAATATACTCCCAACAATGGCACGATAAAGGTAGATGGAAAACGACAAGACGACTACTATTTTTTCGAAGTATTCAATTCTGGCACTTATATTCCTGAAGAGGCTCAAACCGAAATATTCAAACGATTTTACCAAACCGATCCAAAAAACCCAGGCACAGGTATTGGCTTATCGCTCACAAAAGAATTAATAGAACTTCATAAAGGAACCATCGAAATTACAAGCTCACCAGAAATCGGGACACGCTTTACAGTTCGAATTCCTGTTATGCCTTCTTATTTTGAGTCTGAACAATTGCTCTCAGGAGTTATGGAAGAATCTACTTTACAAAATACTATCCAACTCTCTTCAATTGCCTTAGACAGTGGGTTAGCCACACCAGAAGATGCTCCTATTTTATTAGTTATAGATGATTCGGAAGAAATTAGAAATTACATTACATCATTATTCGAAAGCACGTTTATCGTCAACACTGCAACTAACGGAAATGAAGGGCTTCGTATGGCACTTCAAACAATCCCTGATATTATTATTTGCGATGTTATAATGCCAATCGAGGATGGATTCTCTTTTACCGAAAAAATCAAGTCAGACGAACTTACCGCCCATATTCCTGTTGTATTACTTACTGGAAAAACCGAAGAGTCTGATCGCTTAAAAGGCGTACAAGTAGGTGCCGATGCCTATATTACAAAACCGTTTAGCTCTCAACTTTTAGAAGTTACGCTCACAAACTTATTAGAAAATAGACGTAAGTTACAACAGCGCTTTTCTCAAGAGGTTATTTTGCGACCAACAGATATTGCCATCAAGAGTGCCGATGCGAAATTCCTTGAAAAGCTTCAAACACTTCTTGATAAAGAATTAACCAACCCAGAATTTTCGGCTGCGACTTTTTCAGAGGCCATGGGTGTAAGTAGGATGCAGCTGCATAGAAAACTGAAAGCGCTTACAGGACAATCTACAACGGAATTTTTGCGAAACAAGCGTTTGTATCTGGCTACAAGACTTCTGGACGAAGGCACCATTTCTATTTCTGAAATAGGCTATGCAGTTGGTTTTAATGACCCTTCTTACTTCGCCAAATGTTTTAAAAAGGAATACGGATGTGCACCGTCTGCGTACAAAAAAGCGTAATTCTAACTTTACAATAGCTCCAACAACCCACAAACACTAGCCTGTTACATTTAACCTAGTCTTGGTTACATGCCTTTTAGGGCCTTCGAGCCTTCATATCTACTTTTACCATATCACTCCCCCAAACTAAGTATAATGCCTAAACAACCCATCCGATACGAAGGAGATATGCCATCATTGTTAGCAAATCATATCTACCTAAATATAAATCATCTGGACGATGGGAGCTATGTTTTAAAAATTGTACACAAAAATAAAATTGTTAAAGAAATACGTTTTAAAAAATGAAAACATATCAATATTTATTAGGGGGATTCCTGCTTCTTTGGCAGCTCACTTTATTTGCGCAAGTAGGCATAGGAACCACCTCACCAGACCCAAGTTCACTTTTAGATATGCAATCTTCAAATAAAGGTGTGCTCATTCCAAGAGTTTCTATAGACAACATTACCAACCAACTTTTAGATGGCGTTAACACGGCATCTACTAGCCTACTTGTATGGAATACCAACGCTTTCGTCATTGGGGGGGATGGCGTTGGGTTCTATTTTTTTAATAATTCGGTATGGGAAAAATTATCGTCGCAAACAATCATTGCAGAAAACGGTGTTGACCTTACTGGATCAACAATTCGATTGGGAGGGAATCTAACTCAGAACACCTCGATTACACAAGGTATTTATGACTTAAACTTAAATCTATCCAGCACAGGTGATTTCAATGTTCAAGACAATGGAGTCACTCATTTGCAAGTGAGAGATAATGGAGATACCTATTTTGGAGGAGAAGTGGTGGTTACAGAAGAAAACGATGTAACAGGTACTACCATCGCTCGACTTTACAACATATTTGATGAAGATGGCGCCCTCTATTTATACCGAAATGGCCAACCCCAACATCGCATTGATGCCGGCTTTTTAACCGTATTTAATGATTTAGGAGAAGATCTAGATTTCAGAATTGAAACAGATACCAATCCAAACGCCTTTTACGTAGATGCTGGAGATGATGTAGTTCACATTGGAAATAACAACGCTGGACTTCTAAATAATGGGGCAACCATTGCTAATGGTGATATAACACCTGTAATTGTTGATTATGTTGCCGCTGTTTATCAAGGATCTACCAATGGAACAGCTATGCAATTAGGCTCAACCGAATACATCATGGACTCCGGTAATCTTGAGATGTCTGTTTACGGTAGTTGGCTACCATATTATCCAATGTCACCAACGTCTCCTTTCAGGTTAGGAAATTCGGATCAGCGATGGCAAGATGTTTGGGCAATTGACGGTACGATTAACACCAGTGATATCCGCCTCAAGAAGAATGTAAAAGCACTTTCTTATGGGCTATCGGAAGTACTTCAATTACAACCCATCACTTATCGTTGGAAAAATGGGCCTGAGAACAAAGATAAAATTGGCTTTTCTGCCCAACAACTTCTTGAGATAATTCCAGAGGTAGTTGCCACACACTCCTACGAATTGGATAAAGAAGGAGGGCAAGCCATTCGAAAGGAAAACAAAAACTTGGGAGTCTATTACAGCGATATCATTCCAATTCTCACAAAAGCCATACAGGAACAACAGCAATTAATTATCGCCCAACAAAAGGCGAACGAACAGCTTGAAAAGCGTGTTTTACAGCTAGAACGTAAATTCTAAAACCATGAAGCCAATACATTATTTTTTAGTCATATTAGGATTCTCAATGTCCGTGAACGCACAAGTTGGAATAGGTACTATTACACCCGCTGCCGCCTTGGATATAGTAGCCTCAAATACATCCTCTCCTGCAAATACAGATGGAATATTAATTCCGCGTATAGATGAATTTCCACTTACACAACCTAATGTCAATCAAAACGGGATTCTCGTATTTATTACAGGAAATGGAGCTCCGACTCAAGGATTCTATTTTTGGACAGGAGCCACTTGGCAGTCTATTGGAAATACAGGTGGAAATACACTCGATGATTCATACGATCAAGGAGGTGCTGGATTAGGCCGCACCGTGAATGTGACCAACGGACCTGTTCAATTGGCTGGAACAGCTAACGCCACTGGAACACCAAATACAGGATTGTTAGAAATTGGAGGCTCGCTTCGATTTGACGACAACCAAATAATGACCAACAGCGGTACCGAACTCTTCACTCAATTTGGCAACAACAGTGATTTTAGTGTAGACGATACCACCCTTTTTGTCGACGCGAGCACCAATCGAGTCGGTATTGGAACTTTTATGCCAGATTATCGTTTTCATGTGGAAGGAGGTCGTGGTGAATTTACTGGTACCAACGACGCTACAGGTACTATAAATAGCGGCGTTCTTGAAATTGGTAATTCACTCAGGCTGGATGGAGACGAATTAATCACGAATACGGGAACAACTTTATCTCTACAAAATGGAAATAATGGAGATTTAAGTGTAGACGGCAACTCATTTTATGTGGATGCCAGTACCAATAATGTTGGAATAGGCACCAATTCACCGGCACATCAATTAGTTGTAAATGGTGGACGTGTAGAAATACAAACTATTACCGAGGCCACTAATTTTACCAATTCGGGCTCACTAGAAATTGGTAATGGTTTACGTCTTGATAATAATGAAATAACCACTAATAATGGAATTACAATGTATCTACAAGAAGAAAGCAATGGCGACGTGGATATTGATGATGGGAGCTTTCTTGTAGACGGAAGTACAAACAGAACCGGAGTAGGAATTACCACTCCTCAGCGAAAGCTTCATGTAAGACATGGCACCACGAACAGCGATGGACTCGGAATCTCTAATTTGAACGGTGCTGGTTCGCAAATTTGGCATTTTTTTGTTAGAAGCGGGGCATTACCTCGTTTGGAACTCTATTATCAGGGTATTTTTAGAGGCAGTTTCGATCAAAACTCAGGTTTTTACACCTCGGCATCAGACCGAAATCTTAAAAAGAACATCAAGCCCTCACAATCGAATCAAGTAATAGAACAATTGAAACAATTAAACATTGTTGACTATCAATTTAAAGAGCAAACTGACCCTAGAATCTATAAAGGTTTTATCGCCCAAGAAGTTGAAAAAATATTCCCACACCTCGTGTATGCTCCCATGGACAGCGATAGCTTTTACAGCATGGATTATACTGGATTTGGAATAGTAGCGATTCAAGCCATCCAAGAACAGCAGAAAATAATTGAAGATTTAATTCAAAGAATCGAAGTACTCGAAAACAATCAAAATACAAGAAAATGAAGACCATCCTAAACCTATTAACTTGCATAGTTTTGTTTGTTGGACAACAAATTGTGGCCCAACCATTCACTCTAGACAAAGACCTAAAGCCTACCAAACTAACCCTCTTAGAAAATCCAAACACGAGCAATGGTTCACTCGGATTGGTAAGCGCACAAATTATACATGAAAAAGACCAGTATTTTTATGTGGAAGGGCATACGATGTTTCAGTTTATCGATGTGTATGTAATGAGTAACTACGGCGATCCTAATTTTAAAGTAGACCTTGTAAATACAAATTGGGGCGACATTGTTTTCTCTGATGAAACTGGAAAAGCGGTAGATGGGATTGTGCATTTCAAATTAAGGGCTCAGGAAAAATTTGGTATTCATGTCCATCCAAGTAAAGAGCCTGTAAATTATTCCATCGTTATAACGGCGAGCGAACCATCTAAAACTTACCTCGGATCGGCTTTTAAAAAGGCAACCAAATATGATTTAGGCGAAGACCAATCAGACACAGTAAACGTATCCAACACTTCTGATTCTAATAGCAATTCTAATATGATTTTGTATATCATCATAGGAATTGCCTTATTAGTTATTGGATTTTTGGCAGCAAAAGTTTCGGCAAAAAACAAAAAAATAGGACTCATCATCATCATTTTAATGAGCAGTTCATTGTCGCTTCTTGCACAAGCTACAGCTCCCTGGAATCTACCTTCGGACATGTCGATAGAAGAATATGGCGAATATGTGGAGACTACCCGAAATGACGGTCCTAATTCACGGTGGGAAGATTTCGATCAACTAAGAAAAGGATTGGATAGATTTAATAAACTAAACGATCAAGTTGGTAAAGCCTTAGGTACATTTAAAGCGACCCGAGATTATTATGATTCCTATACAGGTCTTAGCGATTGTATGCGCAGTGGACCACCTCCAGGTATGCCAAGAATACCAAGTTTTTGCGAAACTGATGATTGCAAGGATTGTTTTAGGGACGCTAGACAACGATTCAATAAAAACCGATACACCTTCGAACAATTGCAAACCATCTACAATTGCACCAAAGATTTTACAGACAAAGCAATCGCTTTTGGCGATAACGTATCTGGATATCACGGAGTATCAGGTTTGGCTTGGCAGTCGCAAAAAGGAGGCATTTATAAAAGTATTAAAGAATTAAATGACGCATACGACAGCAAACGCAAAGAGCTCTTAGAATCGCAACTGGAAATATTAATGGCGTTAAATAATTGCGAAGCCGAACATGGCCTCGAAGATTGGTACGACCGTTTTGGCTATTTGTATTTCGAATTTACACAAATGCACTACAAACGATAACTCCCTTTTTTAAACAGTGAAATACGCTTCATATCATTATTACAAACTAAATTTTTACAAAATGAAAAACATACTTTTTATACCCGTTCTAATTTTTACATTTTTTCAAGGTTTTTGCCAGTCAACTTGTAGTGAATTCTATCCTTTTACGGAGGGAACTACCTCGCAAATTACTACCTACAACAAAAAAGGTAAAGTAGCTGCAATTACTGATTTCACCGTTGTTTCAAGTACCGCAACAAGTGCTAGTATGAGTTCCAAATTAAGTGATAAACGAGGGGAATTAATTTCGGAGTCTACTTATGACATTTTGTGTAGCGGGAACGGAATTAGTATCGATTTTAAATCGATGATAAGTCCGCAAATTACGCAGCAATTCAATGATATGGAAACCGAGGTTTCAGGGACGAACTTAGCCTTACCAAACAACCTCGAGATAAATCAAGAACTCCCAGACGCCGATGTACATTTAGAGGTTAACATGGCCGGTATTCCTATGAAAATGGATTTTGGAATGACCGACAGAAAAGTAATCGGAAAAGAAAGTGTTACAACTCCAGCAGGAACATTTGAATGTTATGTGATTGCGTATGCTATCGACTTAAAAATGGGTATGCGGAAAACAGGAAGTGCGAAACAATGGATCGCAAAAGGAGTAGGAATGGTAAAACAAGAAGATTATAATAAAAAAGGTAAGGTGACCAGTAGCAGTCTACTTACCGCATTTCAAGAATAAAATTTAGACTAAAATGCAAAAAAACGGATCTGTTACAACAGTGGTATCAAATGTTACATTTTTGATATAGCAACCTCTTTTTCACCAATAACTTTGTACTGTATTAAAACAATGTACAATGAGAAAAATAGCAGTAATTAGTATACTAAGTTTATTAATTTGTAGTTGCGTCACTACGAACAGACCAGCAAGAGATACTCGAGAACCCACCTTTTTAATGAAAATAAAAGGCGATGGTCTTGATGAAGAAATAACTGAGGATTTCGATTTTGACAATCGAGCATTATACCTTCGCAGGAATGCCACTTATCAAATCCTCTTTACAATAAATGACGCTGGAGGTTTAAAAAGTGCGGCTTGGGAATATCCCCTTCAAACCATTAACCCAGGAGATCTTAGAGCAGCCCGCGGATTGATCGCAACGAGCAACTCTGGAGATCCAAATAGAGAACAACAAAGTTGGAGTCCAGTTAATTTTAATGATGATGTTTATAGCAGCAATCTTATCTCTACAAATCGACTGGTTGCCATTGGCGGTCCGTTAGATGGAACCGTTCAAAATTTTGATTGGGAAATTGAAGTGATAGATATGAACAATAACACTACTCGCAGAACACTTATTTACCGGGTAACGAATGACCCTTCTAGAATTGGATCTAGAGATTAATTAAAATACACCTATACTTGTGCTTGTGGAATCAATTCCGCTTCGAAGAGCTCCTCAAAATGTTTGAGGAGTTTTTCTTTTACCTCATCCATTGAAACAGCTGACTTCCCGAGTTCAACATTTAAAGATGTAACTGCTTTGCCTTTTATACCACAAGGAATCATATGATCGAAATAACCCAAGTCTGAATTAACATTTAGTGCAAATCCGTGCATGGTTACCCAACGACTTGCCCGCACACCCATTGCGCAAATTTTACGTGCAAATGGGGTTCCAACATCTAACCAAACTCCGGTTTCACCTTTGCTTCGCTCTGCTTTTAAACCATATTCGGCTAAGGTGCGAATTACCATTTCTTCCAAAAAACGAAGGTATTTATGAATATCAGAAAAGAAGTTTTCAAGATCTAAGATGGGGTAACCAACGATTTGTCCTGGTCCGTGATAAGTAATATCCCCTCCACGATTAATCTTATAATACGTTGCACCAATTTCTGCCAGTTTGGATTCGTCGATAAGAAGGTTATCAAAATCTCCGCTCTTTCCTAAAGTATACACATGAGGATGTTCAACAAACAAAAAATAATTAGGTGTTTCTATACCAGCATCTTCTCTTCGATTTTTAATTTTTACATCCAAAATCTCTTGAAAAAGTTGTTCTTGATATTCCCAAGTTTCTTTATAATCTTTATGACCTAAGTCTTGTATGTCTATTTGTCTATTCAACTTATTTATCTTCTAATACAACGCGTACATCCAAAACATTTGGATCTTTAAAATAGTTCAAAAAGTTACGCTCCAATGTCATCGTTTTTCCATCTAAAGAAAAAGTAGCGTCGTCTACAGAAACTTCCTTGATTTTTCTGGGAAACGTATACTTGAGTACATACTTCATTCCGCTCATAAATGCCTCGGCTTGCTTCAAACTATCTTTTTGTGTTCCATGTTTTTCCTCGTTTTTAACAAAAGCATCGCGAGTAAATACATTATTCTTAAAGTCGAAGTTTACGCCCATAGTTCCACCACTTGATGGATCCTGAGTAATTTCTGTATCAGATCCCATGCTCGGCATGAAGTCGCCACTCTTTTCGAATGCATTCATTAAATCATTTGCTTCGGATACAGAACTAAAATTTGTATAAATATCAACAAACATCTCTTCTGTTTCTGGGTCCATTAATGTTCTAATTTCATAAGGAGCCAGCTTAGCTATTTTTGCTTGTTCTTCAGGCGATAATTGAGCAATACTATCTTTCTTCTCTGCGATAAAATCTTTCATTCGAACAATAGTGTCCATCTTAACCATCGTGCTATCACCTCCCATTTCATTGCTAAACGCCATCATTTCCTTTAAATCTACCGAAACAGACATACGTCCACTTCCGTCTTCATTAATGACCATAGTCTCAGTAAACTGACAACTGGTTAAAACAAGAACTCCTAACACGGCAATGAAACAACGTAGCAACATATGATTAACTTTTAGGGTTATTCAAAATAATAAGCGCTGCAATAACGCCTGGTATCCAACCACATACTGTCAAAATCAATACAATAAGCACAGATCCGCATCCTTTATCGATTACAGCTAGTGGTGGAAACAAAATAGAAAGCAATACTCTCCAAAAACTCATAGGGTACAAAATTACGATTAATATTCAAGGTATACGTCCTGTGCATTTCTCTTTTGTTACAATTGGGTTTCTTGTATATTCGTAGTACTGAAGAATGAAAAAATCGATATTACTTTTTTTGCTAATTGTAGGATGCCACGGAATGTTGGCACAATTTTCCTTTTCCGGAAGAGTAACCGAAGAAAATCAAGAAGGAACCATATATCTATCTGTAATTGAAGATTATAGGAAAACTTCTGGTGTTTTTCCTGAGCAAATATTACAAGCCACCAAGGCGGATTCGACAGGTCATTTTTCTTTTATCGGAAACCATTTACCCGATGAAAACCGAATGTACCGCATTCACATAGACAATTGCAACGAATCTGAAAAAGGCACCAATCATTTTACGGGTCATTGCCCAACGAGTAAAGAGATCGTATTTATTGCTAATAATACTACTTCATTGACGCTACCTTTTTCATTCGACAATGAAATCTTTTGTGAAGTAGTATCTAAAAACGAAAAATCTAAAGCACTTCTTAAAATTGATTCACTCAAAAGTGATATGCGCTATGCATTTGGCACCTATAGAAGTGACGCCAATAGGCGATTGAATTCAAAAAAATGGTTTAGCATTCTGCAGCAGTACGGCGAACAATTACAGGAACCCTTAGCCGAGCTATATAGCTTCGCCTTTTTAAGTGACCGGAGTAATGATTTATATGGCTTTTACCTTCAAGATTTAAGAACAAATCCCTACTACGATAATTTATTGAATCGTCTCAAAGAGAAATATCCAGAGGCGCCTTACACCAAACAATACGAAGCAGAATTGGTAAGTGATAAATACCTTATTAATGTTCATACCAAAACACCGTTACCTTGGTGGGTTTGGCTCGCTATCATTTTTGCATTACTGTCCTTATTTGCGAATTTTTATTTTTTCAAAAAAGTAAAAAAGTTAGTTGTGAAGCAAAATGGAAAAGCTTCACTTACGCAACAAGAGAACAAAGTTCTAGACCTTATTTTGGAAGATAAAACCAATAAGGAAATCGCCTCAGAGCTATTTGTAAGTGTGAGTACCGTAAAAACACATATCAATAATGTGTATAAAAAACTGGAAGTTTCTTCACGCAAGGAAGTTAAAGAGCTTCACACCTAACTATCTATAAATCAATTGATTTTTAAAATTTCAACCTGGGTCTAGCCCCTATTTACAACCCGGATTTCTTCTGCATTCCGCACGTATTTTTTTGCTTTGGTATTCAATTAAAACCAAAGTTATGAAACGACACACAAGCTTTTTACTAGCATTTATTTTTGGCGCCACAACGCTATTAGCACAACCGTTTAACCACGAAACACAAACCGAAAAAGGTTCACCAATGCTTCTTGGGAAGATTAACAAAGAAGGATTTTCTAGTAAAGATTACGAATGGTTCTCTAAAAATTATGACACCTATACAACAGATTCAGAGGCCATTTCATCCATCAAAAACAATCTAAACGATTACACTATTAAGGCTTTTATGGGCACATGGTGCGGAGATAGCAAGCGCGAAGTGCCTCGATTTTATAAGGTTATGGAAAAAGCCAATTTTCCATTAGAGCGTTTTAGCTTAATTGCCTTGGATAGAAAGCGCGAGGCCTATAAACAAAGTCCTGGAGGGGAACATGAAGGGATGAACATACATCGCGTACCTACCTTTATTATTTACAAAAATGGGAAGGAGATCAATAGAATCGTAGAAGAACCTGTTTCCACGTTGGAAGGAGATTTAAAACAAATTCTAGACGGAAATTACACTTCCAGTTACTATGGGGTGACCATTGTAGATGAAACCATAAAAGAAATGGGCGTTGAGAAATTTAGAAAGAAGTCAAAAAAGATAGCCCGCCAGCTCGAAAACAAATTGAAGAATATGTACGAGCTAAACACATACAGCAGTGTATTGTTTTTAGACAACAGAGAAGAAGAAGCCATTGCTGTAGCCAAGTTAAATCTTTTACTTTTCCCAGATGAAGCTAGAGCGTATGAAAGCCTCGGCGTAAAATTAGCACAAACTGGCAGCAAAGAGGAAGCCATTACCTATTTAGAAAAAGCAATTGCATTAGATCCAGAAAACAAGCGTTACAAGAGTTCACTCGCCAGTATCACGGTTGAAAATTAGTCCGTTTACAATTTCATGAGAGGGAATTGAAAAACACATCCATTGTACCTATCTTTGCGGTTTATTTTTAAACATAATTATGCAACTTTCGGAACAAGAATTGGTACGTAGAGAAAAACTCTCTCAATTACGCAACTTAGGCATCAACCCGTATCCACCGGAATTATTTCCAGTAGATCACACGACGGTTGAAGTCAAACAGGACTTTTCTGAAGGTAAAAAGGTTGTCATGGCAGGACGTTTAATGTCTCGTAGAATTCAAGGAAAGGCATCCTTTGCAGAACTACAAGATAGCGAAGGACGTATCCAGGTATATTTTAACCGAGACGAAATTTGCACTGGCGATGATAAGACCTTATATAATGATGTGTATAAAAAGTTACTCGATATTGGTGATTTCATCGGAATTGAAGGGGAATTATTTACAACTCAGTTAGGAGAGCAAACGGTGAAGGTGACAACTTTTTCGTTACTATCAAAAACTCTAAAGCCGCTCCCCTTGCCAAAAACAGATGCCGATGGAAATGTATTTGACGAATTTAATGATCCAGAATTAAGGTATCGCCAGCGGTATGTTGACTTAGTTGTGAATCCTAAAGTGAAGGATACCTTCATCAAAAGGACCAAAATAACCAATACCATTCGTCGTTTTTATAATGAAATGGGGTTTCTTGAAGTAGAAACACCAATTCTTCAACCCATTCCAGGCGGCGCAGCGGCTCGTCCTTTTGTAACGCATCATAACGCGCTTAATATGCCGTTGTACTTGCGTATCGCAAACGAACTATACCTAAAACGTTTAATAGTAGGAGGTTTCGATGGCGTGTATGAATTTGCCAAAGATTTTAGAAACGAAGGGATGGATCGAACCCACAATCCAGAGTTTACGGTAATGGAAATGTATGCCGCATACAAGGATTACCATTGGATGATGGACACTACTGAACGTTTACTAGAACAAGTAGCCCTAGAATTACACGGTACTACAACTGCTCAATTTGGGGATAACCTAATTGACTACAAAGCACCCTACGCTCGTGTTGGTATTTTGGATGCGATAAAAGAGCATACTGGATACGATCTGTATAAGAAAAGTGAGGATGAAGTGCGCGCAGCTGCTAAGGCTTTGGACCTAGAAGTAGATGAAACCATGGGAATTGGTAAGATGATCGACGAAATTTTTGGTGAGAAATGTGAACATTTGTACATCCAGCCTACGTTTATTATCGACTATCCGGTTGAGATGAGTCCGCTCACCAAAAAGCACCGAAGCAAAGATGGCTTGACGGAGCGTTTTGAATTGATGGTAAACGGAAAGGAATTGGCCAATGCCTATACCGAGCTAAACGATCCTATCGACCAACGAGAACGATTTGAGGATCAATTAAAATTATCTGAAAAAGGCGATGATGAAGCTATGTTTATAGATCAGGATTTCTTACGCGCTCTAGAATACGGCATGCCTCCTACTTCTGGAATTGGAATTGGTATTGACCGCCTTACCATGTTTATGACCAATAATGAAAGTATCCAAGAAGTACTTTTCTTCCCTCAAATGAAGCCAGAGCGTAAAGCTGTTGCCATGACCGATGAAGAAAAAGGGGTGTTTGAAATTCTGAAAAAAGCAGAGAAAATAGAATTAAATGAGTTAAAGTCGCAGTCCGGCCTGTCTAATAAAAAATGGGACAAAACCATTAAAGGATTGACCAAAAATGGCTTAGCCAAAGTAAATAAGACAGATGATGGCTTATTGGTAGAGCTCGCTGAGTAAACCATCACATCCATTTATAAGTCAAAAGGCTCACTTTTTAGTGAGTCTTTTTTTGTATAGTGTAACAACTCAGTTTATTATCTATCATTGAAACAGAAACTGCCATCATGATAAAATTACTATTGAATTGTTTACTGTTTCTTTTTGTTGTTTTCGCGAGTGAGGCGCAAACTTCCTTAGAACAGCTCAACTTGCCTTATGGAAATTTAAATGTTGGTTTTAAACACTACACGGCCAGTGATCACACTAGAACTTACTCTAGAAAGGAAGATTGGATCGCCACAAGCATTTCGCGACCCATACCTATAACTATATGGTATCCTGCCGAAACATCAACTGTGACAGGTGGCGAAATGAGCATTTTGGATTATATAAAAATTTTGCAAGAGGAAGAAGAATGGGAGTTTTTGCCTGAAGAATTTCTCCTTAGTTGGTTTTCTTATTTGTATGATACGCCCTCTAATAGAGCACATTTAAAGGAAAAAGCTCAAGCAATAAATGAGGGTATTCCGAAAACTGGTTCTTTTCCAGTAATTATCTATGCGCCCAGTTACCAAGCATCTTCTATTGAGAACTTCGCGTTATGTGAACTTTTAGCCAGCCATGGATATATTGTTATTTCTAGCCCGAGTCGAGGAACTCATAGTAGAAAACTTACCGGAGGCAATATAATTGATGCCGAAACCCAAGCCAGGGATATTGAGTTTCTTATTACGGAAGCTGGAAAGATACCTTCAACCAATATCGGGAAAATAGCTGCTATGGGGTTTAGTTTTGGCGGTATGTCGCAGATGATTGCACAGATGAGAAATACCAATATTAAAGCACTTGTTAGTCTGGATGGCACAGAAAGATACAACTATCAAACACTTTCTAAATCGCCTTACTTTAATCATGCCCGTATCAATGTTCCATATATTCACTTATCCCAAAAAGAAATCCCAACCCAAGTCTTAAAAGAGGATGGTATTGATGAAAAATTAAACACCGAGTTTCAATTGTATGATTCACTTCCTAATAGTGACATCTATCGTCTTAAATTTCATCATCTTACGCACTCTTATTTTAGTTCATTTGGTATTTTTTTCAGTAATCGGGATTCTAGGCAAGATAAAACAGATTTCGAAATAATGACTTCTTATAAGCTCGCTTCTCGCTATACACTTCAATTTCTAAACGCCTATTTAAAAGCAGATGATAACGCTCTATCATATATAAACAAGGATCCTTGGGCTAATGGAATTAGCACAAAGTTGCTATCCTCACAAACTAAAAAAGCCAAAAAAGCTCCTTTTGCATTTCGCAATTTCAATGATTTAGCAGCCAAACAAAACTACGAGCATCTATATGAATTATACCAATCTATTAAGAGACAACATCCCGACTTTGAACTCTTAGAGCCTCGCCTAAATAATTTGGGATTACAACTCGTTTTTAATCCAGAAAAAGGCATGTACGGCATTTCAATTTTGGAACTTGCCGTTCAATTATTTCCCAATTCGGCAAATCTATTCGACAGTCTTGCAGAAGGATATCTCCATATTGGAAACAAACACAAAGCAATTCAAAATTTCAAAGCGTCCTTAGCGCTAGATCCACAAAACACAAATGCCGTAAAACGTCTACAAGAGTTAAAAAAGTAGGATTCAGAAGAAAAAGCAGTAGTTTTAAACCTGAATGTTTCCACTCCAAAATCGATCGGCTGTTCTCTTAGTGATTGTGCTATCACAATTTTTCTGCACTTCACTGTGGTTTGCTAGTAATGGCATTATGACCGATTTGGCATTTAATTTCCAACTCCAGGAAAGCGCGCTTAGTCATCTTACTTCTGCCGTACAGCTAGGATTTATTTCTGGAACATTTCTATTTGCCTTAGTTTCTATAGCCGATCGTTATTCACCTTCCAAGGTATTTTTCGCAAGTGCCTTATTGGGGGCGCTATTTAATTTGGGTGCTGCGTGGGACGGTAATACCTTATTTAGCCTTCTTGGATTTCGCTTTTTAACTGGTTTTTTTCTAGCCGGAATTTATCCCGTAGGTATGAAAATAGCTGCCGACTTTTTCGAAAAAGGCCTAGGAACTTCGCTTGGGTTTCTGGTGGGAGCTTTGGTTCTCGGTACGGCACTTCCGCATTTGTTGAAGGATAGTACACAAGCCATTTCTTGGAAAGCGGTATTAGTAGGAACCTCATCGTTAGCAGCCTTAGGAGGAAGTGCCATTTTTATTTTCGTTGGCAATGGTCCTTTCCGGAAAAGAGGTACTACATTTGAACTATCGACCATATTTAAAGTCTTTAGAAATAAGTCATTTCGAGAAGCCGCTATGGGTTATTTTGGACATATGTGGGAGCTGTATGCCTTTTGGGCCTTTGTTCCTTTTCTACTAACGTACCATAAAAACCAGTTATTGGAGTCGGAACTACCAGTCGCTTTGCTATCCTTTCTTATCATAAGTATTGGAAGTGTGTCTTGCGTAGCTGCTGGCTATCTCTCAAAAAAGATAAATCCCAAAAAGATTGCAAGAACAGCCCTCCTTGTATCGGGCATATGCTGTTTGCTATCGCCAATGGTTTTAAGTCAGCTCAATTCAGTAATTGTTGTGGGGTTTTTATTTGTATGGGGTTTCTTTGTAATTGCCGACTCTCCCCTCTTTTCAACCTTAGTCGCTCATAATGCACCCGCTAAAAATAAAGGAACAGCGCTCACGATTGTCAACTGTATTGGATTCGCAATTTCGATAGGAAGCATACAATTACTTGGTTTTTTAAGCACTCAAATCAGTCCTTCTTATATCTTTTTATTTTTAGCTATTGGTCCTGCCATTGGACTTTTAGGTTTGTTTAAAAATGACAAAAAAGGGTAGCACCTCCTCGCACTACCCCCTTTCATCAAAATAGACACTCTATAACCTCAAGAGCGCCTATACCGTTTTACTTTTCTTTCGATCCATAAAATATATATCTCTTGTATTCTTTTGCACAGCTACTGCCGAGAATAAACTGAGAACAAATGACATTCCATAGAATCCTTTTTCACTCAATTCCATGTCTGCATTCCAGAGTCCGATGATTAATAATAATATGGAGGTAATGGTAACAAACCAGCTAATACCGTAATAAATCTCTGTTACAGGTATTCCTTCCAATTTATCTCGCACACTTTTTTGTACAGAGACCACTGCGAAGAGGCCAAAAAGTAAAATGGTAAAATAGTACCCTTTTTCATTGAGTTCCATATAGGCATTCCACAACCCTATGCAATAAGAAATCATTCCTATAAAGAGTCCTACCCAGGATGCGGCAATAAAGGCAGAAGTAGGTCTGCAGTTAAAAGGTTCTTTCGATTTTTCGATTTTTTCAATCAGCGGCGCGTTCACCGGTTTCTTTTCTTTTAAAAGTTGACTTTCCATAATCGTTTGTTTTTGATGAAATAATTTGATTACAGGACAAAAATGAGACATCATAAGCTTGTACGAAATGTTATTTTCATCAAAATCTTATGATTAAATAATTAATAAATACACTATAAACTCAATAAATAATGATATTTTTATAAATAATTATTATGATTAAATGAATGACTTACTTGTATTAATCAATACATTTTCTGAAAAAGAAAAGGATCGTTTTGTTCGATATCTACAAAAAAAGAATCGCAGAACTGATGTAAAGAATCTAGTTCTATTTAGATTACTTCGAAAAGGAATTACCAAAGACTTGGATGTGAAACTTTATGGCAAGCCTGCAAAGAATTCTTTCTACGCATTAAAAAAGCGATTGTACGATGCTATAATAGATTATATAGCAACACAAAGTTTTGAAGGAGAAACCAACGAAGAATTGGAAATTTTGAAATTCTTGTTAGCAAGTAGAATCTTTTTTGAAAACAAACAATATAAAATTGCCTTTAAAACTTTGGCTAAAGCAGAGCGAATGGCCCTTCAATTGGATGTATACAGTATTCTTACAGAAATTTATCAAACGAAAATTCAATATGCTCATTTTCACCCCACGTATTCGTTACCTGATCTTATCGCGGTAGCAAGAACTAATCTTGTGAGTTTTCAACAGGAGCAAGAATTAAATATGGTTTATGCTTCCATAAAAACCAAACTGCGTTCGCAAAAAAATCTATCTATAGAACTAATTATTAGAGAAGCATTTGACGCATTCGAACTACAACTAAATGATTCGCTTTCATTTAAATCGCTCTTCCAGCTCACCAATATTGCAACCACGGCCGCCGAATTACAAACCGATTACTATCAGATATTACCTTTTCTAGAAACCATTTATTCCATAGTCGAGCAGAAACAAGATCTAGCACACAAGCATCGTTTCTATCAAATTGAAATTCTTTATTTACTAGCGTACGCATATTTTAGAAACCACAAATTCACAAGCTCACAAAAATTTATTGAACAACTCAATGCAATTATCGAATTTGAAGGAGATCACTTTAAAAAACGATTTGGAGAAAAAATTCTAACACTCCATATCTTAAACCTCAACTATACTGGAAAAGCTGTCGAAGCATTGCAGCTTTCTGAACGGAATAAAAATAGCTCTCTGGAGTTGGATTTAACCTATGCAACTTGCTTATTTCAACAGGATCAATTCTCTGAAGCTTACGCCGTGCTCAAACAAATGCATCACAGTGACCGCTGGTATGAAAAAAAGATGGGATTCCTCTGGGTTACCAAAAAACGAATTATTGAATTACTTACGCTTATAGAACTCGACAAATTAGACGTAGTGCTTTCGCGTTTTAACAGTTTTGAACGTAGTTACTTTCCGCGATTAAAAGCAATTGGTGAAGATCGGGTAAATCAATTTATGAGACTAGTTAAACATTCGTATGAAAATCCGGGTGTCGTCACGAGTGAATCCTTTCGGGATCGCGTAGGAAATAAAATTGTATGGAAAGAAAAACAACAAGAAGATTTATTTGTTATGAGTTTTTACGCTTGGTTAAAGGCCAAAATGGAACAAAAACCTCTTTATGAAACCACCATGCAATTGATAAAAAATAATTGATAGTGAAATGATTCGTCTTTAGCTTCGACTACATAGCCAATTAAAAACCAACAAACTATGGAAACGAATCATAAAGATATCATCATTTTCGACGGCGAATGTAATCTATGCAATGGAGTAGTAGGATGGCTCTTAAAATTTGCTCCACACGACTTATATAGCTTTGTTCCTTTTCAATCTACTGAAGGTCAACGCTATTTAAAAAAGTTTGGATTTCCTACCCAACAATTGGAAACCGTAATACTAATCGATGAAAGTGGTATACATACACACAGCGACGGATTTTTACGAATTGTATCTAACATTCCAAAATGGCAACGAGTAGCTGCCTTACTCGCCTTTATTCCCAGAATGCTTCGAGATTACGTATACCGAACGGCCTCCAGAAATAGATTAAAATGGTTTGGAGTATCCAATTCATGTACCATTAACTTACAGTAATTACGGCACTCGAACTTGGCTGCCTAAAAAGATGGCATTTAAGAACAAACGATTGGTACCATACCAAGATCCTCTAAAATTTGGATTGTCGGCGAATAAAATAACCCGCCCACTACCTACTCTACTTACCACAACAGAAGCCGAAGGCTTGAGTAGTTGCTCGTAATTCTCGTTAGATATGTATCCATCGATATGCGGTTCGTCTGTGTATTTAGCCACCGTTGAATATTCATTTTCACTTGGTTGAATAAACACTTCGTTGTTTTTATAGACGGGCAAACTACTATTTCTATATCCAAAACCAATTGGATGTGTTACATCAACATCTACTTCAAAAATAGCACCACCTACTTGTTCGCTACCATAGTTTTCGCGCGCATCGACATAAGGCAAACGTTTGGCTGACGTACCTTTTTTGTCTGTACTATCTTTTGGTTTCTCAGTAAGTTTTTCTTTGACCAACTTGTTTTGGATGGCCCATCGGGAAGCTCCTGCGATGGTTATTAATGTATTTCCTCTTGATACCCAATCTTTAATTTTTTGTTGCTGAGCAGAATCAATTGCACGACCCCAATTGCTCACTAAAACAAGCGTATTGTAATCGTCTAGGGACGTAAAAGTAAGAGATCTTGTCTGAATTTTAGTTATTGGCATTCCAACTCGCGTGTCAAGCAAATGCCATACTTCACCAGCTTCATAACTATTAACCCCATCTCCAATTAAAAGTGCTGCTTTTGGTTTTTCAAGTGTCGCCAGATTTCCACTTCCTAAGTCAATTCCGCTACTACTAAAACCAGTATTTACCGCATAAATTGGAACCGAAAATTTCTGTTGCGCCTCTCTTATTACTTTGAAAACGGCATCGACATCCTTGTCTTGTTTGGAAACAGGCAACATGACACTTCCATAATGAAAATCTTTTATACCGCTTTGTGTTTGTATAGAAAATGGCTTAAAAGCCGAAGCTACCTTAAGTCCATTAGATTGCATATAATAAAGTGCTGCGGGAGCATTATAATCGTCCCAGTCCATGATATACGCATAACTTGACTTCGATACCGGAGTTACAGACACCATATTTTCAGTAGAAGTAATTTCATTACCTAACGAAACCGATTTCACACCTCGATATTTCATATTGTAAAAATTAGCGACGCTCCATGCCGACGCGTCATAAAAAACGCTATCTCGATATTTCCGATAAGTTTCAAACATAGTCTGTACCATGCGCTTTTGCGGTTGCTGAACCGGCACGACATATGAATCTCCATTCTTATAAACCTTTATTTTATGAACCAATAGTTTATCAATAAAAGCTTTGGATCTATTGGCATCATATGGCTCACTAAATTCATATCCAGCAACCCCTTTGATCGTCTTATTTCTCACAGCCGATTTAAAAAACTCCTGTTGGTATTTTCGTAAAGTCACTTTGTTCTCTACTGCAGCCTTTACGGTTGCTATGCTAGAAATGTATTGATTGCGAATTGTAAACGGAAAAGAAATCGTTCCGAAATCGGTGTCTTGCAAATGACCTCTCGAACTAGCTTGTTCGAATAATAAAGCCAAGGCTCCTTGCAAGTCGGGATAGGAAGATCCATACCCTGGATACGTACCATCAAACGCTTCTTTTGTAAAATAGAATGACCCTATTCGATCCAAGGCGTTCGAATAATAGGGAGCGAATAAATTATTGAGATCTTCGTAATTTTCTTTTGGCATAATTGGGTCAAAAGAGCCAATAGGCTTCATAGGTTCGAAAAAGTAATTACTATTCGTTCCCATTTCGTGAAAATCGGTTACAACATTTGGATACCATTCATGATACCAGGCTAATTTACCTCTGCTCTCAGGATTAATTGCGAGTAACCAATCTCGATTTAAATCGAACCAATAATGATTGGTGCGCCCACGAGGCCATGCCTCATTATGCTCTGCGTCACTACCATCGCTTACCAACGGACTTCCTTTAAATTGGTTGGCCCATTGCGTATGTCTATCCCGACCATCAGGATTAATAGTTGGATCGATAAACACCACCGAATTCTGAATGTATTTTTGAACCTCTGGGCTATTGGAAGCAACCAACGTATATGCGGTTAACATGGCAGCTTCCGAAGACGAAGGCTCATTGCCATGCACATTATAACCAAGCTGAATAAACACAGGTACTTCATCATAATTTGATGGAGATACGTTAGGGTTCACAAATTCTAAATGTTGTTGTTTTAATTGAGGTAGCTTTTCAAGATTTTGCGGCGTAGAAATGGTGAGCATCACCAATTTTCGCTGTTCGTGCGTTCTTCCATATTCGGAAATTGTAGCTCGATCTGAAATTCTTGCCAAGGTTTCAAAATAAGACACGATTTGGTCATGTCGCGTGTGTTGTTCTCCAATAGGGTATCCCAAAAAAGTTTCGGGAGATGGAATTTCAGAATTAAAGGGGGCTTTATCTTTAAAGAAATAGTCTTGCGCAACTAGATTCGCACAGGTACAAAAAAGAAGAATAAAAGGGATGAAAAGTCTGGATTGGCTCATAGTTTTTGGAATAAGAACTTAAAGATAGCCGAATCTTTTTAAAACAAAAAAAACACCGCCTCGTTCCTCCCTCAAAGAACATTAAGCGGTGTTTAACCAACCAAAAAACTAGTCTCCAATCTTTTTTAAATAGTCTATGTCGTTTTCTACGGTAAGTAATAATACACTCGTGGCTGTGCAAAATACTGGACTGGTAATACAGTGATGCCCATTCCAACTACCGTCTTGATTTTGAATTTTTAGAATTCGGCCACTCATATCGTCGTACCATTTTTTCCAATCGTTGTCTTTATTAACTACAAGCGATTCTCCTGTTTGCAGGAAACTCAAAAACTCTTCTCCCCCATTGTTACCAAAACCACTTAAAACATCTTCCTCTTGCGCTTTGTTCTTAGCAGATTCATACACATTATATGAGGTTGCATATTCGGTAGCCTCAGCCTCAGACAATCCAGCCTTTCTCAAATTGGCCGCAGTTACCTTTTCATTTTTACTAAGCTTACCTTCTTTCTTTGCTCTGGCGATAGCTTCTTTGGCTTTGCGAGCATCTTTTGCACTACCTCGAACACTGCTACTAACCGCATACAACATCACTCCAGCACCATCGTCTGTTTTTACACTGCTATTTTCTGGACTGTAATTACTCTTCTGATAGTTTCTTGAGCGAACAATTACCTCTTCATCAACATCGGCTCCAACTGCTTGTGCCGCTTCCAATGCGCTTGTCGCAAATCCACTTTGAAGCACTCCAGCCCATCCTGCACCTTTTTGCTTACCGGTACTATCGGTAGCAGCTTGAATTTTTGCCACACAAATATCCAAACAGCGTGCTACGCGCTTTTTATCCAACCCTTTTAACTGTCGGTCTACTAAATTAGAAAGTAGTTGAGCTGTTAGAACTGCATCTATATTCTCTCCTAATTTGGTTTGAATTTGAGTTCCTCTGTTTTTTGTTATAAATGGATCTTTACCGGCTGTATTTTCGACCGTTTCGAGAAGATAGTTAATAGCTTCCTTCAGATTGGTAGCATAACTTCCTTTCTTTAAGGTATTGCCACTGCGCAAAAATGCCATCGCAACCATAGCAGTAGTGGCCGGATCTGCCTGCACTGCGTGTGGATCTCTCACACCCTGTCGCGCATGACTTCCTGCTCCATAGCCGCCATTTTCCAATTGAGCTTCTCGCAACCAAGTAAGTCCATCACGAACTGCCAATTGTACATTTTCATTTGTTTTATAGGCCGAAAATCCTTCAGAAGATTGTTCACCCATGGTTGTCATAAACACACATCCTTTTTCAGGGGTAAGTACACGTTGAGTTTCGGGATAACGATTATCTGTTGTTAAAAATGAGTACAACAGTCCTATTACTAAGACAGGAGTGATAAGTACGAGCAGTTTTGTTTTCATAATAAGTTGCATTTAAAAGTTGAATTCAAAACTAGAGCAACTAAGAAGTTTGAAAAACAGCAACTGAGTAAACCTTACCTTTTATTGAGGGAAGAGGTAGTTGCGCATAGGATGATAAGAAACAATAACAAATTTTTAAGAAGTTGATATTAAACCATTGTTAGTTAGGTAGGTCAAAAGCCTGTTAAACCTTTTAAAATATAAAACATGAAAAACCTAATAGTAATTTGCTTCATACTTTTTTGCTCTGTAATGGTAGCCCAACCTCAAAAAGGTCATCGAGGAAAACCTGGAAAAGAGCGCGCCGAAAAGATGAAAAACATGACTCCAGAGCAACATGCTGAATTGGCAACTTTAAAAATGGCATTGAATTTAGATTTAACAGATGCACAGCGCACTCAAATAAAAGCGCTCAATCTAGAGACTGCCAAAAAACGCCATGAAAAGAGAGCCAATAGAGATAAAAAGAAAGAACTAAGCTCTGAAGAATTGTATAATCTTCAAAAACAAAGACTCGAAGATCAATTGGCTACATCTAAGAAATTAAAGTCCATTTTAACCGATGAACAATTTGAAAAACACCAAAAATCACATAAAATGCGCAAACGGAAAATGCGTCAGAAGCGACATACTCGTAAAAGATAAATTACGGAAGGCTGTTTTGGCTTAATATTTGCCATATTCTATTTAAAATAGTTATTTTAGTAATCTAATTAAATTAAACAATAGAACTAATGAAGAATTTATTACGTATTTGTGCATTGGCATTTTTGATGATCTTAGGAGGACAAACTGCAATGGCTCAAAGTATTAAGAAAGCTACAGACAAGCGCCCAGAAAGTATAGCTAAAGAAAAAGTTGCAAATTTGACAGAACAATTGAATTTAGACGGAGATCAGCAACGTACGCTTTTTAGAGCGTTTGTAATGGATGCGAAGAAGAAATCAAGTCCAGCAGCCATCAAAACACCAAAGGCTGCAAGCATGAAAAACGGAGCTAAATCACTAGGTCTTGACGCAACAATGAAAAAAACATTGACAGACGATCAATACAAAAAGTGGCTGGCAATGAAGAAGAAGCAATAATAGCTCCCTCTTAAAATAATTAAAAAAGACTTTCTTAACGGAAAGTCTTTTTTTTTACAATGTTTTTGACACAACTTTGGCTGCCGCGATTGTTTTGTCTAAGTCTTCATAGGTAAGGGCATCACATAAGAACCATGTTTCATATGCACTTGGAGCAATATAGATACCTTCGGTCAACATTCCGTGAAAGAACTTTTTAAAAGTATCACCCTGTGCAGCATGAGCAGCCGAGTCGAAATCTATTACCGGAGTTTCACCAAAATGTACAGATATCATCGAACCAATTCTATTAATTGTATGTGAGACATTAGCTAACGAGTTGGCCAGACCTTTATGTAAATAAGCCGTTTTATCTGCTAAGGAATTAAATATGTTTCTTCCCGAATTTAATTCAGAAAGCATCGCAAGACCAGCTGCCATTGCCAAGGGATTACCACTTAGAGTCCCTGCT
>Ga0316208_1000330_pt1 | contig 61520 bp, 69 predicted proteins | sample 3monopyrite_MG_FD_204944 | JGI IMG/M metagenome (GOLD analysis project Ga0316208, IMG submission 204944) | Microbial mat bacterial communities from mineral coupon in-situ incubated in ocean water Damariscotta River, Maine, United States -... | ecosystem: Environmental > Aquatic > Marine >... | reverse complement strand
AATTAGAGATGAAACAATTAGACATTAAAAATTTAAGCATTGACGATCTTCAAGAAAACTTAGCGCAGCAATCAGATTTGCTTTCTAAGTTAAAGATGAATCATGCAGTTTCTCCACTTGAGAACCCAAAACAAATTGGAGTGGCAAGAAAAACAGTTGCTAGGTTGAAGACAGAAATAAGAAAAAGAGAATTAGCCGAAAGTTAAGAGCGATGGAAAATACAAGAAATTTAAGAAAAGAAAGAGTTGGTGTTGTGGTAAGCAACAAGATGGACAAGTCCATTACCATTGCTGTAGAAACAAAGGTAAAGCATCCTATGTACGGGAAGTTTATCAAGAAAACGGCAAAATTTATGGCGCATGACGAAAAGAATGATTGCAACATAGGAGATACTGTAAAAATCATGGAGACTAGACCAATGAGTAAGAATAAAAATTGGAGATTGGTTGAAGTAATCGAAAGAGTTAAATAATTATGATACAACAAGAATCTAGATTAACAGTAGCTGACAACAGCGGAGCGAAAGAAGTCGCTTGTATTCGAGTTCTAGGAGGTACACGTAAGAGATACGCTTCCATTGGAGATCAAATCATTGTTTCAGTGAAGAGTGCAATGCCATCTGGTAACATTAAAAAGGGAGCAGTTTCTAAAGCTGTAGTAGTTAGAACAAAAAAAGAAGTAAGAAGACAGGATGGCTCTTACATACGCTTTGACAACAATGCTGTGGTTTTATTGAATCAAACTGGAGAGTTGAGGGGTACAAGGATTTTTGGACCAATTGCAAGAGAACTACGTGAAAAGCAATTTATGAAAATTGTTTCATTAGCACCAGAGGTATTATAAATACAATAAGAAAATGGCCAAGTTAAAGATTAAAAAAGGGGATACAGTAAAGGTGATAGCCGGAGTGTCTAAAGGACAAGAGGGAAAGGTGATCAAGGTAATGCCAGAGACTTCAAGAGTATATCTTGAAGGAGATGGAATTAGAAAAAATAGTAAACACACCAAACCCAATGCCAACAATCAAGATGGTGGGATCTTAAAGCAAGATGCACCTGTGCATTTATCGAATGTAATGTTGGTCGATCCATCAACAGGAGAAACTTCACGTGTTGGTAGAAGAAACGAGGATGGAAAATCTGTAAGGTATTATAAGAAATCTAAAGAGGTAGTAAAATAATGTATACGCCAAGATTAAAAACAAAGTATCAAGAGGACATCACAAAAAATATGATGTCAACTTTTAACTACAAGAGTTCGATGCAAATTCCAAAGTTGGAAAAGATTTGTGTCAATCAAGGAGTAGGAGATGCGGTAGCAGACAAAAAGTTAATCGAGAATGCCATTAACGAAATGACCGCCATTACAGGTCAAAAAGCGATTGCGACCTACTCTAAAAAGGACATTTCAAATTTTAAATTGAGAAAAGGAATGCCCATTGGAGTTAAAGTGACTCTTAGGGGCGAACGTATGTATGAATTTCTTGATAGACTTATTGCTGTGTCTCTTCCACGTACGCGTGATTTTAGGGGAATTAGCAACAAAGGATTTGATGGAAATGGGAACTATACACTTGGAATTAAAGAGCAAATCATTTTTCCTGAGATCGACATCGATAAAGTCAACAAAATTGGTGGCATGGACATCACATTTGTAACGTCGGCTGAGACAAACGATGAGGCAAGAGCATTGTTGAAGGAATTTGGCATGCCATTTCAAAAAACAAAAAACGAAGAATAACCATGGCAAAAGAATCAATGAAAGCGCGCGAAAGAAAACGTGCACGAATGGTTGAGCAGTATGCTGAGAAAAGAGCTGCTTTAAAAGCTGAGGGAGATTATGAAGGTCTTCAGAAACTTCCAAAAAACTCTGCAGCTGTAAGAATGCATAACCGATGTAAATTGACTGGAAGGCCTAAAGGCTATATGAGACAATTTGGATTGTCTAGGGTAACATTCAGAGAAATGGCAAGTAAAGGGTTGATACCTGGAGTAAAAAAAGCAAGTTGGTAAAATAATATTACAGAAATGACAGATCCAATATCAGATTTTTTAACACGATTAAGAAATGCTTCATTAGCGAAGCATCGTGTAGTAGAGATTCCAGCTTCAAACTTGAAGAAAGAAATAACAAGAATTCTTTTTGAAAAAGGATATATACTAAATTTTAAGTTCGTAGAAGAGGAAAACCCTCAAGGCATAATAAAAATCGCCTTGAAGTATCATCCTGTTTCTAAAGTGCCTGCAATTCGACATTTAAGCCGAGTGAGTAAGCCAGGTTTAAGAAAATATTCGCCTGCGGACAATTTGCCAAGGGTGATCAATGGACTAGGAGTAGCGATTATTTCAACATCTAAAGGTGTTATGACCGATAAAGAGGCAAGACGCGAGAATGTAGGCGGCGAAGTTTTATGCCACGTTTATTAATTATAGAATCAATTAAGATATGTCACGAATAGGATTAGCCCCAATTAATATACCACAAGGTGTTGAGATCAATATCTCCGATAAAAATGTGGTAAGCATAAAGGGAAGCAAAGGTGAATTGAATCAAACGATTGACCCGAACATCACAGTGATGCAAGTGGACAATCAATTGGTTTTAAAGCGCCACTCTGAGAACAAAGATCACAAAGCAAAACACGGTTTGTACCGTGCTCTATTGTTTAATATGGTTCAGGGTGTAAGTGAAGGGTTTGAATTAAAATTGGAGTTAGTTGGTGTTGGTTATAGAGCATCAAATCAAGGGCAAAGATTAGATTTGGCTTTAGGTTATTCGCATCCCATAGTTCTCCTTTTGCCAGATGAGGTGAAGGTATCTACTGAAACTGAAAGAGGTAAGAACCCAATTATTACACTACAGTCATTTGACAAGCAATTAATTGGTCAGGTAGCTGCAAAAATTAAGTCATTACGTAAACCTGAGCCATACAAAGGAAAAGGTGTGCGTTTTGTTGGAGAGTACATACGTAAAAAAGCAGGTAAATCTGCTGCTAAATAATATTATTATGGCATTAACGAAGCTAGATAGAAGAATCAGAATAAAACGAAGAATTCGTAAGGTAGTAAGCGGAACAGCTGAACGACCAAGAATGTCTGTATTTAGAAGCAACAAAGAGATTTATGCACAACTGATAGATGATATTAGTGGTAAGACATTGATGTCGGCCTCTTCACGCGATAAGTCCATTGCCTCAAAAAAAGGAACGAAGGTAGAAATTGCTAAAATGGTCGGTGCATCAATTGCAGAGAAAGCAAAAAGCGAAGGCATTGATACCGTAAGCTTTGATCGAAACGGTTACCTCTATCATGGTAGAGTAAAATCCATGGCAGATGGGGCAAGAGAAGCAGGATTAAATTTTTAGTTAGAACGATAGAAAAAAAGTATAGATGTCAAACGTTAATACAAAAAGAGTTAAGTCAAGCGAAATTGAGCTTGTTGACAAATTGGTTGGAATCCAAAGGGTGACCAAAGTAACCAAAGGAGGAAGACATTTTAGTTTTTCTGCAATCGTTGTAGTTGGAAACGAAAATGGAATTGTAGGCTACGGCTTGGGTAAGGCTAATGAAGTGACTGAAGCGATTTCGAAAGGAATTGATGATGCAAAAAAGAACTTGATCCAAGTACCTGTAGTAAACGGAACTGTTCCTCACGAGCAAGAAGCTAAATACGGTGGTGCGCAAGTGTTTTTAAAACCTGCATCAAATGGTACAGGAGTTATAGCAGGTGGTGCAATGCGTGCAGTATTGGAAAGTGTTGGAGTTCATGATGTATTGGCAAAATCAAAAGGTTCCTCAAATCCACACAATGTTGTAAAAGCAACCATCAAAGCGCTAGAAAGTATGCGTGATGCTTATACAATAGCAAAGCACCGCGGGGTTGATTTAGATGTAGTATTCAACGGATAATAAGAAAACTGATGGCTAAGATTAAAATAACACAAGTAAGAAGTAGAATCAATCGTCCGCGAAACCAAAAGCTTACGTTGGATGCATTGGGGCTTAAGAAAAATAATCAATCTGTTGAGCACGAAGAGTCTCCTCAGATTTTAGGAATGATCAATAAGGTGAAGCACCTAGTGAAGGTCGATAAAGTATAATTTGATAAGCGATTAAGAAATGGACTTAAGTAATTTACAACCTGCAAAAGGATCGGTTAAAAAGGGTAAACGTCTCGGAAGAGGAGAGGGGTCTGGAAGTGGAGGAACTGCTTCTCGTGGACACAAAGGTGCGAAATCAAGATCAGGTTACTCTAAGAAAATAGGATTTGAAGGGGGCCAAATGCCACTTCAGAGAAGAGTGCCTAAGTTTGGATTTACCAACATTAATCGCAAAGAGTTTAAAGGAATTAACCTTGATGTTATTCAAGGGTTGATAGACAATAAGAAAGTAAAACACGTTGATTTAGAAGTGCTCATTGAAAATGGGTTAGCTTCTAAAAACACATTGGTAAAGATTTTAGGTAGAGGAGACTTAGCAGCAAAAATTGATGTTAAAGCACATGCTTTTTCAAAAACTGCGAAAGAAGCAATCGAAGCTAAAGGTGGAACCACTGAAATCATTTCTTAAAAAATGAAACGATTTATAGAGACCATAAAGAATATTTGGACCATTGAGGATCTTCGAGTGAGAATCATCAATACACTAGGTTTATTGCTGATTTACCGCTTAGGATCTTATGTGGTATTACCAGGTATAGATTCTGTTGCACTTCAAGAGGCCAATGCTGGAAATACCGGTGGTATTGCTGGATTACTTGACCTATTTGCTGGTGGTGCCTTTTCAAGGGCTTCCATTTTTGCACTCGGGATTATGCCATACATTTCCGCATCAATTGTTGTGCAGTTGTTGGGAATCGCAATTCCTTATTTCCAAAAACTCCAGAAAGAAGGCGAGAGTGGTCGGAGAAAGATTAATCAGATTACAAGAATGTTAACCATTGCAATCGTTGGCTTCCAAGCACCTGGTTACATAGCTTCTCAAGTACCTCAAATGACAGCAGCAGGACAAATGGTAAGACCTGAAGGTCCGTTCTGGTGGGTATCTACCGTCATTATATTAATTACAGGAACAATGTTTGTAATGTGGTTAGGTGAAAGAATTACAGAAAAGGGGCTAGGTAACGGTATTTCATTGATCATTATGATAGGTATTATTGCGAATCTTCCGTTTGCATTTGTCGCAGAATTTGCATCAAGAGTAAAGGGCGGTGGAATGGTGATATTGTTGGTGGAGTTGGTTATACTCTTACTTGTTATTATAGCAACTATCTTGCTTGTACAAGGAACTCGGCGAGTTCCAGTTCAGTTTGCAAAACGAGTTGTAGGATCAAAGCAATACGGGGGAGTCCGTCAATACATTCCATTAAAGGTAAATGCAGCTGGTGTAATGCCAATCATATTTGCTCAAGCAATTATGTTTATACCCATTACTCTAGCAAGCTTTGCAAATACTGAATCCTTGACTGGCATAACAGCTGCATTAAGCGATTATACAGGTTTTTGGTACAACTTCATATTTGCACTGATGATTATTGCTTTCACTTACTTTTATACAGCAGTAACTGTAAATCCTAAGCAAATGGCGGATGACATGAAGAAAAATGGAGGATTTATTCCAGGAGTTAAACCTGGTAAGAGAACATCTGATTTCTTAGACAATGTTTTGTCAAGAATAACCTTGCCAGGATCTATCTTTTTGGCAATCGTTGCAATTCTTCCTGCTTTTGCTTCCAAGTTTGGTGTGAATGGACAATTTTCACAATTTTATGGAGGAACATCCTTGCTAATTATGGTAGGAGTAATATTGGATACTCTTCAACAAATTGAAAGTCATTTATTGATGAGGCATTATGATGGATTGATGAAATCTGGTAGGATAAAGGGGAGATCAAGTATAAACATGGCTGGTTAGCTATGGTTTACTTGAAAACTGAAGAGGAAATAGATTTAATAAGAGAGAGTTCTTTACTTGTTGGAAAAACTTTAGCTGAAGTAGCAAAGTGGGTTGAACCTGGGGTCACACCTCTTGAGCTTGATAGAGTTGCAGAAACTTTTATTCGAGATCATGGTGCTGTGCCTGGTTTTAAAGGTTATAATGGCTTCCCAAATACCTTATGCACCTCTATAAATGATCAGGTGGTTCATGGTATACCTTCAAACTCACCATTGCGGAACGGAGACATTATTTCTGTTGATTGTGGGGTGATTAAGAATGAGTTTTATGGTGATGTAGCCTATACTTTTCCGGTAGGTCTCATCAGTGACAAACTCAGGCACCTATTGGAAACGACCAAAGAGTGTCTTGAACTAGGAGTGAAGGAAGCAATAGTGGGTAATCGAATTGGAGATATTGGACAAGCAGTTCAAGCACATGCTGAAGCAAAGGGATATGGAGTTGTAAGAGAGCTCGTTGGACATGGTTTAGGGAAGTCTTTGCATGAAGCACCAGAGGTTCCGAATTATGGCAAAAGAGGAAAAGGATTAAAGTTGAAGAAGGGGATGGTCTTGGCAATTGAACCAATGATCAACATGGGAAAACGACACATCAAACAAGATAAAGATGGTTGGACCATAGTAACAGCTGATAGTAAGCCCTCGGCACATTATGAGCACAACATAGTAGTAAGAGAAAAGAATGTAGAGGTGTTGTCAACACACAAATACATTGAAGAAGTATTGAACGAAAAAGTATAAACGAATATAGATAAATGGCAAAACAAGCGTCTATAGAACAAGATGGAACTGTAACTGAAGCATTGTCGAATGCAATGTTTAGAGTAGAGCTAGAAAATGGGCACATAATAACGGCGCACATTTCTGGTAAAATGAGAATGTTTTACATCAAATTGTTGCCAGGTGATAAGGTGAAAGTTGAGATGTCACCTTATGATTTAACAAAAGGAAGAATTACTTATAGATACAAATAAGAATTAGGCATTATGAAAATTAGAGCATCCATAAAAAAGAGAAGTGCAGACTGTAAGATCGTTCGAAGAAAAGGACGACTTTATGTCATCAACAAGAAGAACCCTAAGTTTAAACAAAGACAAGGTTAATAATAGAATACTATGGCTAGAATTGCAGGTATTGATTTACCAAAAAATAAGAGAGGCGAAATTGGTTTGACCTACATCTTCGGAATTGGAAGAAGATCGGCTCAAAATATCCTAAACAAAGCAGAAGTTAGTTTAGAAAAGAAAGTTCAAGACTGGAACGACGACGAATTGTCTAAGATCCGTAAAATTTTGAACGATGATTACAGAGTTGAAGGAGCGCTAAGATCTGAGGTTCAATTAAACATTAAACGATTAATGGACATTGGCTGCTACCGAGGGGTACGTCATAGAGCTGGACTTCCATTGAGGGGGCAAAAAACAAAGAACAACTCAAGAACTAGAAAAGGGAAAAGAAAGACAGTTGCGAACAAGAAAATTGCAACTAAATAATAAATCTTAGAAGATGGCAAAATCTACACAAAAGAAAAAAAAGAATGTAAAAGTGGAGTCTGCTGGTGAGGCACATATTCACGCAACATTCAACAATATAATCATCTCTTTGACCAATAAAAATGGACAAGTTATTTCTTGGTCTTCATCTGGAAAGATGGGTTTTAAAGGATCAAAGAAAAACACTCCTTATGCTGCACAAGTTGCTGCTGCTGATTGTACAAAAGAAGCACATGATTTGGGATTACGAAGAGTGAAGGTTTACGTTAAGGGACCTGGCGCAGGTAGAGAATCTGCAATTCGAACAATCCACAATAATGGAGTAGAGGTAACTGAAATAGTAGACATTACACCCATTCCTCACAACGGATGTCGTCCACCTAAACGCAGAAGAGTTTAAAATAGAAAAGCATTAAGCAAGATCAAATAGATTATTATGGCAAGATATACCGGCCCCAAATCAAAAATTGCAAGGAAATTTAAAGAGCCTATTTTCGGAGCGGATAAAGCACTTGAAAAGAAGAATTATCCTCCTGGACAACATGGTCCTAATAAGAGAAGAGGTAAAAAGTCTGAATATGCAATCCAGTTAATGGAAAAGCAAAAGGCAAAATATACCTATGGAATTCTGGAAAGACAATTCTCAAACTTATTTGTTGAAGCCTCACGTAGAAAAGGAATTACAGGTGAAAACCTTTTGAAACTTTGCGAATCAAGATTAGACAATGTAGTCTTTAGACTAGGTTTGGCCTCATCAAGAAGAGCAGCAAGACAAATGGTTGGTCACAAACACCTCATGGTCAATGGCCAAGTAGTGAATATACCATCTTATTCATTAAAAGAGGGAGATATCATAGAAGTAAGAGAGCGTTCTAAATCTTTGGAATCTATTAATGATTCTTTAGCAAATAGACAAGAAAACTTCGATTGGTTGGTATGGGATATTCAAAGTATGAAAGGGAAGTTTATACAAGCACCTGAGCGTGCTCAAATTCCCGAGAACATCAAAGAACAACTCATTGTTGAACTTTACTCTAAGTAATAATAACCTAACAAAGAAATACATCAAAAACTATGGCGATACTAGATTTTCAAAAGCCGGATAAAGTAATTATGATTGAGTCAACTGACCATACAGGTCAGTTTGAATTTAGACCATTGGAACCTGGTTATGGAATTACCATCGGGAATGCAATTAGAAGAATTCTTTTATCTTCTTTGGAAGGATTTGCAATCACAGGAATCAAGGTTGAAGGAGTAGATCATGAATTTTCTACCATTGATGGAGTTGTGGAAGACGTTACCTCAATGATCTTGAATCTAAAACAAGTGCGTTTTAAACAACAGATTGACGGTACAGATACTGAAAAAGTGAATCTTTCCATTTCAGGACAAGACAAACTTACTGCAGGTGATATCGGAAAGTTTACATCAGCATTTCAAGTATTGAACCCAGACCACTTGATTTGCACCATGGAACGATCTGTAAAGATTCAAATGGAGTTGACTATAAGCAAAGGTAGAGGTTATGTCCCTTCAGAGGAGAATAGGTTAGAAGATGCGCCTATAGGTTACATTCCAATAGATTCAATTTTTACTCCGATAAAGAATGTTAAATACAGCATTGAGAATTATCGTGTTGAGCAAAAAACGGATTACGAAAAATTGGTTCTTGATATTGAATCAGATGGGTCAGTGCATCCGAAAGAAGCCTTGAAAGAAGCGGCGACAATTTTGATTCAACATTTCATGTTGTTTTCAGATGAGAAAATTGCCTTAGAAACTGAAGTCAAATCATCTGTTGAAGAGTTTGATGAAGATTCATTGCACATGAGACAACTGTTGAAAACAAGATTGATCGACATGGATTTATCTGTGAGAGCGCTAAATTGCTTAAAAGCTGCTGACGTTGAAACCTTAGGAGAATTGGTTCAGTTTAACAAAAGTGATCTATTGAAGTTTAGAAACTTCGGTAAGAAATCTTTGACTGAATTAGACGAACTGGTTGAAAGCAAGAATTTGACATTTGGAATGAATGTAGCAATGTATAAATTGGATAAGGATTAGTAGAAATGAGACACGGAAAGAAATTTAATCACTTGGGGAGAACAAAATCCCACAGAAAAGCGATGTTGTCAAACATGGCGTGTTCTCTTATTCAACATAAGAGGATAAATACCACCTTGGCAAAAGCAAAAGCATTGCGTGTTTTTGTAGAACCATTGATTACTAAATCAAAGGATGATTCAACACATTCTAGAAGGGTTGTTTTTAGCTATTTAAATGATAAATATGCTGTAACTGAGCTTTTTCGTGAAGTTGCTCCAAAGATTGGGGAACGACCTGGAGGATATACACGCATAATAAAAACTGGCAATCGAATGGGTGATAACGCAGAGATGTGTTTGATCGAATTGGTTGATTTTAATGAGTTGTATTCAACTGAGAAAAAGGCTCCAATTAAGAAAAGAAGAAGACGTAGAGGGGGAAGTGCTGAAGGTTCTGCTGTGACGCAAGATCAGAATGCGAAGGCAGAAGAAAGTAAGACTACTGAATCAGTAGCTAATGCGTCAGATATTAAATCTGAGGGAAAAGCAGAAAAATTAGAGGAGAAAAAAGAAGCGATTAAGGCCGAGAAAGAAGAACCTAAAAAGACTACTGAAGGAGAAGAAAGGTCAACCGATGAGGAGAAAAAGGATTGATAAATCTGTTGATATAAAATTTTAGAAAAGGATAAAGCGATTCGCTTTATCCTTTTTTTTGTACCAAATTTTGAGTTATGGACAACAGCACAACCAATGGTATCGTAGTACTTGAAGATGGAACTGTTTTTCGCGGAAAATCTGCAGGTACTATAGGGACAAGTACTGGAGAAATCTGTTTTAATACAGGCATGACAGGCTATCAAGAGATATATACGGACCCTTCTTATTATGGACAGGTTATGGTTTGCGCAACTGCCCACATAGGAAATTATGGCGTTGATCAAGATGAAACAGAATCAGAGTCTGTTAAGATATCAGGTTTGATTTGTAAAAAATTTTCGAATGGGTTTTCTCGTCCAATGGCAGACGGCTCTCTTCAAAATTATTTTGTGGACAATCAAATTGTCGCAATTACCGATGTTGATACAAGAGCTTTGGTTAGGCACATTCGAGATAAAGGAGCAATGAATGTTATTATTTCATCTGAGGAATTTGAGGTAGATAAATTAAAGGTGAAATTAGACAAGGTCCCATCCATGCAAGGATTAGAGCTCTCATCAAAAGTGAGCACTGAAAAATGTTTTGAAAAGAAGCCTGAAAAAGTGGAATGCAAGGTGGCTGTGATGGATTATGGCACTAAGAAGAACATTGTGAAATGTCTCACAGACAGAGGTGTTCATGTCAAGGTATTTCCATTAAAAAGTGCTCCAAAAGAAGTATTGGATTGGAATCCTGACGGTATCATGTTAAGCAATGGGCCTGGCGATCCTTCTGCAATGCCTGATACTGTTGAGCAGATTCAATCCCTTTTAGAAACAAGATTACCGCTTTTTGGCATTTGTCTCGGTCATCAGCTTCTTTCTTTAGCATGTGGATTAAAAACTGAGAAAATGCACAATGGACATAGAGGAATTAATCACCCTGTAAAAAACCTAATTACGGGGAAAGGAGAGATTACATCCCAAAATCATGGATTTGTTGTAGAACGAAAATCTGCAGAGTATTCAGATTTAGTAGAGATAACTCATGAGCATCTCAATGACCATACTGTAGCAGGAATTAGGTTGAAAAGCCAAGAAGCATTTTCAGTTCAATTCCATCCAGAAGCATCACCTGGTCCACACGATTCAAGGTATCTTTTTGACCAATTCATAGAAAATATTAAAAAGAGTAAGCACAATTAAACTATTATGATTGCACATATTCACGCGAGGCAAATATTAGATTCTAGAGGGAATCCTACTGTTGAAGTTGAAGTCACCACACAATCTGGCAATGTAGGTCGAGCTGCAGTGCCCTCAGGTGCTTCTACTGGCATACATGAGGCGGTAGAATTAAGAGATGGAGATAATAGAGCTTATTTAGGCAGAGGAGTACTGAAAGCGGTGCAAAATGTCAATGGCACTATTGCGCAAGAATTGAAAGGCGTAAACGTTTTTGCACAAACAGAAATTGACCGTTATCTCATCAATCTAGATGGCACTCCAAATAAATCCAATTTAGGAGCAAATGCAATTTTAGGTGTTTCTTTGGCAGTTGCAAGAGCTGCAGCACTCGATGTGGGTATGCCTTTATATCGTTATATCGGCGGGATCAATGCTCATACTATGCCCATTCCAATGATGAACATTTTGAATGGAGGTTCACATGCAGACAACAGTATAGATTTTCAGGAATTTATGGTAATGCCTGTTAAAGCAACATCATTTTCCCACGGATTACAGATGGGAACTGAGATTTTTCATCATCTCAAAAGTGTACTGAAACAAAAAGGGTTTTCTACAAATGTAGGAGATGAAGGGGGGTTCGCCCCAAATTTAGGTTCGAATGAGGAGGCCATCGAATATGTGTTAAAGGCCATTGAAACTGCGGGTTATAAGGCTGGAGAAGAGGTCTTTATTGCCATGGATGCTGCATCCTCAGAGTTTTATCTAAAGGAAGAGAAAGTATACCACTTACATAAATCTACGGGCGAAAAATTGACTGCTTCCGAATTGGTAAGTTATTGGAAAGAATGGACTGAAAAATATCCTATCATCTCTATTGAGGATGGATTGTACGAAGATGACTGGCAAGGATGGAAAGAATTGACTGAGAGTATTGGTGAAAAAGTTCAGTTGGTAGGAGATGATTTGTTTGTGACCAATGTTGAACGGCTCAAAAAAGGTATAAATAATGGAATCGCAAACTCCATTCTCGTAAAGGTGAACCAAATTGGAACCTTGACAGAAACCATCGAAGCTGTTGAATTGGCAAAGAAAAACGGATATACTTCAGTGATGAGTCATCGTAGTGGTGAGACAGAAGATAGTACGATTGCGGATTTGGCAGTAGCTTTAAGCACAGGACAAATTAAAACTGGCTCGGCTTCTCGTTCTGATCGCATGGCCAAATACAATCAATTACTGAGAATTGAAGAACAACTAGGTTCTATAGCATATTATCCGAACAGTTTGTAAAACCTTTTCTGGTATTGATTCAGAATAGGAAGGAAAATATAATTTTCATTTTGCTTATTGCTCATTCGAGACAACAATAGGGAATTTAACCTTACAAAAAACTTGATGATCGATATAGTTATTTGGGAGATGGTGTATGGCTGCGCCTTCTTTAGTATGTAAATTTTTATGGCTCTTTTCTAAAGGGAGTAAAGTGCTTTTATAGTGACCCATGTTTGTTCCATGCCAACCGATGGCAGATTTTTCTCGTACAAAATATTCCTTGAATTTAAATCTCCATTCTTTACTTTTAATAAAACGTTTTAATTCTTTTTTATCGTAGATCCAAAATCCACAATAAGGATTTTGATCATTTACTAGATAGCATTTATTATCGAGCACTTTTGTGCTTTTTAAAGGGGCTTGCAGGTCAGTAATTAAGCGTTCATTATTTTTGAATTCAACTCTAAGAAATCCAAGATTATGTCCTTTTGCAATCAAAGAATCTTTGTGCTTGAACCAATAGTCCAAATTCTTTTGTGTGAAGGCCATGTCATCCTCTAAATACAATTGAATGTCGTAATCCTCGATTGACTTTTCAATCACACTTCTAGGTTCCCAGCTTAAATGATAAGGGTGTACCCATTGTTTCCAACCCATTTTTCCAACTAGGCTATTGAAATGAAAATTTGGTCTTTTTGCTTTGTAAGGGAATACAAAGTGCTGAATGTTTGCATTTTTTCTATTCTTCAATGAAAACTGTTTGTTCGTATATATGAAAACATGGGTGTCGCATTTCATTGCTAAAAGCCCGTCAAGGACTTGCTCTAAATAGCATATCCTTTCTTCAACATGAAAAAATGTAATGTGTGCCGCTAATTTCAATTTTCTTTTAGCTTAAATGTTCAAAAGAGAAAAATACTTAAAGTTGAAACAATCATATTTGTTAAAAAAACTTTAAGCTTCCTTTCACATTATGCGCTATCCTTTGAATAGCGCTTCTAGATTATTACTTTTGCAAATCCAAGAAGAATGGAGCAATATTGCCAAAGAACACGTTTAAAATAAACACTTATGTCAGAAAAAGCCGAATTGAAAATTGATGGTAAAACGATAGAACTACCTATAATCACTGGTTCAGAGAAGGAGAAGGCCATAGATATTAGTAAACTTCGTGGCAGTTCAGGATATGTTACCATAGATCCAGGCTATAAGAATACTGGTTCAACAACAAGCAGCATTACTTTCCTCGATGGTGAAGAAGGGATATTGCGTTACCGAGGTTACTCAATTGAAGACCTGGCAGATAAAGCTTCTTTTTTGGAGGTTTCTTATCTATTGATTTATGGAGAACTTCCCACAACAGAAGAGTTCAGTAAGTTTAAAACTGAGATTACTCAGCACACTTTGATTCATGAGGATATAAAGAATATATTGGAAGGTTTCCCATCAAATTCTCATCCTATGGGGGTTTTATCTTCTTTGGTTTCTTCGCTCACTGCATTTTATCCTGAGTCGCTCGACCCTAATAGATCTTGGGAAGATGTGGATTTAAGCATCAAACGTTTACTTGCTAAACTTCCTACCATGGCTGCATGGGCCTATAAAAATGAAATTGGACACCCTGCTAACTATCCTGACAACTCTATGGATTACTGTTCAAACTTCTTAAAAATGATGTTTGCAGTTCCCTCAGAGAATTATGAAGTTGATCCTGTAATTGCGAATGCATTGGATAAATTATTGATTTTACATGCGGATCATGAACAAAACTGTTCTACTTCTACTGTAAGAATTGTAGGCTCATCTCATGCAAGCTTATATGCTTCAATCGCGGCAGGTATTAGTGCACTTTGGGGCCCATTGCACGGAGGCGCAAATCAAGCCGTGATTGAAATGTTAGAAAACATAAAGAAGGATGGTGGCGACGTAAATAAATACATGGAAAAAGCAAAAGACAAAAATGATCCTTTCCGATTGATGGGATTTGGCCATAGAGTCTACAAGAACTTTGACCCAAGAGCACGAATCATTAAGCAAGCAGCTGATGATGTATTGGATAAGTTAGGCATCAATGACCCTGTGCTTGAAATTGCAAAAGGCTTAGAAGAAATTGCTTTGAAAGATGAATATTTCGTAGAGCGTAAATTGTATCCGAATGTAGATTTTTACTCAGGGATTATTTACCGAGCTTTAGGTATACCAACCTCAATGTTTACAGTAATGTTTGCTATGGGCAGATTGCCTGGTTGGATTGCTCAATGGAAGGAAATGAGAGAGAACAAGGAACCAATTGGTCGTCCTCGCCAAATTTACACAGGCAGCAATCATAGACCTCTGAATAGATAAATGAACAAAGACAGCTTTTCGCTGTCTTTGTTATTTTTATATAATATGGGTTACTCGAGTATGGCAGCATGCATTGCTGATCTTGAAAAACATGGGCATTTAATAAGGATAAAAGAAGAAGTAGATCCTCACCTTCAAATGGCTTCGATTCATTTACGTGTCTTCGCAGCTGGAGGTCCTGCTATTCTTTATGAAAATGTCAAGGGTACAAAATTTCCAGCAGTATCGAATCTATTCGGATCCATAAATCGAAGTCGTTTTATCTTTAGGGATCGTTTAGAATTGGTGAAGCATTTAGTGCGATTAAAAGGTGATCCTGCTGAATTGATAAAATTTCCATTAAAAAGTTTACACGCAGGAGTAGGTGCCATCAATGCTATACCTCGTAAATCAATTCTTTCGCCACCCATTTTAAGGAATCAAACAAAAATTGATCAATTGCCATTGATCAAACATTGGCCAATGGATGGAGGTGCCTATGTTACCTTACCCATTGTTTATACTGAAGATGTTAGTCGTCCAGGTGTTATGAATTCTAACATTGGGATGTACAGAATTCAATTGACTGGAAACCAATATGAATTAAATAAAGAGATTGGATTGCACTATCAAATTCATCGTGGTATCGGAGTGCATCAAACCAAGGCCAATGCAAAGGGAGAACCCTTGAGGGTTTCTATTTTTGTTGGTGGACCTCCTTCACATACATTCTCAGCTGTCATGCCACTTCCTGAAGGCATGTCAGAGCTAACATTTGCGGGAGTGCTTGGCAAAAGAAGATTCAGATATACTAGAAAAGAAGGACATGTTCTATCATCAGATGCTGATTTTGTGATCACAGGTAAAGTGTATCCTAAATCAAACAAAGCCGAAGGACCATTTGGAGATCATTTAGGCTATTATAGCCTCACTCATGACTTCCCATTAATGGAGGTAGATCAAGTCTATCACAGAAAAGGTGCAATTTGGCCATTTACTGTGGTTGGAAGGCCACCGCAAGAGGATACTTCTTTCGGAGCATTGATTCATGAAATAACTGGCGCTATAATACCTAGAGAAATACCAGGCTTACATGAAGTAAATGCGGTTGATGAAGCTGGTGTTCATCCGCTCTTATTTGCATTAGGCAGTGAACGCTATACTCCCTATCAATCAATAAAACAAGCAGCTGAGTTATTGACGATTGCAAACCATATTCTTGGTTTTGGACAAATGTCACTTGCTAAGTTCCTATGGATCGCTGCAAAAGAGGACAATCAAAAACTATCAGTCAACAATAAAGAGGAGTTTTTTAAACATATGTTGGAACGTGTTGATTGGAAGAGAGATTTACATTTTTATACGAATACTACCATTGATACGCTTGATTATAGCAGCGAGGAATTAAATGCTGGATCAAAAGTGGTGGTCGCAGCGGTAGGTGAAGCAAAAAGAAAATTAGGCACAAGCATGCCAGCGATTGAATGGGAGATGAATGCGCATCGTCAGCATTTGGCTTTTCCTGGAGTGATTGCAATTGAGCTGTCCGAATTTATAGACTATAAAAGTGAGGAACAAAGAATCAATGCTATCACATCAAAATTAGCCAGAAGTATAGAACTGCTCACTGATTTTCCTTTGATACTTATTTGTGACGACAGTGAGTTTATCTCAAAATCATTTGCAAATCTATTGTGGACTGTTTTTACCCGAAGCAATCCTTCGCATGACATCTACGGTGTGAAATCTTTTAATCGACACAAACATTGGGGATGTGAAGGTCCATTAATCATAGATTGTAGAATGAAGCCGCACAATGCGCCATATTTAGAATTAGATCCCGCGGTAGAGAAGAGTGTAGATGCCCTTGCGGTAAAAGGCAAATCTTTGCATGGCATCATTTAGGAACCAATGGCTATCATGGAGATTTCTACATTCACATCTTTGGGCAACCTAGCTACCTGAACCGTTTCTCTTGCAGGGGCTGTTTCTGCATCAAAGTATTGTGCATATACTTCATTGATGCTTTCAAAGTTGTTCATGTCTGAAACAAATATGCTGCTTTTCACCACCATCGTAAAATTCATTTGAGCAGCGGAGAGCACAGCAAACAAGTTTTTCATTACTTGAGTGGTTTCTTCTTTAATATTCCCGGTAATAAGTTCATTGCTATACGGATCCATCGCAATCTGTCCAGAGGTATACAAGGTATTGTTGATTAGTATTGCCTGATTATATGGGCCAATCGGTGTTGGTGCGTTATTGGTCTTTATGATATTTTTCATCAAATTTTAGTTTTAATGCTTTTTCGGAATGGTATATTGGAATAGCAATACCTATCAAGGCGGCTATTGTACTTATGATGACCTCAAAATTCTCAGTTAATTTGAAGAAAAGGCCTACAGATGAGAATGCTGTCAATAAAAGACCTGCATAGATCAATAGGATTGAAGAATAGTGTTGCGCAAAATTCCATGCTGTTTGATTACGCATAGACCGATTTGTTCTGTTAATGCATAAGGAGATTATCTTTTTTGGTAGGACAACCAGTGTGATTAAAGCAACTAGAACAAAAATAGTTCGATAAAGCACATTGATTTGGTATACTAAGGAGTTGAAATTCAAATCCATGATTACTCTTCAATCAGGTCGCCAACTTTTTCTAAGATCTCTCTTTTATACCTTCCTTCAGTGCGGAAAATTATTTTTCCTGACTTATCAAGTACAAAAAAGTAGGGTTTTTTTCTGCTTTTCAATTCTAGCATTTTTCGGTAATCAACCATTTTGCCTTTGTACAATACAACATTGTCTTTCAAACTTTCATCCGTGCCTTGTATAATTTGTTCTTTTGCAGATTTATAGACCAATTGATTTGCACCTCCAAACAACAAAATCAGATATACATTTGGGTCGTAGACCAATGAAGATAGATTATTCTCATCCATAAACTCACTGAATACCGGTTGACTCCAACTGTAAAGATCATTTTGTGCATCTTGAGAAAAAGCAATGCCAATCAAAGTAAATTTTCCTTCTGTATCTTTAGGAATCTGAATGCTTTTGTCATTCAAATCGGTGACCACTATGTCTGGGAATAAACCTTGAGCAAAAAATGAATATGGAATAGATATAAGTGTTATAAAAAGGATTTTTATTTTCATTTTATACTGATTTAAAGTAGTGGATTGCTAGTGTATAAGAACTCAACCCAAAGCCACAAATTGTCCCAATGCAGGCCTTTTCTATCAATGAAAAGTGACGTTCTTGTTCTCTTGTTTTCGGTTGACTGATGTGAACCTCTATGACAGGAGTTGAGATTGCTGAAATGGCATCTGCTATCGCTACTGAACTATGAGTATATCCTCCTGCGTTCATTACAATGCCATGGTATTTAGACACACTAGATTGAATTTTATCGATGAGTTCCCCTTCTATGTTTGACTGAAAATAGTCAATCTCTAAATCTGAATGTGTATTTCTTAAATGAGTCAAGTATCCATCAAAAGATTTCACACCATATATCTCAGTTTGCCGTGATCCTATCAGGTTTAAGTTTGGTCCGTTGAGGATTAGAATTTTCTGTTTCACTAGGGAGCTTTTTTCAAAAGTATACATTTGTAAAGTGAAGTTGAATAACTACCGAAAAGGATTTGAAAGCTACATTAAATTCGAAAGATCTATGGCACTAAATACTGCTGGGGCCTATTTACGTGATTTCGATAAATTCACCCAATACTTAAGTCAAAATGACATTGATCCAAGACCTGATGAAGTTACTGATCAACTTATTGCACAGTTTATTCAGTCATTGTTTGAACTCGGTATAAGTGCTCGATCTCAGGCTCGAATTATCTCTGGCTTAAAAGCTTTTTATAAATACTTGTTGTTAGAAGATATTGTAGAACACGACCCTACAGCTTTGATAGAAGGTCCGAAAATTGGTTTAAAACTTCCTGAGGTTTTGTCCATTGAGGAGATAGATAAACTCATAAAGTCAATAGACTTAAGTTCAAAAGAAGGAGAACGTAATCGAGCCATTTTAGAAACCTTGTACAGTTGTGGTCTTCGTGTATCTGAATTGGTTGGTTTAAAAATCTCTAGTATTTTATTTGAAGAAGGGTTTATTCTTGTAAAGGGCAAAGGAAATAAAGAAAGATTAGTGCCTATTGGTAAGGCCGCCATCAGGTACATTCAATATTATCAGGAGCGACAGCGCAATCATCAAACGATAAAGAAGGATGCAGAGGATATTCTTTTTCTTAACAACAGAGGTGGAGCACTTAGTAGAATAATGATCTACACCATTATTCAGAAATTGGCTGAGAAGGCAGGAATTCAAAAGAAAATTAGCCCTCATACCTTTCGTCATTCTTTTGCTACACATCTTGTGGATGGGGGTGCTGATCTTCGCGCCATTCAGGAAATGTTGGGACATGAATCCATCACAACGACTGAAATTTATACACATTTAGATCGTCAGTATTTACGAGAGGCAATGATGCAGTTTCATCCAAGAAACCAAATGAAATGATGCATCCAATCTTACAATCTTCCATTGAATATTTAAAAGGCGTGGGTCCAAAGCGGGCTGAATTGCTCCAAGAGGAGCTTGGCATTCGAACATTTGAGGATTTACTGACCCACTTTCCATTCCGCTATCAGGATCGTACAAGTTTCATAAAAATAAAAGATATACGGGCAGACATGACCTATGTCCAATTGGTAGGAGAGATTATTCATCTAGAGGAGATCGGAAGCAGGTATAAAAAAAGACTGGTGGCAAAATTCAAAGACAATTCAGGTCAATTGGATCTAATGTGGTTTAAAGGAGTCAATTTTTTCAAGAATTATCTCACTGTTGGAGAGCGCTATGTCTGTTATGCTAAACTTAACTATTACAAGAATACGGTCAACCTTGTTCACCCCGAAATGGAGAGTGTGATTGAGTTTAAGAATTCTATACGTTCCAAGTACCAACCGGTATATCATGCATCAGAAAAGCTGAATAGGCAGGCATTGGCGTCGAAGAACATCGCCAAATTGGTATTGAATCTGCTGCCGAAGCTGAAAGGGAAGATTGATGAGAATCTTCCGGAGAAAATATTAATAGAGCACAATTTGATGCAAGGTGAAGAGGCTTTTATGCAGATTCATTTTCCCAGTGATGTTGATCAACTTAAGATGGCCCTTCGTCGGCTTAAGTTTGAGGAATTGTTTTTTATCCAATTGGATTTATTGAAATTGAAATTGATCAATACTCAAAAGAGCCAAGGATATAATTTTGATCACATTGGAGATTATTTCAATTCCTTTTACGACAAATATTTGCCTTTTGAATTGACAAACGCACAAAAACAAGTAATTCGAGAAATTAGAAAGGATTTAGGTAGTGGAAAGCAATTGAATCGCTTGCTTCAAGGAGATGTAGGTAGCGGAAAAACTATTGTCGCGATCATGTGTATGCTTATTGCCCTAGACAATGGATATCAATGTGCGTTGATGGCTCCCACAGAAATATTGGCCACGCAGCACTTTGAATCGCTCTCTGAACTTTTGTCTAGTTTAGGAGTGGACTTTGCTTTATTAACTGGTTCGACAAAAAGTGCGGAAAGAAAAGTAATTCATGAAAATTTGGAAAATGGTAGTTTACAAATATTGATTGGGACACACGCTCTTATTGAAGACAAAGTAAAGTTTAACAAACTTGGGCTTGCAGTAATTGACGAACAACATCGATTTGGTGTTGCACAAAGGGCAAAACTTTGGAAAAAAAGCAAGCTTGCTCCGCATGTCTTGATTATGACAGCTACACCAATACCCAGGACATTGGCAATGACACTTTACGGAGATTTAGACGTATCAGTAATTGATGAACTACCACCTGGCAGAAAGCCCATTAAGACGATTCATTGGTATGAAAGTAAGCGCCTACGACTCTATGGTTTTCTGGATAGTGAGATTGAAAAAGGTCGACAAGTCTACATTGTATACCCATTGATCGAGGAATCTGAAAAGTTAGATTATGCCAATTTAGAAGTGGGATTTCAGCATATTTTTAAGCGCTTTGCTCCTCCAAAATACAAGGTGAGTATTTTGCATGGCCGCATGCCTTCTGAGACAAAAAACTTCGAAATGGAACGTTTTGTGAATGGGGAAACTGACATTATGGTTTCCACAACTGTCATTGAGGTAGGAGTCAATGTTCCGAACGCATCTTTGATGGTCATTGAAAGTGCAGAGCGTTTTGGTCTTTCTCAATTGCATCAACTAAGGGGCAGAGTAGGTAGAGGTGCTGAACAGTCGTATTGTATACTTATGACCGGCAATAAATTGTCTTCGGATGGTCGGCTAAGAATGAAAACCATGACAGATACCAATGATGGATTTAAAATTGCTGAGGTTGATCTGAAATTAAGGGGACCTGGCGATTTAAGCGGCACCCAGCAGAGTGGTGTGCCAATAAACCTTAAGCTTACGAACTTATCAAAAGATGGTGCTTTGATAGAAGAGGCTAGAAATGCAGCCAAGGAACTTCTTGCAATGGATCCAGAATTGGATCTGGCAGAACAATCAGGCCTGAAACGTTACCTTAGAAATAGAGCTGGGCAGAAGGCTTATTGGGGTAGAATTTCATAGATTTACTCAAGGATGAAATTCAATCAAATAGCAAGCTTAATTGAGCACAAAGCAGCGGTCTATGCTCTTTGTGAAGGTGCTGAAACTCACGAAATATTTTCTGCAGGCTCTGATAGGCATGTGATTAAATGGAATTTAAAAAGCTTAAAAGCTGAAGCCGTCGTGGCAAAGTCACCGACGACAATAATTAGCCTTGCCTACTTAAAGAAATGGAATTACATCTTGATTGGCCAAGTGGAAGGTGGAGTTCACATCATTGATTTGAATAAAGGGGAGGAGTTCAGATACTTGAAAGTGCACAAAGGTTATATTTTTGATATTTTGTTTATAGAGGAGAAAGAAGAGTTGGTATTCAGTTCTGGAGATGGAAGCATTTCGATTTGGTCTGTCCCTGATTTTAAATTGTTATTTCAGCAACAATTAACTGAAAATAAGATAAGACGCATGGATTATTCAATTCATCGCAAAGAGCTTGCTGTTGGTTTAGGTGATGGTAGGTTGGCCTATTTAAGCCTTGAAGATTGGAGAGTCCTTGGCTACAGCAACAGATATTCGTCTGCCATTAACAGTTTAAGTTACCATCCAAATGCTTCATACATCTTAGCAGGTGAGAAGAATGCGCAATTGCACCAGATCCATTTTAATGAGTCTGCTGAAGACGAAAAACTTGCCGCACACTATTGGGCCATCTATGACATTGCTTTCGACCCTTCTTCAAATGGTCAATTGTTTGCTACAGCAAGCAGAGATAAAACGATTAAAATTTGGGATGCACATACCCTCAAAGTGCTTAAACGATTTGAAGGTTTTGCCGATAAGGGGCATACACATTCAGTAAATTCCCTATTGTGGGCCAAGTATAATAACTATCTTATCAGCGCTGGAGATGATAAATCACTTAAAATTTGGAACATTGTACCATAGCATTTACTAGCATCACGAATTAGTTAATTTTACCCCTCAAAATTCTATTTGATGAAGATTTCACTCAATTGGCTAAAAGAATACATTGATATAGATAAATCTGTAGAAAACATTGCTGAAATTCTAACAGACATAGGGCTTGAGGTAGAAGGAATTGAGTACAAACAGGCCATAAAAGGCGGCTTAGATGGTCTTATAATTGGACAGGTAAAATCTGCTAAGCAACATCACAACGCAGATCGTTTGAAAGTGTGTAGTGTCGATGTTGGTCATGACGAGCCGCTACAAATCGTTTGTGGTGCGCCAAATGTGGCAGAAGGTCAAAAAGTTGTGGTAGCCTTAGTAGGTGCAAGCCTTTACCCAGATGAAAAAGGATTCAAGATAAAAAAGTCAAAGATCAGAGGAGAGATCTCAGAAGGTATGATTTGTGCGGAAGATGAGATTGGTTTAGGTAAAAATCATGACGGTATAATGGTGTTAGCGAAGAATGCCAAAATTGGCATTACCGCTGCAGAATATTTCCAATTGGAGAACGATGTAGTGTTTGAAATTGGATTAACACCCAATAGAGTTGATGCTGCTTCACATTATGGCGTTGCACGTGATTTGCATGCTTATTTAAATTTATATGAATCTTCAGAATTGAAGATGCCATCAGTGGATGAACTCCCAATATCTTCCAACAATGCTCCAGTAGAAATAATCTTAGAAAACAATGAAGCCTGTCCAAGGTATGCAGGAGTAACCATCAAAAATCTTGAAGTAAAAGAATCCCCGGATTGGTTAAAAGTCAGATTGAAATCAATCGGCATCAATTCGACCAACAATATTGTTGACATTACCAATTTTGTCTTGCACGAATTGGGTCAGCCTTTGCATGCTTTTGATTTGGGAAAAATCAGTAGTAATAAAATAGCCGTACAAACAGCCAAGAATAAAGATAAATTCACAACACTTGATGGTGTTGAACGGACATTGTCCGAAGAGGATTTAATGATATGCAATGAAAATGAGCCCATGTGTATTGCGGGTGTTTTCGGTGGTCAAAAATCAGCTGTAACCACAGCAACCAAAAGCATCTTTTTAGAAAGCGCATATTTTAATCCAGTCTGGGTAAGAAAAACTTCCAAACGTCATGGTTTGAGTACAGATGCATCTTTCCGCTATGAACGTGGAGTTGATCCGAACATGATTCCGCTTGCGCTAAAGCGTGCAGTAAACCTTATTCAAATGTGTGCAGGCGGTAAAATAGGGATGGAGTACATTGACATTTACCCTAATCCAATTGAGGATCAAATTGTAGAATTAAATATAGAAACTCTCCATCGAACTGTTGGGAATGCGATTGATAAATCAAAAGTGAAGTCAATTCTAAAATCCTTGGATATCAAAATATTAGATGAGGACAAAGGACGATTGCGATTAAAAGTTCCAGCTTACCGTGTGGATGTAACAAGAGAAATTGATGTGATTGAGGAGGTTTTGCGAATTTACGGATACAACAACATTGTTCTTCCTGAAAATATGATGAGTAGTATGTCTCAAGAGTCAAAACGCGCACCACACAAACTCGAAAATGCGATGGCCAACTATCTTGCAAGTCAGGGATATTCTGAAATGATGAATAACTCATTGTCTTCGCCTGATTATTACAGTCATCAAGATGAACTGGTGCGCATGCTTAATCCTTTGAGCAAAGAGACTGAGGTGTTGCGCAATCATATGCTTTTTGAGGGCTTAGAAGCGATTCGATACAATCTAAATCGTCGAAATGAGCATTTAAAATTCTTTGAATTTGGCAAAATATACAAGAATCCCGCTGAAGGGAAATTCGAAGAATTTAAACGTATGTCAATCTGGATGTGCGGCAACCTGCATGAAGAAAGCTGGCAACATAAAACCCAATCCAAAGACTTTTACACTTTAAAAAATACAGTGATTAATTGTTTATTAAAGTTGGGCATTGACCGATGGGAAGCAAGTGAGTTGACCAATGTGGAATTTATTTATGGTTTGAAATTACAAAAAGGGAAACAGTATTTGGTTCAGTTTGGAGAAGTTAATCCTTTGATTTTGAAAAATATTGGCATAAAAGATCAAGTGTTTTATGCTGAATTTAATTGGGATGCCTTCGAAAAGTTTGCCACATCTGCGACTACAGTGCATCAATCCGTTTCTAAATTTCCAGAAGTAAGAAGAGATTTGGCACTTTTAATTGAGGAAAAAATAAACTTTGAAGAGATTTATAAAATAGCAAAGCAAACTGAACAAAAAATTTTGAAAGAAGTTAATCTTTTTGATGTTTATGAAGGGGAAAATTTAGGAAAAGGCAAGAAATCCTATGGCGTAAGTTTCACTTTTCAGGACAAAAGTAAGACTCTTACCGATCAACACATAGATAAGATTATGGATCGCTTAATAGATGCATTCCAATCAACCTTGAATGCCGAACTGCGCTAAAGCAAGGCATTAATTGCAGCAGCCATTTTCCAGTCTTTATTTGTTACAATATTTCCTGCATCGTGTGTGTTTAATTTTATTTCAAGTCTATTATAGACATTTCTCCAATCAGGGTGATGCTGCATTTGCTCAGCGATTTCTGCCACTTTTGACATGAATTCCCATGTTTGTTTGAAGTCCTTAAATTCAAAATGGGCAATTAATGCATTTGATTCTTCTGTCCAGTGAGTCATGATATTTTTTTACAGTTATTGATAAACGCCAAAATGTCAGAGTTTCATTACTGGCATATACTTTGGGTTAGGATTGAAAAATAACTAAAAAAAGATTTTACCATGGCACAAGGAACGATTAATGTACAAACGGAAAATATATTTCCAATCATTAAACAATTTCTTTATTCAGATCAAGAGATATTTTTAAGAGAACTTGTATCCAACGCAGTAGATGCAACGCAAAAGCTAAAAACATTGAGTAACCTCGGCGAGTTGAAAGGAGATATAGGAGAAACGCAGTTAGAGGTCAAATTGGATAAGAAGAAAAAAACATTGACGTTTTCGGATCGAGGGATAGGCATGACAGCGGATGAGGTAGAAAAATACATCAACCAAATTGCATTTTCAGGAGCCGAAGAATTTGTTGAAAAATACAAAGACAAAGCAAGTGTTATTGGTCATTTTGGTTTGGGCTTTTACTCATCATTTATGGTGGCTGACAAAGTTGAAATTTATACAAAGTCTTACAAGGAAGGCGCAAAAGCAGTCAAATGGGAATGTGATGGCAGTCCCAATTTTAGCCTTGAAGAAAACGGAAAAAGAAAAGAAAGAGGCACAGACATTGTTTTGCACATCTCTAAAGACTCAAAGGAGTATTTAGAAGAAGGAAAAGTGCGTGAGCTATTGGACAAGTACTGCAAGTTTATGGCAGTACCCATAAAATTTGGTACGAAGGAAATCAACGATCCTAATTTCGAACCAAAGACAATAAAGGACAAGGATGGTAAAGAAACAAAGGAACCTCACAAACAAATAACAGTAGATAATATTTTAAATAATCCTGATCCTGCTTGGACGAAGGCTCCTGTTGATTTGAAAGAAGAAGATTACAATTCCTTTTACAGAGAATTGTATCCTATGAACTTTGATCAACCTTTGTTCAACATTCATTTGAACGTTGATTACCCGTTTAACTTAACTGGAATACTATATTTTCCAAAATTGAAAAACAATTTAGAGGTTCAGAAAGACAAGATTCAACTTTATTCTAATCAGGTTTTTGTGACTGACTCTGTGGAAGGTATTGTTCCTGACTTTTTGACTTTGTTGCACGGAGTCATTGATTCCCCTGACATTCCCTTAAATGTATCACGCTCATACTTGCAAAGTGATAAAAATGTAAAGAAGATATCCAATTACATCAGTAAGAAAGTTGCAGACAAATTGAATGATCTCTTCAAAAAAGATAGAAAAGCTTTTGAAGAAAAATGGGATGACATTAAAATATTTATCGAATACGGCATTTTGTCAGACGAGAAGTTTGCAGAAAAGGTTCAAAAGTTTGCCCTTTATAAAACGACAGATGGTAAGTACTATACAATAGAAGAGTACAAAAAAGAGATTGAAAAAGCACAAACTGACAAGAATAAAAAAGTGGTTGTGCTCTACACTTCCAATGCAGATGAGCAATTCAGTTATATAGCAGCTGCAAAAGATAAAGGATACAGTGTTCTTGTTATGGATACCCCTTTAACAGCGCATCTTGTTGGTAAATTGGAACAAGCTGACAGCGACTTTAGCTTTACTAGAGTGGATGGTGATGTGATTGATAATTTGATTCAAAAAGAAGAAGAAATCCCATCTAAACTCTCAGAAGATGATGAAAAAGAATTGAAGCCTGTAATTGAAGAGGTATTGCCAAAAGAGAGCTTCACTGTAAATTTTGTCAGCTTAAGTGAAAAAGACCAACCAATGACAATTACTCAAGCTGAATTTATGCGCAGAATGAAAGACATGAGTGCCATTGGTGGCGGTGGTATGATGGGCATGGGCAATCTGCCTGATAGCTATGAGTTAAAAGTGAATGGTAATCATCCATTGATCTCAAAAATATTGGCAGAGAAAGACGATAAAAAGAAAAAAGAAATGGCCAAACAAGCCGCTGATTTGGCATTGCTTTCTCAGAATCTTTTGAAAGGAGAGGCATTGAGTAACTTTATTAAACGCTCTGTCGAATTAATTTAATCTGGTGGCAAACATTGCTCCTCTATAATTCAATAAAAATGAAAAATCTTACAAAGTTATTCATGGCTTTTTTAGCCCTGATTACATTGTCCTCATGCGGATACAATAGCATGGTAGAAAAAAACGAAAACATTTCTAGCCAATGGGCGCAAGTAGAGAATGTATATCAACGACGTGCCGATTTAATACCAAATCTTGTAAATACCGTTAAAGGTTATGCAGACTTTGAAAAAGAGACCCTTACAGAAGTGATACAAGCAAGGGCCAATGCTACTTCTATAAAGGTTGACGCAAACAATTTGGATCCTCAATCTATAGCAAAGTTTCAAGCAGCTCAAGGTCAATTGGGCGGTGCATTGTCTAAACTTTTAGTGACGGTGGAACGCTATCCTGAACTTAAAGCAAATCAAAATTTCTTGGAATTGCAAGCACAATTAGAAGGCACAGAAAACAGAATTGCTGTTGAAAGGATGAAATTCAACGAAGTCACACGAGATTATAACAGTTATATCAAGAAAATTCCCAGAGTACTGTATGCTGGATGGTTCGGCTTTGAAGAAAAGGGATATTTTGAGGCGGACAAAGGGGCTGAGAAAGCTCCAGATGTAAATTTTAATTAGCAATGGCAGAGGAAGCATTCAACGATGAAAAACAAGCTGCCATTCGTGAGGCCATTCAGCAGGCAGAATTGGCCACTTCAGGCGAAGTTAAAGTTCACATTGAGAATCATTGCAAAGAAGAAACCCTTGATCGCGCAGCTTTCATTTTTGAACAACTGAAAATGCATGAGACTGCACTTCGGAACGGAGTCTTAATATATCTTGCCTTGAAAGATCGACAGTTTGCCATTTTGGGAGACATTGGCATTAATCAAAAAGTAGAGAAGGGTTTTTGGGACAGCACTTCCTCATTAATGATGACTTTCTTTAAGAAGGGAGAATTCACCAAAGGTTTGGTGGAAGGAATATTGACGGTAGGTCAACAATTGAAAGCTCATTTCCCATATAAAGCAAACGATCAAAACGAATTGTCAGATGAAATCTCATTCGGAAAAGATGATTAGAAAGTTATTTAAAAATGTTCTCTTAGCAATATTCCTGTTTACTTCAAGCGCCTTAATTGCACAAGAAGATTGCATTCCGAAAGCACCCAATCCATCACGCCTGGTGAATGATTTTGCAAACCTACTTAACCAGTCTACCGAACAACAGATGGAAAGTGCCCTCGTGGAGTTCAACAATGCTACTAGCACTCAAATTGCTGTAGTTACTGTAAATTCATTGTGCGGTTATGATGCCTCCTTTTTTGCCTATTCGATAGGAGAGAAATGGGGAGTGGGTTCTAAAAAATTTAACAATGGAATAGTGCTTATGGTACTGCCCAAGGTAGGAAACCAAAAAGGCCAAGTATTTATTGCACCGGGATACGGTTTAGAAGGCGTTTTGCCTGATGCTACTACCAAACGTATCGTGGAAGTAGAAATGATACCGTTTTTTAAACGGAACGATTACCCAGGAGGCATTAATGCTGCATTGAATATTTTGATGGAGATTACTAAAGGAGAGTATTCCGCAGATCAATACAATCAAAAGACTAAAAATAGTTCTAAGCCTTTTCCACTTTTTGGTTTTTTCTTTATTGTCTTTTTCATTGTCATTATGCTGGCAAGTACAATAGGAAGAGCTCGGAGGTATGGCCGTAGAAACAATATGGGCCTATGGGCAGCACTGTGGTTGATGGGTTCTATGAATAATCGTCACCGCGGTTATTACAGCAATTTTAGCTCTGGTAGCGGAGGCTTTGGGGGTTTTGGTGGTGGTGGAGGTTTCGGAGGCTTTGGAGGTGGGAGTTTTGGTGGAGGAGGTGCTGGCGGCAGCTGGTAAGCTGAATTATCGCATTCAATTTGTTTTGTATGATATCATTTACTAGGTTTGAAATCAACAAACAAGACAATGAAATTACCCAGCTTAAAGAATAATTTCTTTATCGTTTTATTTCTTTCCATTGCATTAATTTTTGTCTTCTGGCAGAAACCACATCAATATGCAGAAAGCTATTTGATTTCCGTATCTGAAGAAACACTTTCCTCGCTATTGTTATTAAGTGAACTTAAAATCGCAGCTGCTTCAGGAGCCAGCACTAAAGTGCCCTTGGTGGCAGGTTCCTTTCAAGGCGTGAGTGAGTTGTTGGATCAGGGTGTGCAGTATTTAGGTTGGGCGAATGCCTTGATCGGTATTCAATTGGTTTTACTCGCTTTGTCTCAGTCTCTTGTACTAAAAGTATTGATTCTTTTAAGCACAGTTGTGCTTTTTCTTGAGAGGCTGAAGAAAGTAGCAATGCGATTACTCCTCATCTTTTTGTTGGTCAATCCATTTCTTACTGTATATGTCATTGTCATCAAGTACATCGCCGAAGAGGTGAAAATAGATCTGGGAACAGGACTGAATGCTGATTTGAAAGATGTTCAAGCAAATTATCTGGCCAAGAAAAAAGAGCAAGAAGCTAAAATGGCTGAACGTAAATCAGCTCAATTAACAAAAGCAAAGGAGAAAGGAAAAGACAAGATATCCCTAGTAAATAGAGTGGAAGATGCTGTGATTGGCACAACTCAAAAGGTAGGAGATGAGGTGAATTTGGTATTCACGGATACCTTAGATGTGCTCAAAGGAGCTATCAACAAACTTTTACAAGCTTGTTTAAATTTATTTACACATGTACTTGTAGTATTCTTGGTTCACCCTTTGCTCTATTTCTATGCCGCACGAGCAGCCATTCAAGCAATCTTTTCAATTAATTCAACACCAAACAAAACAAAATGAAATCATTCAACATTTCTTTGAAAACAATTTTACTATTTAGTGCATGCTTAATTCTATTTTCCTGTCAGCAAACAAATTCCCACAACAGCGAAACGAAAAACAACTTAGTTTCATCCAATACAGAAGAGTTAAAGGCCAAAGAGACGCCAAAAAAAGCCAAATTAGACACTTTGCGTGGCATTGATGTATCACATTATCAAGGCGATGTTGACTGGAAAGAGGTGAAAGCAGGTGGAATGCATTTTGGAATCGCTAAATCAACCGAAGGCCTTTCGTATGTTGATCCTAAGTTCAAAGAAAACTGGGACAATATAGCAGCAGCAGGTTTGTACCGAGGTAGCTATCATTTCTTTGTGGCCAATGATGATCCCTTGAAACAAGCAGAACACTTCATCAACACCGTTGGAAGTATCGAAAATCATCACATCAATCCTATACTAGATTTAGAGGCAAGTATTGGAGACTTAACTATAGAGCAGTATCAAAAGAATGTGCTTATTTGGTTGAACAAAGTGGAAGAAGCAATGGGTGTTATGCCCATTATTTATACAGATCGGCCGTTTGGAAATACCAATTTAAACAATGCTGAGTTTTCAAAATACTGTTTGTGGTTGGCGGAATATGGTACAAAAGAAGCGACGGTACCAGAGAGTTGGTCTGCCAAAGGTTGGTCAGCTTGGCAGTTCACCTCACACGATGCTTTAAAAGGGGTGAATGGCAATGTCGACGAAAGTAGATTTCTTTCATCAATGTTGATTAATCAATAAAGAATATAAGAAATCCTGATGAAGCACATTATGCTCATATCTCTGTAGAAAACGAGATTGAACTTCTAGAGCATAGGTTTATTTCCTATGAAACCATTTTTGAAGAGACGAAGAAAAGAGACGGGGAAAGCGCTGTTGTAAATATCCTCATAGAGACCATTGAAAAATTGTTTGATGAACCACGCTCTTGTCCCATTATTTCAGCCATTCAACAAACAATGGTTGGACTTGTAAGTGGCTTGATTCTATTATACTTTTTTAAGATAAAAACTGTAAGAACACCCTTGTTTACAGGTTTCAATCATGAAGGAAAGGCAATTGATTTTTTAAATCATGAAAATCTAGCATTGTTGGTGGTTTGGTGATTTATCTCTGGTTTTTCAAAGACGTTCGTCACTGACTATATATTTAAAACAGTTAGCAACGAAATCAATGAAAATCAGAAAAGGCAAGTCTAGTTAGATGAGAATAATAATTGAATAATAAGAAGTTTTACTTAAAAATGTTTTTATAAATGTAAGTAGGTCATTTTTATATTGCTATACTTGTGATTCAGTTAAATTAAAAAAGAATTAAATGAAAAATTATACAAAAACTATTGGCTCGTTGCTCGTAATAACCTTTTTAATGAGTAGTTGTGGTGTCATGTTTGGTGGAAGTAAATACAATGCAATAATTGAAGTAAAAAATCATCCTAATGCAATTATTACTGCAAATGGCAATAAACTAGGCTCAGGAAAAGTAACAGCTCTATTGCCACGTAATGAAAGTTTAAATATTCAAATTAGTGAAGAAGGTTGTGAGACAAAAACACAAACATTTTACAAAAAATTTCGCACAGGAAATTTTATTTTAAGTGTACTTTCTTGGGGTTTAATAGGTCTTGGAGTTGATCTGGGGACCGGGGCAGCATACAAGCCTGATCATATTAACAATCAAGAGATCACTAAATTAAATACTAAAACATTCCTAGTTGATATAGATTATTCTGAGTGCCAGAAATGAATAATTCAAAAATAAAAAAAGCCGCATTTATTAAAGATGCGGCTTTTTTTATTTTTAAATTTCAACTACAAATAAGTTTGCAAATTGGTTTGGTTAGATACACGTCTTAACCTTCTTAATCCACGCTCTTTGATTTGTCGAATACGTTCTCTTGTCAACCCAAAGGTGTTTCCAATCTCTTCTAACGTCATTTCACTAGATCCTCCAAGTCCGTAAAACAAACGAATCACTTCGGCTTCCATTCCTTTTAAATAAGTTAATGTGCGCTCCAGATCTTGAGATAAAGACTCTTGCAACAATGAATTAGAAGGATCAGGAGTGTCAGAATTTTCCAATACACTTACCAGACTATTGTTATCATCGTCATTGCTCATAGGAGCATCAATGGAAACTTGCTTCTTCGACATTTTCAATGACATCTCCACCTTGTTTACATCCATCTCAGTCAAATCACTCAATTCATCAGCAGTTGGCGTTCGTTCGTTCTTTTGTTCAAACTCATTGGATGCCTTGCTGATTTTTTGAATTTCTCCCAATCGGTTGTGAGGTAAACGGATTGTTCTAGAATTGTCTGCCGCAGCTTTCAATATACTTTGACGAATCCACCATACAGCATAAGAGATAAATTTAAACCCCTTTGTATGGTCGTACCTTTTCGCGGCTTCTATTAAACCAAGGTTACCTTCGTTGATCAAGTCTTCTAAGGTCAATCCTGTATTCTGGTATTGCTTAGCAACGGAAATTACAAACCTTAAGTTTGCTCTTACCAACCTATTCAAGGCGTTTTCATCGCCACTTTGAATCTTAATTGCCAATTCAACTTCTTCTTCAGCCGTAATCATCTCTTCCTTCGAAACATCTTGAAGGTATTTTTCAAGCGATTTGCTTTCTCTTTTGGTGATTTGCTGACTGATTTTCAGTTGTCTCATATTCTCTGCGTATTAATTATAAATTAGTAACGTATTACTCTTATCAAAAATTATGCTAAACCTTTGAGTTTAGTCACAATTGTTTTATTTTCTTGATGTTTTATCTGCCATTCATTGTTAAAGACGTATTTTAGGTACCGATCGTATAACTTTAGTCGTATTCTACTCAATTTGTTTGCCTCTTTTTCAGTAGGCTCACCACTGTATTCAAAACAACTAATCTTTGGATGTAACTCCATGTACCTTTTTAAAATCTTTACAACTGTTGACATGACGCGATAAACTTCAAATTTGTTGGTCATGCTGTACTCTTCCCCATCAAACTCATCATTCAATACTCCAAATACAATGGATGTATTCAATATATTGTCTTGCTTCCTTCCAAATTTAACTTCATACTCAATACCACTGTCTGTTTTGAAGTAGTATGTTGAGCCACTTTTTATTGGTGGAGGTATTATTTGATATGAGGGTTGAAGTGCTAGCAATTCTAAAAAGCAAAATTAATCAAATAATGAATTAATTAAAATAAGTTTTTTTAAGAATCTCGGCTTTGTTGAATGCCTAATTTTACTGCCTTAATTAAGATAGATGAGCGGCTTGGCAAAATGGATTGGGGCCTTAATGGGTTTTTCCTTTTTTGGATTTTTTGGAGGAGTTATTGGATTTGTGATCGGTTCTATGTTTGATGCTAGAGGAAATTTTGAATGGGATGAACGCTTCGTGGGTTCTCCGTTTGGAAATGGTTACACAGGCACTCAGGCATATCAGCGGAGCACCACAGGTGATTTTGCAGCAAGCTTACTCGTCTTGACTGCTGAGGTTATGAAGGCAGATGGCAAAGTGCTTAAAGCTGAATTGAATTATGTAAAACAGTTTTATATACGGCAGTTCGGACAGCAAAAAACACAGGAACAGATGCGAGCACTACGAGATTTGTTGAAGCAAGACATAGATGTTCGTGGAGTTGGGCAAAAAATCCAATTGCAAATGCAATATGCAAGTCGTTTGCAATTGTTGCATTATTTGTTTGGCATCGCTCAAGCTGATCAACACATCAGTAATTCGGAAATCAGTGCAATTCATCGCATAGCTTCTTATCTAGGAATAGGTCAAGCCGATTTTGAATCCATAAAGGCCATGTTTGTAAGAAACACTGGTTCGGATTATAAAATTTTAGAAATCACACAAGATGCTTCCGAAGATGAAATCAAGAAAGCCTATAGAAAAATGGCCAAAAAATTTCATCCTGATTTGGTCAATAATTTAGGTGAGGATGTGAAGAAGCAAGCTGAAGAAAAATTTCGAAAAGTGCAGGAAGCTTATGAGAACATTAAGAAGGAACGCGGATATTCCTGAAGGTAAACTGTTTCTTCTTTAGGGACTACTTTGAATTTTCTTTTCGGTGGAGCAGTTTTTGATGTATCTGACTGTTTGACTTTTGTAGGACTGATAAATTTAAACAAGCTGAAATCGTATCTCTTTTGTTGCTTCGCTTTGTTAGACTTTTCTTTTTGTTCTCCTTTAGTAAGATTGTTTATTTTCTTTGAATTGGTAGCAAGCAGGTATGATCCTGTTCCTACATAAAGCAAAACTAGAAAGACTACTTTTTTCATGATAATTACCTTTAATCGGTTTCCAAATTAATAAATTCTGCCGAAATGACAATGGTTACATCTTTGCTATCACTTCATTGCAACTTAAGTTTGCATAGCTATGAGTCAAACCAAAAAGAATTATAAAGGGGTTTTAAGCCTGGCATTTCCATTTGCATTTTGTTTGCTGTTGGTTTTGATCGCTTTTATCGAAAATGAGGGAGGTTGGGATTTTTCGATTTACGGTATATTGCCAAGGGATATAAAAGGACTTAGAGGCATTGTGTTCGCTCCTTTGATTCATGGAAATTTCAATCATTTGTTCAACAACATCATCCCTTTACTGATTCTTGGGTGGGCATTGTTTTATTTCTACAGTAAGCTCGCATTGCGCTTGTTTGTATGGTCATATTTGTTGGCAGGATTATATACATGGATATCAGCACGCTATTCCTATCATATAGGTGCAAGTGGTTTGGTGTATGCCCTGTTTGGATTTTTGTTTATCAGTGGCTTTTTACGCAAGATAAATGGCCTGATTGCCTTGTCTTTTCTGACAGCCTTTCTTTACGGGAGTTTAATTTGGGGCATTTTGCCTTGGGATCAAGCCATCTCTTGGGAAGGACATTTTTGGGGATTGTTTATTGGGATAATTCTCGCATTTTTCTATCGGAAGAAGGGGCCACAGCCCAAAAGATACAGTTGGGAATTTGAAGAGGATGGAATTGAAGAAGCTGAAATCAATGACTCCATTTCTGATGAAAGAGAATATGTGTATCACTTTAAACCGAAGGACGAAGAGAATTTATAATTACTTCTTACTGGCTTTAAAAAGAATGTCTTTTTCTGCCTTGCTCAAACTGTCGTAACCTGATCTTGAAATTTTGTCCAAAATGGCATCTACTTTCGCTTGATTATTCTTAGCGACTTCATTTTGTTGTTGGGCCTGATGCTTACGGCTGTATTTTACTTTTAAATTGCTTTTAGGCCTAGAACGAAAAATGGCAACAATAAAATCAGATGCTGTGCCAGCCCAAGCAGTAATGTCATTGCCTTTTTGCCATTGTCGAGCAAATATAAAGCCCATGGCAGCTCCACCTATGTGGGCAATGTGACCTCCAGAATTAGAATTTGATATGCTAATAACATCAAGAATAAATGAAAAAAGTGCGATGTATTTTAGTTTGACTTCACCCAAAAACATTAAACGGATACTGTAGTTAGGCATGTAAGTGCCGATAGCAATCACGATGGCCATCACAGAAGCAGAAGCTCCCAATGCTTTAGATAGCGGTCGAATGCTCTCAAAAACAGGGAATACATTGAAAAAAATGACATACAGCAAGGCACCAGCTATTCCTCCACTGATGTACAAGGTCCATAATTTTCGTTCACCAAGAAACTGAACAAACAGTTGGCCCAGAAAAAAGAGCCACAACATGTTGCTGAAGATGTGCCAGAGATCTAAGTGCAAAAACATATAGCTGATGATGCTCCATGGACGCGTAATTAAACTTGGCAGATAAGAGGGTGCCGCCAACCATTGCAATGCCCAGCCATTAGGAGAACCGCTTAATTGCAATAACCAAAATGGAAGATACAATAGTTTGATGCCAATAAATACAGCCAAATTGGCATAGATCAATTTAATGAGCATGCTGTTTTGACTAAATGAAGGATTAAAACTCCGGTTGCTATTGAAAACCATCAATTATAAATGTTATTGTTCTTTTTCCAATACTTGATCAAAATATACCCAAATAACATTCCTCCTAGATGAGCAAAATGAGCAACATTGTCGTTGGGATTGTTCGCAAAACCCAAATACAATTCCAATGCACCGTAAATAATGACAAAATACTTTGCCTTCATGGGTATTGGAGGAAATATGAGCATGAGTTGTACATTTGGGAAGAGCATACCAAAAGCGAGCAATATTCCAAATACTGATCCTGAGGCACCAACGGTAGATGTGTTGATGAGTCGATTGAGTTGCCCTGCTGATTCATCGACAAAGTTTTTACCGCTATGGATGACGGCAGAACCGTCTTGCATAACTTTTTCATAAAGCATAGGGTCTACTTGATCAATGATTGAATTGATTCTAAGCTCCGTCACAAACAATTGAACAATGCCTGCACCTATACCACAAATAAGGTAAAAGACTAGAAACTTTTTTGCTCCCCAAACTTGCTCCAACACCTTGCCAAATATGAAGAGTGCGAACATATTAAAGAAAAGGTGTGTCAGTCCTCCGTGCATAAACATATAGGTCACCAATTGATGTGGTCGAAAAAAATCACTTGACCAGTGGTGCAGTCCCAACAACTCACTCAAGTCAACATTAAAACTTGAGGCCACAATTGTGGCTAAAAGCATTAAAACATTGATAATTAGTAGATTTTTTACAACTTCAGGAATAGAAGCCAAGGGATTTCCAAAATTCATAGGCATTAAAAAAGTTGATCAATTTCCTCCAGTTCATAACTGATTAATGTTTTTTTACCATTCGGCAATGCATAAGGCATCTCGCATGCAAACAGTCGGTCAACGATTTCTTGCATTTCTGATAGATTTAAGGATTGTCCCCATTTAATACTCATATTTCTTGCCAAAGCAGTAATTAATTTTATTTGCTGACGATTTTGCAGATCGGTATCTGAATTCTTGTAATCTTCGATCAAATGCTCCAAGACTTTTTGCACAGATTGGGTCGTCATTTCCATGGGTACGCCAAATACACGACATTTATTATCTTCAAAACGAATGTCAAAACCAAATTTTTGAAGATCTCCATGAATTTCTTTCAAGACAATAAATTCTGCTCCGCTGAAATTCAAAATTTCTGGCATTAGTAGTTGTTGTGAAGGATAAGTCCTCTGCTCTCTATTCAGCCATTCATCAATTAATATGCGCTGGTGTGCTGCTTTTTGATCAATGAGAAGAAAACCAGATTTGATTTGGCACAAGATATACTTCTTGTGAACTTGCATTAGTTTTGGGGAGATACTCACATGCTCTTTTTCTCCTTCATTCGATTGTTTAAAATCGAATTGAGTGGTTTCCTTTTCTGAATTTGATGCCAAAAAAAGTTTCTCCCAATCTTGGTTTGAAGGTGTTGATTTATGAGCATTTGTATTTCTGCTTGGCTGTTTGCCTTCTTGTACAAAAGGGTTAAAATTGGGGTCAACCTGAATGTTAGGAATTTTTACCGTTTCATTTGCTTTTAGAGGCAAAACAGTAAGATTGTTGTCTTGGTCGAAATCGATGGAGGGAGCGACATTGAATTTTCCCAATGCTTCTCTCACCGCCGTTCTCACGATGGTGTAGATGGCACGTTCCTCCTCAAATTTGATTTCCGTTTTGGTTGGATGGATGTTAATGTCAATTTTTTCAGGATTGATTTCCAATTGAAGAAAATAGGCGGGGAATTGATCTTTTGGAATCAATTCCTCATAGGCCAACATCACTGCGTGGTTTAAGTAAGGACTTTTTATAAAACGATGGTTGACAAAGAAAAACTGCTCGCCTCTTGTTTTGCGCGCAAATTCAGCCTTACCAATAAAACCAGTGATTTTTACGATGTCTGTGTGTTCGCTTACTGGGACCAAACGTTCATTGTATTTCTTCCCAAATATGTTGACAATGCGTTTCCTGAAATTGCTTTTGGGTAAGTTGTACATTTCATTGCCGTCAGTGCTGAATTGCATGGCAATTTCAGGATGTATGAGCGCTATACGCATAAACTCATCAATGATGTGCCTGCTTTCAACTGGGTTGCTCTTTAAGAAATTACGCCGTGCAGGTATGTTGAAAAATAAGTTTTTCACAAGGATATTTGTTCCGTCTGGGCAAGCAAAGGCTTCTTGACTAATTACTTTGCTTCCTTCAACAATTAGTTGGGTGCCAATCTCTTTTGATGCTTTTTTTGTACGAATTTCTACTTGAGCTACAGCAGCAATTGAAGGGACAGCCTCACCTCTAAATCCCATTGTTTTGAGGGAAAACAAATCTTCTACTTTCTTGATTTTTGAAGTGGCATGTCGTTCAAGAGAAAGTCGTGCATCAGTTTCAGACATGCCCTCGCCATCGTCGATGACTTGAATCAAAGTTTTGCCAGCATTCTTGATCAATAAATGTATACGTTCTGCACCAGCATCTACAGCATTTTCTAACAGTTCCTTCACTGCAGAGGCAGGACGTTGCACTACTTCACCAGCTGCAATTTGGTTGGCCACAGCATCAGGCAATAAACGGATTACATCAGACATTCAACTGTTTTTTAGAAATGTAGTCATCGCTATTTTGGATTGATATTAAACGTAAACAATCCAATAAAACAAGAAAACCAAAATGATGGAAATAAAAACAATTCTCAAATTGGATTTTCGTCGATAGGCACTTGTCTTTCGATTTGATTCCCAATGTTTTTTGAAATTCGGACTAAAGTGTTTGTTTGGACTTCTCTTTATGCCCATGATTTCAGCCTCTATTTCTTCATATCTATTCTGCAAATCCTCTTTTCGCTCATCATAAAAACGAGTGTGAAGCTGAAATTGCTTGGGTTTTCTATTGCGCGCAAATGAACCAAATAACATCCTTCAAATTTAACGAATTGACTTCTTTGGGCCAATTATTGTACAAGGATTCACCCCTCTTTGTTTATAAGTAAATTAAAGCTGATTTAGAAGGGGAATCGCAATAAGTATTTTAGTTTTTTATTCTCATTACACTTAAATTGAAAAAATACACACTCCTTTTGTTGGCTGCTTTTTGCTTTGTTTCTTTTGTCTCGGATCATGAAGAAGAACGCCCCCCTTTTGTTGAGAAAGAATCTCCTTGGGCGGATGAGCTTTTGCAATCGTTGACAATCGATGAAAAAATCGGACAACTGTTCAATGTTGCAGCCTATTCGAATAGAAACGAAGATCATCAAAAGGAAATCATTGAATTGATCAAACAATACCACATTGGAGGTTTAACCTTTTTTCAAGGTGGTCCAAAACGTCAAGCCCAGCTAACCAATCTATATCAAGAAACCACTAAAATACCCCTGATGGTAGCCATTGATGGAGAATGGGGCTTGTCTATGCGATTAGACAGCACGGTTAAATATCCTTGGCAAATGACCCTTGGTGCAGTGCAAGACAATCAATTGATTCATCAAATGGGGCAAGACATTGCTGAGCAATGTCGGAGAATCGGAGTGCACGTCAATTTTGCACCTGTTGTTGATGTGAATAACAATCCACAAAATCCAGTGATTTTTGCTCGATCATTTGGCGAAGATAAACGCAATGTTGCTGCAAAAGGAGTGTCTTATATGGAAGGCATGCAGTCAGCCGGTGTCATTGCTACAGCCAAGCATTTTCCAGGTCATGGTGATACGGACGCTGATTCTCACAAAACGCTCCCCGTAGTGAATCATTCGCCAGAACGAATATTTGCCACGGAACTTTATCCTTTTCGTGAGCTGGTTCATAGTGGCATCGGTAGTATAATGACCGCCCATCTGTCTTTGCCGCAATTAATGAAGCCTGAAAGCATGGCCTCTTCTTTGAGTCCGGAGATTGTAGAAGAGATTTTGATTCAGAAAATGGGCTATGAAGGCCTGATTTTTACAGACGGTTTAAACATGGGAGGTGTGGCTAAATATCAAAAAGCAGAACAAATCGATCTGCAGGCTATTATTGCAGGTAACGATGTTCTATTGCTGCCACAAGATATTCCTAAAAGCATTGAGTTGATAAAAGCAGCCATTCAAAATGGTACACTATCTGAGGACCGCATCAACCGTTCGGTCCATAAAATATTGAAAGCAAAGGAATGGTTGGGCTTACACAAAGCAAGAAAGGTTGCTATAGAAAGCATAAACCAAGATTTAAATAAAGGAAGATTTGAGGCATTAAATAGAAAACTTGTAGAGGCAAGCCTTACTCTTTTGCGCAATGAGGAAGAAAAAATTCCATTGAAAAAAACCTTCAAGAAAAGAATAGTTTCACTGGCCTTTTCGCACAAAGCAGCAAAGTATCGTCCTTTTCAACGTGCATTGAATCTGTATGCAAAAGTGGACACACTACACTATGAGCAACTCAAAGTGAGTGCGCAAAAAGCCTTAATGGATACACTCTTGACCTATGATGAAATCATCATCAGTATGCATAAATCCAACAAAAACCCTTGGATTTCTGCAGAATTGAATACAGAGTTTAAAAACTTCATCAATGTTCTAAGGTTGAAGAAGAAAGTCATCCTGACTGTTTTTGCGAACCCATACAGTTTGAGAGACTTTCTTGCTGCTGAATATGTATCTGCACTGATCATGTCTTATCAGAATTCAACCGCTGCACAAGAACTTACAGCTCAGTTGATATTTGGATCAATTCGCGCAAAAGGGAAATTGCCCATTAGCATATCTGAAAAAATTAAACTCGGTGATGGGTTGATTTCTCAAAGCACAAATAAACTTCAATATGGTCTGCCAGAGGAGGTGGATCTTCGTTCTGAGGATATGGCTGTTGTAGATAAAATTGTTGAGGAGGGCTTAATAGCTAAAGCTTATCCTGGAGCTCAAGTTTGGATTGCAAAATCGGGTAATGTTATCTACCATAAAGCATTTGGTTTTGCTACTTATGACAGTCTCCAAAAGGTAAAAAAGGAAGATTTGTATGATTTGGCTTCAGTCACAAAAATATCATCAACATTGCTCGCGGTGATGGACCTAGATGGGAAAGGCAAAATTGACCTTGATGCCACTTTAGGAGATTATCTGAAAATGTGCAAGAAAACGCCTTACGAAGATTTGGTACTTCGTGACATATTGGCCCATCAGGCAGGCTTGGCGGCCTGGATTCCTTTCTACAACAAAACACTGCACAAAGGGCAACCTCGATTCGACATTTATAGCAAGGCCTATTCTCCAAAATATTCGGTGCAAGTAGCAAAGGATTTTTACATGATTGAGGAATACCGTGACACCATTTTTTACCGCATTTTGAATAGAGCGAAAGTGAATCCAAAAAAAGAATACAGGTACAGTGATGTAGGGTATTATTTCTTGAAGGAAATTGTCGAAGAAGTAACAAAGCAATCCATTGATGAATACAACCAAGAAAATTTTTATGGCCCTTTGGGGATGTCAAGAACTACTTTTCAGCCGTTAAATAAATTCTCTTTGGATGAAATTATGCCTACAGAAAATGATCAAATATTTAGGAAACAATTGATTCATGGCTATGTGCACGACCCAGGTGCAGCCATGCAAGGAGGCATTGGTGGACACGCTGGTTTATTTTCAACAGCCAATGACCTTGGCATCTTAATGCAAATGTACCTTCAAGGAGGGCAATACGCAGGCAAAGAATTTTTGCAAAAAAAGGTGTTGGAGGAATATTCTAAGTGCCAGTTTTGCAAGGATAGCATCTTACTAAGTCCAGATGAAAATAGACGTGGAGCTGGTTTTGATAAACCGGCATTCCATGGAGAACCCGGTCCAACATGTGATTGTATCTCCTATAAGAGTTATGGCCATTCTGGATTTACCGGCACCTATGCATGGGTAGATCCTGAAGAGGATTTGGTCTATGTATTTCTCTCCAATCGTGTATATCCAGACGCCAACAATAAAAAGTTACTCAGTTTAAACATTCGTACTCGAATTCAAGAGGCAGTTTATGCAGCCATATCCAATTCAAAAAACCGAAATTCGCCCGAATTAATTAAAGAAGAACAAAGTCAATGAACATTGGAATCGTGTGTTACCCTACCTTTGGAGGGAGTGGAGTAGTGGCTACCGAATTGGGGAAAGCACTCGCACAAAAAGGACATCAAGTCCATTTTATAACCTATCAACAACCTGTGCGTTTGAATAAATTCACTGAAAATGTGCAGTACCATGAGGTGAATGTTTCTGATTATCCACTGTTCGATTACCCGCCATACGAATTGGTCTTAGCGAGTAAAATGGTAGATGTTGCAAAATCAGCTAAATTGGATTTGTTTCATGTGCATTATGCCATACCACATGCTTCTGCTGCGTTCATGGCACAACAAATATTGGTTTCAGAAGGCATCAAAGTTCCTTTCATTACTACCTTGCACGGAACAGACATTACCTTGGTCGGTAAGGACAGTTCTTTTGAGCCAGTCATTACCTTCGCCATCAATCAATCCAATGCAGTAACAGCAGTATCAGACAGCTTGAAAAACGACACTTATGAACATTTTGACACGACTAGAGACATTCATGTGATTCCGAATTTTGTATGCATTGAAGGGTGTGAAAGTCCTGTATTGGACATTGAACTCAAACGCTCGATGTCACCCAATGGCGAGCGCATTGTGGCGCACGTGTCTAATTTTAGAAAAGTAAAGCGCATCAAAGATGTATTGGAAGTATTTCTGCGCATTCACAAAGAGATGAAAGCCAAATTAATGTTGATTGGCGATGGGCCGGATCGACATATGGCAGAAGAGTTTTGTCGAGAACATGGCTTAGCGGAGGATTTGATTATGTTGGGAAAGGTGCGTGATACGGAACACATGCTAGGTTTGGCAGATTTGTTTGTTTTGCCATCTGAATCTGAGAGTTTCGGATTGGCAGCATTGGAAGCCATGTCTATGGGCGTTCCAGTAATTTCATCGAATACCGGAGGCATACCTGAAGTCAATAAAAATGGATATTCTGGCTTTTTGAGTAATGTCGGCGATGTAGAAGACATGGCTGAGAAAGCGCTGAGTATATTGAAGGATGAAGATAGCTTGAACACTTTCAAAACACAGGCTTTTGAGCAAGCTAAGAAATTTGATATTGTGAACGTTTTACCGATGTACGAGGATCTGTATCGATCTGTAATGAAGTCTTGATTTTTTGCATTGACAATGGGAATTTCTCTACTTTTGTGGCAGCAATGGCCACGTGGCGCAACTGAATAGCGCATCTGATTACGGCTCAGAAGGTTACAGGTTTGAATCCTGTCGTGGTCACTTAAGAATGAAATCCTCATCTGCCAACTGGCTGATGAGGATTTTTAGTTTCTAAGCGTTGAACTTGTTCATAAGCGGATAGAAACTAAAAATTTCATTTCTGCAAAGCAGAAATAGGATTTTATTTAGACTACGGAGCTTCAAGGATGGACGAAGTCAATCCTGTATTAACAATAGTTCGCTTTTAAACTTGATGAAACTAAAAAATGCATTTCTGCAAGGCGTAAAAGATTTCATTTTGACCTAGAAGATTTAGGGATGGACGACCAAATGGGAGTATTTCAGTTTTGCCTTTTGGAGTATTAGTGGGTATTATTGATTCGTATGGAGCAAAACAAAAAAATATGGCTAAACATGAAAATAAAGATGATTCGAATACTAATCATTTAGACTAAGAATTTTTGAGATATAAGCCCTGAATGTTTCTTGCACAAGCTTTATCAGTCATTTTGAGAACTATTGGACTTCTCTACTTAACAGTGTTGGTTGCCACACTTGATGGTAGATTTATTACAGCTGTATCTGCGAAGTAAATTCTTTGTAGAATTGCGTTTGGATAGTAATTTATCTCGTTTGGATGTTCTACATTTATGAAATGGAAACAGATAAACTTTAGTAATGGAATTTCCTGAATGGTTAGCATTAACCGACCCCTTCTTTAATAATTTCAAGTATGTTTTACTTGCTATTACAATAGTTATTGTATTAGTTGTCATATCAAGGCTATCTCGTCGTGCTTTGAAGCGTCATTTCGAAAAAGAGAATTATTTAGGAGCAAAGGATCAAACCAATTACCTTTTCCTTAAAAATGGAATTAACTTCATTTTTTTCATAATTGGAACCATTTTAGTTTTTTATACCGTTCCCTCTTTAAGAGCTTTAGGATTAACACTCTTTGCAGGAGCAGGGATATTTGCTGCCATCATAGGTTTCGCTTCACAACAGGCTTTTTCAAACATAGTAGGTGGTATTTTCATTGTTATTTTTAAACCGTTTCGAGTGAACGATGTAATAAAAATAGGTGCTCTAAATTGGGGAATCGTAGAAAACATCACAATTCGACATACAGTTATTAAGAGTTTTGAAAATCAACGTTACATCATCCCTAATTCTACCATGAGTTCAGAGACTATACTTAATTCTTCTATTGATGACCCAAAAACTTGTATGTTTCTTGAAATGGGAATTAGTTATGATAGTGATGTTGATTTGGCTATGCAAATTATGCAAGAGGAAGGATTGAATCATCCTAGCTACATAGATAATAGAACTGAAGAGGAGAAAAAAGAAAATGCACCTTCAATAGTAACTCGTCTTATTGGTTTTGGAGATTCTTCCGTTAACTTAAGAGCATACATATGGGCAGAAGACCCAATAGAAGGATTTGTTATGAGAACAGATTTGTTTAAAACCATTAAAAAGCGATTTGATGATGAGGGAATAGAAATACCTTTCCCATACAGAACCATAGTATATAAAGACTCGAATGAGAAAAAAGATTAAAAGCATTGTTCCGAAAGTTAGATTGCGAGCTTCCGTTAAAAAAGAGCAAGTCAAGCAAACTATCGGTCAAACTCCTGGCTTATTGGTTTATACTGGCTATCAGAAAACAGATTTTACAGAAACGGAAGTATTTAGTTTTGATAAAGAGGAGTTTGAAGAAAGCAGAACCACAAGTTTTGAAACAAGCATAGATAAATTTGATAAAGATAGAGTAAATTGGGTCAATATTATAGGTCTACATGATACCAAATTAGTTAGTAAAGTAGGTCAAAAATTCGAATTACACCCACTTTTATTAGAAGATGTTTTAAATGTGGAACAACGACCTAAAAGCGAAGATTTTGATAGCCATATTTTCTTTACGATCAAAATGTTTCATCAACAAACGGAACAAGGGATAGAATATGAACATGTTAGTTTTGTTTTAGGGAAAAACTATGTTTTATCCTTTCAAGAAAAGCAAAAGGATATATTTAATCTCTTAAGGGAAAGACTGCGTAATTCATTCGGCAAACTCCGTACAAGGCAGGCTGACTACCTCTTCTATCGCTTTATCGACACAATCGTTGATAATTATTACCCTGTGCTAGAATCCTTTGCAGAGAAGATAGAACTTCTCGAAGAAGAAGTCATGAAAGGTCCAACGACCAATACGCTTCATAAATTACAAAATATTAGAAAGGAGCTTATTCTTCTAAGGAAATCTGTGCTTCCATTAAGAGAGTCCATTAGCATGTTAATAAAAAGTGAATCTAAACTCCTTAGAAAAGAAACTGAACGCTATTTAATGGACGTTTATGATCACACTATTCACGTAATTGAATCCTTAGATACCTATAGAGATTTATTAGGTGGAGTAATGGATTTATATATGAACTCTGTGAGCAATCGAATGAATGAAGTGATGAAAGTGCTAACCATCATGTCTTCTATTTTTATCCCCCTTACCTTCATTGCGGGAATTTATGGTATGAACTTTGAAAACATTCCCGAATTAAGTTATAAATGGGGTTATCCAATGGTTTGGCTAGCCATGGTAATTATTGCAATTTTGTTATTACTAATGTTTAGGAGAAAGAATTGGTTATAATAAACTTATAACGATACCTTGTGATGAATTCTGACTTTAAATCTAATTTAATGAATTCAATTTTCTTTTAACTTATTACTGATTAGGTGTGATAAATACAATAACTTTTGAATTAGGGACGATTAATAATAGTATTCTATATAATACTCCTTGCATAAAATGCTACAATACAATCCTTCAAAAACATAGATCGAATTTGATTTTCAGGTTGGCAATTATTTTATTGGTAATGTTTATAACACCACTCAGTTGATGATTCAATTCGCAATTCCTTTCGGGAAAGTGCCAAACTTTAAAGGCAATTTAAATGCTTTGCCAACTTTTTAATATACTAAGGCATTTTAATTCCTTACTTTGAATTAATGATCATTCCAAAAAAAAAGATTATTGTAACTCATGAGAACCTCCTTAAAGCTTCTTATTACTTCAATATTTATACTATGGCAATTCAATGGCTATGCCCAGCATGATTTGTATGCAGGCGCCTCTATTTCTTGGGGAACTTTAGGTGCTGCAGAGCTAGAAGGGAGCTTAATCAATAAACGCAATTACTCTCCAATTTTAGGAGGGCAATTGGGCCTGACCTACCGTTGGAAAGATATTGTTGGGCTAGAAATTGGGATAGGTCAGTACAGAAGCAGAATCAAAATGAATGATGCCAATTTTGAGGATGAAGTGGATGGCTTTTCATTGGACATTAAGAACACCCAATTGTTTTGGAATTATTCGGCTGCAATTTCCGTTTATTATCCTATTGGCAAGACGGATTCTTATTTCTACGGCAAACTGGCGTTTGCCCGAAATCGTTACCGCAGCGAACAACTGAATAAGAGCGAAACATTTGAAGTCAGCAGTGCAGACATTGATCGTACAATTCAATATGCGAGCAATTATAAAGCAAGCAATACAAGCCTCATTCCCGAATTGGGCATCCAACATAAGTTTTACAAAGGCAACCTCTTGAGTCTTGGATTGGCCTACAATATGGGGCAGGAGAATCATCTTGAAAGCGACTACAGCATAACCGACAATCGTTCAAATACAGTGAAACGTGATCGCTTAGAGGCGGCTGGCAATGCTTTTATGCTCAATGTTCGTTTTGATTTTCGCCTCAAGCATTTCCCTAAACGAGAAAAGGTAAAACCCATCAAGGAACAATTGCCCTTGGTGATTCCTCCTGCTGATGCCAACATAAATGATACCACAGACGTCGTTGAGATTGCGAATAGAGATTTGGTGATAAAGGACAAAATGCGCGTGCGCACAGAAGAGGTGGAGGTTTCCATTTGGGATCATCAAACAGTGGATGGAGACCGTGTTTCCTTGAATTTTAATGGCAAATGGATTTTGGAGAACTACACCTTGAAAAAGGATCCTTACACCTTTAGCATTCAACTTCAAGAAGGGACGAATACCTTGGTATTGCATGCTTTAAACTTGGGCAAGATAAAACCCAATACTGCAGCCTTATTGGTCAAGGAAGGTGACAAGGAACATAAGATAGTGTTGGAGTCCAATTTGAAAGAGAGTGGCACTTTACGCATTCATTATAAAAAAGGGAAAGATGCTGTTGAATAGACTTTTATTGCTATCCTTCATTTGCTTGGGCTTGATGTTTTCTTGCACTAAAAATTCAATCGACTTCGAGCTAGAACAAGATGCTTGTAAGCGTTTTCGCATCAATGCTCCTCAGTATACCATCACCGCTGATCCTTGTGATGACTCAGTGCGATTTAAAGCTGAGGTAAGTTTTGCCTTCGACCAATCTGAGGAATGTCTGCATTTGATTGAGAATTCTCCGGTATTTTACAAAGCTGACAATCAAAAGATCATTCCTTCATCTTTTACAGAGATTATTACTAAAGAGCGTTTCACCCTTCAAGCTGATCGAGTGAATTATGTGTTTGAAGCCAATTTTCCGACTCTGGCAGCTGCCAAAGAATTGAACCACATCGTGCTTGATTTCAATACAGAAAATGAACTAGGCATTGAAAGCAATGAATTGCAAATACGCATGAACACTTCATGCTCAAAAGTTGATCGTTCCAACTATACCATTAATCCTAACGCCACAAACATTCCTCGTTCGCAATCTTTGTTTACGATACGTTTGTGGGACAATGCAGCAGAAGATGGGGACATTGTGTCGGTCTACTTGAACGGGCAATGGATCATTGAGAACCACACACTCGCCAATGCTGGAACAAACTTTACCTTCTCTACTACTTTACTGAATCCTGGTGCCAACGATCTGGTGGTATTTGCATTGAATGAAGGCTCTTCAGGACCGAATACAGTGAGCATAGCTGTCAATGGCACAGAAGTGCCCAATTTTAAACCTGGATTGCTTACTGGAGAGGCTGTTCGAATAAATTTCTAAAGATCAATTGAATTAGGTAAAGCTGCAATCCCCGTCACCGTCTTGAATATTGGGATGCTCGATCATTGAATCTTCAGCTAGCTTTTTTGTTATGAGGTAGGACCTTTTGATGGGTTTCTTATGAATCACTCCTCTTTTTACATGCTCAAAATACTTCGTCAATTCGTTATGGTAACAACTCAATGTGTTGATCCGCTCTTTGCACATTATTTCCTTCAAGCATTCTGCCACTGCTGCAATACCTTCTTTATGATAGAGGTATGGGATTCTAAGGTGTTGATCTCGTATGCTAAGAAGCAATAGGGCGCAAAGTGTCTGTGCTTCGTTGTAGACTTTGACCACTTTAAAATTAAATCGTTTGTCCACCGAGGAGAAATGGTATTTTTTGCTCCATTCATCTTCTGGAGCTGACAGAATCCAAGGAAATTGAATGATCCAATTTAAATCTTCAAGACTTCTTTGAAAACAGTTGTATTCTTCCATAGACTGCATAAATTCTTTAGATTCTTGATCGAAGTTTTCTATGATTTTATAGGAGGATTTTGAAGAGGTTTTACGGTTCAATTGTATCAGCGTGTCTACACATACATTGAGTGCAGCATCCATTAACTTTAACAAAGGTTTCAATTCTGATAGAAACTTGCGCTTAGGAGGTAGAATGCGGTGCAACTCAAAACGACGGTACAAACGGATTCCGTCTTTGTCAATAAAAGCTTGGAACGCTTTAGACTTGTCATACAATCTTTCTGCTGCAGGGGTGTATTCAGTGATTAACATTTGATTGTCCCAAGCAGTCAAAGCAGCATGCAGCAGTTGCATTGCAATGTTCTTACCTCTTTGTTGAGGGTCTATCCAAAGGCAGCTGAACCATCCACATTTGAACGATTTTCCATTGGAATACAATTGATCTGCCAATACCCCCAGATAGCCTACCAAATGTTGATCAATGTATGCAAGAAAAAGCAATTGGTCGTTCTTCTCTGCTCTTGGATTTTTGATGTGAGACAAAGCACGGTGCTTGCTGATGGGAAGAAATGTCAATGCACCAAATTCTTTGGAATGAATGAATTCATTTAAGGCTTGTTTGTTGAGTCCCTTGATTTCCATGCTACCTGACAATTTTGTCTTTGCCCAAAAAATTTCTGAGTACAGCATATAGCATCTCTGCTTTTAAAATATCTTGGGCGGTCAAATTTTCCATTTCAAGCGGCACCCTTTGCAAATGAGAAGACATTGCCTCTCTTTTCAAACCAGCGGATCCGAACGATATGTCAAATATATCTTGTCTATTGGCTTGTTCAAAGAAATCATTGCCCACACCATAATCAGTAAATGGAAAGGCAAACAAACGATCTTTTATTTCAAACTTTTTGCAAACAAAGTTTATGCTTTCATTGGTTTGACGCATTTGCTCACTGACATCCAAATATTGATATTCAGGGTGATCAATGCTGTGTGCGCCAAAATGAATTCCTTTTTTAATCAAACTATTGATATGTTCAGCATTTAGATAGGGTTGATTTTCTTTCAGGTACTTCTCAAAGTCAATGTCTAGTTTGTTGGCGATTTGATCAAGAATGCGCTGATCTTTATAGGGTATGCTGAGTAAATATTCTTTGAAATTACTGCTACCTTTTAATTCACTTTTCAATTCGATTATTTTGGTCGGATCTTGCTGAAGATGGTTGATAAGTAGGCTTGCTTTGTATCGGTAGAATAGGGCCTTGTTGTCAATAAAGGCACTGTTAAGAAAACAGATGGCAGGCACTCCTTTTTGTTCCAGAATAGGGGCAATGATGTCATGGAATTGGCTCAATCCGTCATCGAAAGTCAATAGAAAGGAAGGTTTCTTAATTTGGTTAATTCCGTTCGAATGGTCGATCAATTGATCCAGCTGGATGGGCTGAAAATGTTTCAAAAGAAAATCGAGATCTTGTTCGAAAGAAGTGCTGTCTTTTACCTTATACAATCCACTGATGTGAGGTAATTGTTGATCTGAAATGGTGTGGTATACTGGCAGTAGAAGGTTCGTTTTGCTCAAGCCTATGAGTTGTTTGGTTGACCAAAGATTGGAGAGGAAACCAAATCCGTGTATGAAACTATTTCTGAAACCAGCCATTGATTAAAAATAGCTAATTTACTGCAACAAGTGAATGCAATGTCAGAAGCAAATACAAATGCTATCATTGTGCGCAAGGCTAAATTAAAGGACCTAGAATCCATCCGCACTTTGTACAATTATGAAATCTTGAACAATACCTCAGTTTATCATTACGAAACAAGAACTGAGAAAGAAATGTTGAATTGGTTTCAACAAAAGCAAAGTCTTGATGAACCGATCTATGTGGCATTATTGGAAGAAGAAGCCATTGGATTCATTACCTATGGTACATTTAGACCGTGGAAAGGGTTTCAGTTTACTGTTGAATATACCCTGCATATACAAAAGGGTCAGCAGGGCAGAGGTGTGGGAAAGTTATTGCTTGAACATTTGCTTGAATATGCAAAATCAAAAGGTATACACAGAATGATTGGGGGTGTGGATGCACAAAACACAAAAGCCCTGGCATTTCACGAATCCATGGGATTTGAGAGAGTTGGGCATCTGAAAGAAGTAGGCTATAAATTTGACCAATGGCTCGACCTTGTATTTTACCAACGTAATGTATAAGCACAAAAAAAGGGCCCAATTTGGGCCCTTTTAAAGATTGAACGTTTACTTTATTCTTCTGGCATCAAAATCGCTAAGAAGTACTGATCGTCCAAGAATTTCTTGGCAGCCTCTTGCAATTCTTCAGCGGTCATTGCTTTCACCTTTTCTTCGAACTTTAGAATGTTCGCAGGATCCTCTCCTTCTTTATCGGCTTCCAACAATTCGCTGATCCAAAAACGATTGGTTTTCTGTTGCTCTTTAAAATCGACTAGATAAGTCTCTTTTACCTTGTTAAGGTCTTTTTCACTTATGCCTTCTTCTTTGATGCGGTTCACTTCTTTAATGGCTAGTTCCACCAATTTGTCTACGTTCTCTGGACCACATGGAAACGAGATGCTAAAAGAAACTCTGCCATAAGGTCTTCTCAACAATCCACCTCTTGCTCCAACACCATAAACACCGCCCTCTTCTTCTCTTAAAATCTCTACCAACTTAATGGAGACTACTTCGCCGAGCGCAGCCATGATCATGTTCATCTTGTTGGAGTATTCTACTTCTTCTTGCCAAGAAATACGTACACTACTTTTAGGTTCTGTTCCCTTGTTTACCACAAATTTTTCGAATTTGTCAGCACTTCTGAATGTCGGTGCTTTGTAGGTTTCATTTCGATCAAGACTTGGTAAGCTCGCCAAGTATTGCTCAGAAAGTAATGCCAATTGTTTTGGATCAACATTGCCAACAAAGTAGAAATGGAAATCACTGGCATCGGCAAAACGTTCTTTGTATTTCGTATAAGCAAGGTTATAGTCCGCGGCATCCAATTTCTCTTCAGTTGGAAAACCAGAATAACGTTTATTTCCTTTGTTTCGATGTTCACCTACAGCATTGTTAAAGAAAAAACCGGGATCAGCCATCATATTGCCTATGAAACCCTTTTGTTTGTTTAAGAAAGATTGATAAGCTTCATCGTCTTTGTTTAGATCTGTAAAATATAAATACACCATTTGCATCAAAGTCTCTAAATCTTTTGGAGCTGCACTTCCACTAAAATATTCACCGTCAGATCGAATGGATGGATTTGCTCGGGCTATTTTACCGCTCATAAACTTGCTCATGTCATTCAAGGAAAAGCCGCCTATGCCTGCGCTTGTGAGGCCTCCATTGGCGAATGTGGTCGCCAAGATTTCTTCATCTGTATATAGACTAGTTCCGCCTGGACTATATGCTTGAAATGCAATTTCATCGTTTTTAAAGTCTGTCTTTTTATAGGTGACTTTCGCTCCATTGCTCAACTTCATAGTGACAGTGCCCACTTCTTCGTTTTCTGTAGTGGATGCAATGCTTCCTTTTGCTGGTAAGTTGGCAATCATGGTTTCAGCTACTGCTTCATCCTCATAGGCTGTAATTTTAGTAGATTCAACTTCTTCTAATACTGCACGCACTTGATCTTCAGTCACCGGCTCAATGCCTTCTTTATCTGGTCCTGTGAAAATGATCACCCTATTGTCGTCGTGAATGAATTTTTCAATGAGTGCATTGATTTCATCCAATGTAATCTCAGGCAAGAAGTCTTTATACATTTCATACTCTGCTTCAATTCCAGGGATTGGTTCATCCTCTAAATAATTTCGAATGTATTCACCAAGGAGCCTACCGCTTTCCATCTTGTCTCTGTCATTGTATTGTCTCTCTAATCCTGCCAATAGGGATTTTCTAGCTCTGTCGAGTTCTCCTTCCTGAAAACCAAATTGTTTTACTCTTTGGTTTTCTTCTAAAAGCACTTTAAATGCATTCAATTGACCATCGGGACTCGTAAAGGCAAAAGATTGATATGCACTCTTTGTTCTCGCAAAAGTTCCACCGTATCCTGTGCTCGCAAATACAAAGGGAGGTGTTGGTGAATTTGCCAATTCACTCAAGCGATTGTTGATCATGGTGCCGAAAAGATTTTCTACAATTGACTGGCGATAATCACCATAAGTAACATCAGGTTTAGAATTGTCATAGTCTTTGTACATGATTTGTACATTGGCAAATGGAGCTTCTTTGTCCGTGGCGATGGCGATAAATGTTTCATCATGGTTGGGTAAATCATGCTCCATGCGCTCTTTAGGACTGTCAGGCATTTTTAAGCGAGAAAAGTGTTCCTTCACTTTAGCCTCAATCTCATCCACTGGCAAATCTCCGACAGCAACCACTGCCATTAAATCAGGACGGTACCAATCGCGGTAAAAACTTCTTACAGCTTCATAATCAAAATTTTCAAGGACATCTTTTGTGCCAATGGGTAAACGATCAGCATATTTAGAGCCATGCATTAACTTAGGTAAATATTCTGCCAACATACGTTTGTCAGCACCTAAGCCAAGGCGATATTCTTCCAATACAACACCTCTTTCATCATCGATCGCTTCTTCTGTTAAAGTGGCATTGTGCGCCCAATCCTCAATCACTTGAAATCCTTTCTCCAATGTTTCAGGATTGTCGCAAGGAATTGGCAAAATGTAAACAGTTTCGTCAAATGAAGTATAGGCGTTGAGGTCAGCACCAAATTTTACTCCAATACTTTGTAGATAGTCAACAAGGTCATTCTTTTCGAAATTCTTGGTTCCGTTAAAATTCATGTGTTCCATGAAGTGAGCCAATCCTCTTTGCTCGTCAGATTCTAATACTGATCCTGTATTGACCACAAGACGCAGTTCAATTTTGTCTTCAGGTTTAGGGTTGGATCGGACATAATATTTTAAACCATTGTCCAAGGTGCCAATTCTTACATCTGAAGAAATAGGCAATTCTTTATCTAGCTCATAATTTTGAGCAAATCCTAAAGCGGAAATGCCCATTGCCAATAGAAGACTAAAAAATCGTTTCATACGTCGTTTTTTTAATGAATAATTATCTGATATTTAGGATGCATGAAATTAACTAAAAAAGGACATACTTCTCATATTTTCAATGATAAGGGTGCTTATTCTCTGCTGAGCGGTATATATTCCATTTTTTGCTTTTAGAATAAGCCACTACTTTTAGCAAAATTTAAATTCTATGCTTGAAAAAGTAAATACTTACTACAGAAAACATCCACTGACCACCATTTTAGGTGTTGGATTGGTTTTGCGCCTATTGTCTGCTATATTTTCTAAAGGTTATGGCATGACGGATGACCACTTTAAGATCATCGAGGAAGCTCAGAGCTTATTAATTGGTCAACTGACTGATGAATGGGTACCCATAGAGGGTACCGGAGGGGGTAAACGAAGCATGCTATATCCATATCTACATTATTTATTTTTTAAATTTTTAGAGTCGGTTCATATTATTGACCCACAAGTGAAGATGTATTTTGTTCGTTTTATACATGCTTTTTATTCAATGCTAACTATATTTTTTAGCTATAAAATCATGGAAATTTTATCTGATAAAAAATGGGCGGCACGAATTGGTTGGATTGCGGCAATGTTTTGGTTCTTGCCCATGATGAGTGTGCGCAACTTAGTAGAAGTGGTGAGTCTTCCACTTTTATTGTGGGGTACTTATCTTATCTTAAAATACGATAAGAATTTAGCTAAAATAAAGGTTGTTTTTCTTGCAGGTATTGTGCTCAGTTTTGCTTTTACAGTTCGTTTTCAGGCAGTATCGTTTGTTGGTGGACTTGTACTTTTCCTAGCTTACAAAAAGTATTGGAAGGCATTAGGCTTAATGGCCTTGGGTGGAATATTGCCCTTCGTATTTAATCATATATACATTGAAAGTATTTTGTTTGACTTTCCTCTTTTTGGCAAACTCATCAATTATATCGAATTTAATATAGAGAATTCTACCAACTATGTTATAGGTCCGTGGTACAATTATGCCTTGTTATTTCTTGGAATATTTATCCCTCCCTTAAGCATCATAATGCTGATTGGATTATTTAAAGCTTCAAGAAAGTATCTGATTTTGTCATTGCCATTCTTCTGTTTTTTTATATTTCATTCATTCTTTCCTGGAAAACAAGAACGCTTCGTTCTGCCAATCCTGATGTTCTTTCCTATACTTGGATTATTGGGCTACCGAATGTTTTTAAATGGAAACAATTGGTGGACTAAGCGACCAAAATTTTTTCGAACCTCTTGGAGAATATTCTGGGCAATCAATATAATTGTTTTGATACCCATCACCTTTACCTATTCCAAACGTTCGAAGGTAGAGGCCATGTATCATTTGGCATCTTTAGAAATGGAAGAGAAAGATTATATCCTTTATTGTGCAGATCGTTTCAGTGCCATAGGTAACATGCCTTACTATTATATGAAAGCTGAACGTTACCCAGAGTATACGCGCATATATGAAGACATTCATATGGCAACCGTATTGGATGAACTAAAGACAATAGAGAAATCTGAATATCCTGATTTTGTGTTCTTGTTTCATCATGAAGGCATGGAAGGACGTTTGGATGAATTTAAAACAGTGATGCCCAATTTAAGCTTTGAAAAAACTGTGCATGCAAGTTTTATAGACCGATTTATGCATTGGTTAAATCCCAGGAACAGGAATTACAACATTGACATCTACAGAAACGAAAAATAGTGGATACTATTCGTCCGAAAGTGTATTGAACTCTTCTTGTTTGTTTTCTATGTCTGTACTCCAATTAAATCTAATCAATTTCTTGTTAAGCAACCAAATGCCAATTAGAACGGCTATTAGTGCAATTCCAATCGAAATGTAATAATTGAATTGACCGCCGTAAAGTTCTGCCAATGGTTTGTCAATCATTAAATCATTGTCAATAAAAAAGCTGCTTGAAAAAGCCAAAGAATTGTTGGCAAAATGAATTAAAATTGGGAGCCACAAATTCCGACTTCTGTAATAGACCCATCCTGCCAAGCAGCCAATGGCCATTGCACTGATAAATTGCCATGGGTTTAGATGTACCAGACCGAACAAAAATGACGAAAGTAATATGGCCTTTCTCGGTGAATAATTGCGCAGCAAACCCTCAAGAACAATGCCCCTGAAGATGAATTCTTCCAAAATTGGAGCTGCGATGGCGATGGTTAAAAAGCTGAGGATACCGTTCATCTCCCCTAAATGCCGAAAGACTTCTTTCAATGCTTCTGGCATTGGAATTAGGTCTGCAAGTGGCATAGTGATCCCCAATTGAATACCCAAGAGTGCAAGTAGGAGGGCAGGAACAACGGCAATGGAAAAGGATTTAAGTGGATATTGATCAACGCCACTGACTTTTTTTCTCAAGAAATGCACAAGTGCAAATGCTGCCCCCATGCTCAATATATAGTAAACAAAGAAGGCGACCTCTTGTCCTGCAGTTTTTTGCAAGCTGATCATCACAAAGCTAAAAACGATGGCAGAAAGAATGGCAATACCAAGGACTCCCCAGCTTTGCGTTTGATTTGGATAGTGTTTCATTATGGTTTATTGAGTTGGGTTGTGTTTGTGGCAGAATGCTGTAGTTTCTTTGATCTTTTCGGTCTCTTGTGAGCCTATTAAATACTTTTTTCCATCCTTTAATTGAATGGCAAACCCTCGATTGCCTTTTATGTTATATACCGTACCGTATTTGCCTCCGAATCGAATGCCATAACCCACAAATCCATAACGTACAAAGTCAATTTTTTCAATTGAACTCCAAAGGTAGATGGACTTGAAAAAGGGATAAAAGTGAAGATGTATTCCCTTGTCATCAATTTTTGTACGCAGTTCTATTTTGTAGAAGAATACGACAAATGCAATTACAAAGATGAAGAAGAATAATAAACTACTGTTAGACATTGGGTTGTTGCCAACTGTTTGATTGAATATTAATTGAGATATCACTGCATATATTGCAAATGCTCCTAAGCTACCAATCAAAACCCACAACCACCATTGGGTAAATCTTTGTCTTTCGGTAAATGTCTCTTTCATGCAACCTAAATTAAACAAATCATCCATTGAAGTTACTCAATCTTGCTCGATGGTGCCTTTGTAGGATGATCGGGTAAAAATTGCCAATAAAGTTTATCCCAAATACCCATAATGCCATAGACAGATGTCCAATAATCAGGAGGTAAACGCTAGTGATAAATAAACAAATAAATGCAGCAAGATGCCCAAATTCTGATTGCTTCGTTTGGTAGATGAACTTCTTGAGTCCACTTTTTTTGCCGCTGAAGAACTTCTTTCGCTGTATTTTTTGACCCCAAAAAAGCAGGAGCAACAAGTAACGGAATGCACTGACTCTGAGTATCGCATAGATACTATTGATGCGATCTCGATTGATTTTTTTATAATAAGTATCTGCCAAGAGTTTATGTGTTGGGTATACAAAACCAATGAATGCAAAAATGCCTGTGATACAGAGGTTCAAGAAAAATGAATATAGCAAATTTTCAATCGGGCCTAGCAAAGTTGGAGCAGTTTTAGATATCGCTATCAACACTTGCACAGTTTGATAAAATAGAAAGAGTGAAAAAAAGGAGAACGCAATTTTCTTAAGCCCCATTTATAGATCGTTTAAAGAGATTGGTGCCTTAGAACATCGTGCATGTTTGTATGCCTTTTGAACATGGCCTTTACAAAAGGGCAAAGGGGCATCACCTTCCTGCTGTTTTGTCTCAAATGCTCTACAAGTGCTAGAAATAATTCTTTGCCTACTCCTTTGCCTTTGTAGTCTTCATTTATACCTGTATGGTCTGCGATAATAAAGTCTTGGTTGACGGAGTAGGTGAGTTCTCCTATTTGATTCCCTTGATCCATGGCGATAAGTTTGCCATTACTTTCCGATTCTTCTTGAATAATTTCCATTGATGAATAGAGCTAATCTGCTAAAATAAAGGAATGAATCAAACAAATCTATATTTCATCTAAAGTGAATTTAATAAGAGGTAGATATTTCATCTTTTTTAGACTCAATCTTTTTAAACGAAAAGAGGATCTGTTTTGCAGAATTGGACACAACAGCTTCCAAGCGATCATCAGCATGGTAATAATGGATAGAGGTAGGGAAATCATGCAAGCGATTTTGAACAATAAATGAAGTGTCGGAAGCCGAAGACTGCTTAAATACAACATTGGTGTTGTTTCCAGGAGTACTGATTTCCATATGCCAAACATTTTCAATCTTTTTGAATTCCATCTGTTCTTGCCAGAGGGTATCCTGCTCTTTCATCGTGTAGCCATGCCCTTGATAATGGGAGGCATCTTTTTTGGTCCAATGTTCATAGGTGCTTTTTAAAGAGCCCTCATTGATGCGCTTCCAATGACCAACCAACCAATCGTAATTGTCGGTTTGATAAAGGGAGTTTTGACTTGAACCAGAAGGGTCTTTTACTATTGAATTGTGGCTACTCTCCATGCAGGCTGAACTTAGAAGAACAATGACAACTGAGAGAAATTTGATGGGCTTTGATTCCTTTGGGAATGACATTTATTCTTAAGCTTTTGAATGAGATGATGCATCAGCGATCTTTCGGATAATTTTATTTTCGATAACTTCTTCTGCAAATCTATGTTTACCTATATGAAACATTGCATTGGCCAAGTCTACAGAAGTAACGCTTGCATTTGAACCTAGGGCTTTAATTAAAGGATAAAGAAATCGCATAATGCGATAAAAGAAATTGGGTTCTTTTCTTGTATGCACAGGATAGATATAGCCTGGGCGAAAGCTGTGAAAATTCAATCCCATTGCATGGATTTTATTTTCTGCCATTCCTTTGTAGCGTGCAAATGCCGTTGATGACTTTTCAGAACGGTCAGCACCTGCACCGCTCAACAAACACAAATTGGCTGTTGGACTGTGTGCTTTAATCATACGTGCAAACTCAACTGCGTAGTCGACAGTTATAATTTTGAACATGGAATCTTTGACTTGTCCAGTATAGGCTCCTATGCAAAAGAATGCTGCATCAATGTTTTGGAAATGTACTGAATGCCTCTCTAAATTGGCAAAGTCTTCTGTGTCAATCTCTTTTATTTTTTCTGAATGTGTATGCTTAGATTTTCGGACAAGAGAAATGATTTGAGTTACATTTTTGTCTTTCACACAAAGGGACAAGATCAATTCACCCACCATCCCTGAGGCTCCTGCGATAAGTACATTTTTCATCATTCACCGAAGGTACAAAAGAAGCATTTACTGTAGTCTTATGCTGGCAACAATTCAATGAAAATTGAGTGCATTGCCATAGACATGTCCAGCTCTAAAGAAGGCAAATTTATAATTTGGGTCCTCTTCAGGCGGAATGTTGATGCCTTCATCTCGATCCTCTTTTGAGCAGCTAAGTAGCAGAAATTAAAGAAAAAGTAGCGTCAGGATTCGCATCATATTAACTTTGTCTTATGGCTTTACCAGTTTGTTCTAATAGATCAGTTGACCCCTTTCGCGAACAGCAATGAAGTAAATGCCTTGGTCAAATTTGTCGAGCTGTAGTTGAAAGTTTTGTTGAGGTGGCATACAAGCGGCCATCATTAAACGTCCCATATGGTCATACAATTCTACTTCCAAAACATCCATCTGTGTTTGTTCAAATTTTGCTAAACAAGTCCTTCATTTGGTTCAATTCCATTGCAATGGCTTTAACGGTAGTGAGCTGGCAAACAATTGTCCAAGAGTTGCTGTGCTTTTTTTAGAAGGAGCAATTCGTCGGAAGTCGAAGGGTAGTTTACCAATGATTGTCCGCCTTTTTGATCTAAAATTGCTGGCAAGCTGAGGTAAGATTGGTCACCTCCCAAACGCTGCTTCAAATCCTTATTGATGGATGTGCACAAGGGGAGGAGTTGTTTGTTTTCATTCAACAAAGCCTCGTAGATTTTTAAAGCACAAAAACTGACCCCATAAATGGTGGCGCCTTGGGTTTTCTTGATTTCATCGGCTGCATTCTTCACTTTCTGCATCATTGCTTGCATTTGTTCTTCCTTGATCGAAGTATGAAATGCCTTACCATTGATAGTAGATTGTTCATGACTCAAAAAAACGCCTTCACCGTGTTCGCCTGCCAAAATGGGCTGTACTTTCTCTAATTCAGGAAAAGCTGCGTGAACAAAGCGTTGCATGCGCAAACTGTCCAACAAAGTGCCAGTTCCAATGATGTGAGAATGGGGCAATTTGGTGATTTTCTGCGTAATGTGAGCGATCAATTCTACTGGATTGGCAACCACAATGATGAAAACTTGCTTTTGAAATTGTTGACCTTCAAAGATCTGTTCCGTGATTTGTATGCTTGCTTCAGCAGTGAACAAACGGGATTTACCTGGCAGAACATTTGCACCGGCGCAATGAAATATCACATCGGCATTTTCAAACCACTCCTGATTGTTCCAATCGAGCCGATGCTGAGGATGAAGTTCGATGCCGTCTTGAAGATCCATCACTGCGCCTTTCACGCTGATGTCAGGATCCATTAAGTTTAAATCAATGGCAGGGCTGTGCATTCGCAATAACTGACTCGCAATTTGCTTTCCTATCTTACCAAAACCCAAAATCGTAACCTTATAAGACATCTTATAAAATTAAACTTTATGGTGATTATTAGGGCAATGGCTATACTTCATCAGCGGTTTTACTGAAATATTTATTCCGCAATTTCATAGACACCCGTACCAAAAGTATCAAGGCAGGCACTTCTACTAAGGGACCAATGACGCCTGTAAAGGCTTCAGCAGAATTAATTCCAAAAACGGCAATGGCCACAGCAATCGCCAATTCAAAATTGTTTCCAGCTGCAGTAAAGGCCACAGAGGCCGTTTTGTCATACGACGCTCCAGTAGCTTTGCTTACGAAGAAACCAATGAGAAACATGATGGTAAAATACAAAAGCAATGGGATGGCAATGAGGATTACATCCATGGGCAATTCTACAATCAGTTCTCCTTTCAGAGAAAACATCACTACGATGGTAAACAGCAGCGCAATGAGCGTTAGTGGTGAGACGTATGGAATAAACTGTGTAGTGTACCATTCTTTGCCTTTGAGTCTGACCAGCATCCATCTACTAAGAATGCCCATTAGAAAAGGGATGCCAAGGTAAATGGCCACACTTTCTGCAATAGTGCGGATGGGTATGTCAACAATGGCTCCTTCAAATCCGAACAATGGAGGCAGTTTCGTAATGAATAACCAGGCATAAAAACTGTAAGCAAAGACTTGAAAAATGCTGTTGATGGCCACCAATCCAGCACCATACTCTCTGCTGCCGTCTGCCAAATCATTCCATACGAGCACCATGGCGATGCATCGCGCCAGACCAATCAAGATCAGTCCCACCATGTATTCTGGATAATCACTTAAGAAAGTAATGGCGAGGACAAACATCAATAAGGGACCAATGATCCAATTTAGCAAGAGCGACAGTCCGAGTATTTTAACGTTCTTAAAAACTGTAGGAAGGAGGCTATAGTCTGCTTTCGCCAAAGGAGGATACATCATTAGTATAAGTCCAATTGCTATGGGAACATTGGTGCTGCCGTAAGAAAAGGAATGGATGAAATCTGAACTGTTGGGGAATAGATATCCTATGCCTACACCAAGGAGCATGGCCAAGAATATCCAAAGAGTTAAGTTTTTGTCAATGAAATTTAGTTTTTTCATGTTGTTTTTTCTTCAAGGATGTGACTGAAAATAAAATGCAA
>Ga0316208_1000329_pt1 | contig 61564 bp, 50 predicted proteins | sample 3monopyrite_MG_FD_204944 | JGI IMG/M metagenome (GOLD analysis project Ga0316208, IMG submission 204944) | Microbial mat bacterial communities from mineral coupon in-situ incubated in ocean water Damariscotta River, Maine, United States -... | ecosystem: Environmental > Aquatic > Marine >... | reverse complement strand
GACAAATCCAGTGGGCGGACTGAATTTATCCCCTTTCATCTCAAACATAGTTATGCTGTTCATTTCAAAGAACTATTCTTATTTTGTATCCTTGAACAGCGCAGGACACACTAACTACACACAACAAGGTGTATAGTGCATAGCACCCTGCGGGATGCTACGACACCATACACGGAACGTTGTATTCCATTCGGTACGATATACAAACATCCTTTACAGAGTTATACAAACATCGTTTACACTTTTTTAGCTTGCAATTTGAATCAAAACTCAAATTGTTATGCCTTGGAAAGAATCAACGATTATGGAACAAAAAATTGAATTTATCTGTGAATGGAGAACTGGAAATTACACCATCACAGAACTCTGTAGAAACTTTGAAATTTCACGTCCAACTGCCTACAAAATCATCACTCGATTTGAAAATGAAGGCTACGAAGGGCTTAAAGAACTCTCCAGAAAACCACGTGGAGATCACCCTAACTCAACATGCGAAAAGGTAGTAAATGGAATTCTCTCACTAAAAGAAAAACACAAGCTGTGGGGTGCTAAAAAAATCCACAAATTGTTGTATAACGATTTTACAGATGAACAAATTCCATCTGAATTGACCGTTCACAACATCCTCAAAAAACACGGTTTGGTGAAGCCTCAAAAACGATTGAGCAGAGTCAAACCAATCCACCCTATTTTTGACCCAAAAGTGTGCAACGAAGTCTGGAGTGCAGACTACAAAGGCAAGTTCCTGATGGGCAACAAAATCTACTGTCATCCACTCACCATTGCAGACTCTAAAAGCAGATTTGTGTTTACCGCAAAAGGACATTACAGAGAAAACTTTGACTCCGCAAAGGCAGAGTTTAAGCGGGTTTTTAGAAAATACGGCATCCCAAAACAAATCCACACCGACAATGGAAGTCCCTTTGGATCTGTGAAGGCCATACAGCGATTTACAAGACTCTCCTACTGGTTCACTTCGACAAGCTCTACACAGGCATTGAACTTGGAATTATGCCGGTTTATTCTGACCCTTCACACCCTGAACAAAATGGAAGACATGAACGAATGCACCGTGATTTAAAGGCTGCTTGTGCAAAGCCTTCAGCTTATGATTTAAAAGCACAACAGAGACGATTAAACCTCTTTGTAAAAGAATACAATCATGTAAGACCACACGAAGCTCTGGAAATGAAAACACCTGCTTCTGTGCATGATTTTAAGACAAGACCCTTCCCTGAGAGAATACCAAACTTCGATTACGACTCAGAGATGAGAGTACTCAAAGTAACCAAGAACGGATCAGTCAGATGGAGCTCTTACAACTGGGTGTATGTGTCTGCATCTTTGCAAGGAAAATACATCGGCGCATTAGAGATAGGCAAAGGAATACTTCGACAGGCTCAGTACAAGTTATGGAGAGTCTTTTATAGAAATGTATTTTTAGGTTACCTTAATGAAAATGAATAAAGAAACAAAGAACAATCAGTAAGGTTAGAGACTAATTTAGTGTAAAGCATGTATCTATAACTTTTGTAAAACGATGTATCTTAACGAACATGGCTCAAATTTATTAGTTTGCTAAAAATAATTAACTTTGATAGTATCAAATGATAGTATCATGAGACCACCTTACGAGATTAATTCTCAGATATTAAGCTATATTGCCAGCATCTCTGAAAAGATTGGTGAAGTCAATGCTTCATTTTTGATGAAGTCCTCCCCTAGCTTGCGAAAGCAGAACCAAATAAAAACAATTCATTCATCCCTGCAGATTGAAGGAAACTCCTTGACGCAGGAACAAATAACGGCACTTCTTGAAAACAAAAAAGTAATTGGGCCTCCAAAGGACATTAAAGAAGTTCAAAACGCAAATGCCGTTTACGATTCAATTGTAAATTTTCAATTTTATTCTCTTAAATCATTCTTAAAAGCTCATAAACAGCTGATGGAAGGTCTAATCGAAATGCCAGGCTCAATTAGAAAAGAAGGAGTTGGAATTGTTAAAGGGTCAAAAATTGAGCATCTTGCTCCACCTGCTGAAAATGTCGAGTATTTAATGAAAGACCTTTTTAACTACTTGAAAAAGGATGACGAAATAGTCCTAGTCAAAAGTTGTGTTTTTCATTATGAAATGGAATTTATACATCCATTCGTTGATGGAAATGGACGAATGGGACGTTTGTGGCAAACTGTAATTTTAATGGCCAAGTATCCTATATTTCAATACCTGCCGTTTGAAACGCTAATTTCAGAAACTCAAAAGGAATATTACAGAGTGCTTTCAGTTTGTGACAAAACAGGGAAGTCTACAGTATTTATTGAATATATGCTTAGAATCATTGATAATGCATTGACAGATCTGTTAAATAATTCTGTAGCAATTAACATGAGTCAATCAGAAAGGTTGACATACTTTTGCTCACTTCAGAAAGAGTCCTTTACCAGAAAAGATTATATGAAGGTATTTAAACAACTCAGCACTGCATCTGCTAGTAGGGATTTAAAAACCGGGATTGAAAAGAAATTATTCTCAAAATACGGAGACAAAAGATTAACCTCTTATCTCATTATAAAGGAATAAAAGTCGAGTAGGTAAAGGGGAATCTCACCCCTAAACCTCTCGCAGAACCGTAGGTGAACCTCTCGATTCATACGGCTCTTCATAGTCCAAAGCATTACTGCTCCTGACCTACTATCCAAAATCATCGCCAACCTAAGTCAACTTGTAATACAATAATAAGTCACACTATGTGAAGCCCTTCGCTTGACCCGCATTTCTGCGGGATTCTCTTAGGTAGTTTCGCTACTACGGCTTCATCCGCCCCAAAGTCAAGCCTCGCTACTCTTAGCCTTTTCCCTACGGGATTTTCGGCATTCTCGCTTAACATCTTTACTTTGGTTCTCCTGTTCCTTTAAAGAGCCCGGATATGCTTCTTGCCCTCTTAATACCGCCTGCCACATAGCCGATAAGTAGTTTTTCGCTATGTTTCTAACCCTTGAGGTTAGCTTGTCTCTCAGGGCCGCTCTACCCCTTGATTTTGACAGAATAAAAGTTAGTTTCGACACGTCTTCGATGGGTTCGCTTTCGCTCAACTCCCATATACACACCATACACCTAATCGCACTACAAATGGCTTTAGCTGCTTTGACCTTAACGCTCAATACCTCTGCTCTTTACAAAAGCACCTTAAGGCGGTTTGAAAAAGTACACTACAGTACTTATTCGATAGTCCAATTCTTTGTGTTTACTCCTTCTGTGAGACCACCAAGTTTACCATTTCATTGGGCTTGGCTCGTTGCCGTTTCTGCACAAAGACTATCATCTCTGTAAAAGTTTTGTTACCATTTCAAAGAACTTATTTATCTTATACCCTTGATAACACAGGACACACAACGGCATAGAACAATGTATATGAAATCATAGCTCCCTTTCGGTCGCTACGCTTCATATACTAAACGTTAACGGACATTAAGAATTTTGGAAAGCAAGATAAAATATCAATTTTCTGCTAAGCTATGGAAACATAACTCAGAGGGTGGTTGGTATTTTATAACTATGCCTAAGAATTTTTCTCAAGAAATTAGAAGCAATTTGCAGTGGCAAGAAGAAGGATGGGGACGAATGAAGGCTATAGCTTTAATTAAGGACTTGAAATGGGATACGTCAATTTGGTTCGATACAAAAGGAAAAAACTATATCCTACCTATAAAATCAGAAATTAGACAAAAGCTATCACTAAAAGAATCTGATTTACTAACGATTATCGTGTTAGTTTAAAAACATTAAAATATGACAGAAATAGACAATCACATTAATTATGTAGAATTTAAAGCAAAGAATTTATCAGAGGTAAAATCTTTTTATCAAAAATGCTTCAACTGGAATTTTAAAGATTATGGACCAGATTATACCGCATTCTCTAACAGTGGACTTAACGGAGGTTTTGAAAAATCAACAGAAGAAATTGTAAATGGAGCTTTAGTCGTTTTATACCATACTGAGCTTGAAAATGTAAGAGAAACCATTATTAAATACCATGGGGCGATTTCCAAGAATATTTTCTCATTCCCTGGTGGACGAAGGTTTCAATTTATTGACCCAGCCGGAAACGAGTTAGCCGTTTGGTCAGATAAATAAAAAAACCTACGCCCTAACAACAGTAACTGATGCGTAACCCTCTTTTTCGGAATAAAACAAACCCATTTAAGCCCTCTTAAGCAGGGCTTATTTTCTGTTTGGGTTTTAAATTCCTCATATTTAAAGGTGGGATTTTAGACCTTAAAATCAGTCGGCATGGGCTTATAAAATCAAGCACTCTGCTTTGGGCTGCTTTCGCTACCACTTCGGCTTTGTTTCGGTTAAATTTTAGGTACTTCTTCAGCATTTATGCCATGGCAGCACACAGCATGCACTTGCTTGCATAGGCTTTGCTTGGTTAAGTATAACTTCTTTCTGTTGCTATAATACCGCCTACTTAAGTCGCGCATAAACTCTAAGTTGAGCCTTTCCTTTAATTGGCGATAAAAGTTACTCTCTGGTACTTGATCGCTTAACTGAAAACTAGTGAACAGCTTTTCTGTGTGTTTCTTTTTGCCCTTGCATACCTAAAGATAAACGCTTTACGGTTCTATTCGTAGACTTACTGCTTATCTTTAACAACAAAAGTTGTGCAACAGGCACAACACCAATAAGCAATGCCCTATGTGACACTGCACATTTCTAGAACGTAAGTGATATAAGACCATGATTAAACGTAAAAAAGTTATCCTTTACAATCCGAAGGCTGTATTTTTCGATATGCCTTTGGCTTTATTGGCAATTGGTTCTGTATTGGATAAAAAGAAATATGAAGTTATCATTATCGATGGCAGGATTATAGAAGATCCAATAAATGAAATAAAATTGCACCTAAAGGGTTCGATCTGTTTTGGTGTTTCTGCAATTACAGGATCTCCGATAGCTGATGCCCTGAAAATTTCAAAACAAGTAAAAGAAATAAATTCTGATGTACCTTTAGTTTGGGGAGGATGGCATACTTCCCTTTTTCCCTTGCAACCTTTAAAGGATAAATCATTCATTGACGTTACTGTGCAAGGCCAAGGAGAAGATACCTTCAAGGAACTTCTGGAGCATTTTGCGGATAAAAAGCCGATCGATAACATAAAAGGAATTTCTTACAGAAAAGAAGGAGTACCTCACAAGAATCCACCCCGTCCGATTTCTAATATGGATAGTTATGGTAGAGTCAATTATGATTTAATTGACGTTGAAGTATACTTTAAGAAAAAGAAAAAAAGACAGTTCGATTATATTTCATCAATAGGCTGTTATTATAGATGTTCTTTTTGTGCTGACCCTTTTGTCTTTCAAAGAAAATTCTCTGCTATATCTGCTGAAAAAATGGCGCAAGAAATAGCATACTATCATAAAAAATACAATTTTACAGATCTGAACTTTCAGGATGAGACCTTCTTTACCTATGAGAAAAGAATCAAAGGCTTTGCAAAAGAACTCATCGACAAAAAAATAACTATTTCTTGGGCAGCTACCATGCGTGCAGATCAAGGTCAAAGGCTTTCTGAAGAAGTATGGAATCTTTGCAAGCAATCGGGTTTAAGAAGGCTTTTAATTGGTGTCGAGTCAGGTTCTCAAGAAATGATGGATTGGATGAAAAAGGATGTAAAAATAGAACAAGTGTACTATTGTGCCGAAAAATGCAAAACACTTGACATTGCTGTAATCTTTCCATTTATTGTTGGCTTTCCGAAGGAATCTGACAAGAGCATTTTAGAAACAGTAAAAGTTGTAAAAAGGTTAAGAAGTCAAAGTAGCAATTTCCAAACACCCATTTTTTATTTCAAACCTTATCCCGGCTCTGCCATTACTGAAGAAGTTGTTAAAGAAGGTTACCAATTGCCTAAATCTACGGACGAATGGTCTAATTTTGATTATATTGGCTCATCTGGTCCATGGGTAAGCAAGGAGAAGGAAGCCTTTTTTGAAAATTTTAAGTTTCATCTAAAGATAGCGTATATGAATAAATATAAAATGCTATTTCCATTGAAACTGATAAGTAAGTGGAGAGTAAAGCATAATAGCTTCAACTTTGGTATTGAAAAAAGACTATTGAACAAATTTGTCCATCAAAAACTATCCTAATACTAAGGATAACAAAACTTAAACCGCCTAGGAAATCAATATTGACGTTATGTCAAAAAACAAGTATTTAAATATAAAATTTGGAAGTAAGTTATATTTTTAGTTTACTGTCTTACGCTGCAATCTCTTTTGGACTTGCCGCTGTCTTTTTCAAAATCTCTAGCTTATATTTCTCCTCATTTTTCCACAAAGGATACATCAATAACAGTAACTTTCGTTGTGTTGAAACTAAACCGATGATTGTGCTTGGCTTAAGACTGGATGTTACTTTATGCTTCAATTCATGCAGGGTTTCATGACATATTGAAAAGCAAACGCCTGTTTTGATTAAATTTCAACACCATTACAATTCGGTCAATTAATTTTTATATGAAAAGAAACTTCATCAATATCATTCTTTGTTGCTTTTCGATTCAATTCGCTACCGCACAAGATTTTGGACCATTCCCCAAGATTGATAAAGTAAAGCTGTTAAATGATCTTGAACTGCTGCATCAAGGTTTGGATCGGTTTCATTCAGGCATGTATTGGTATACCCCAAAAGACAGTGTATACAGCGCATTTGAGGCTGTGAGGGATAAACTCACTAAAGATTTAAATGTCTTAGAGTTTCACAAGCTTATTGCGCCATTGGTCGCCCTTTCTCGAGAAGACCATACGAACATCTACAGGCCGCAAATTATTAAGGAAACAATAAACAAAGAGATCAGTTTGTTCCCTTTAAAAACCGTTTTCTTGGGCAAGAATTTGCACTGTGTCTTGAACGGTTCAGCATTGAACTTAGATGAAATCGCCCTTGAAGGAAAACAAATCGAAAGCATCAATGGTGAAACGCCCAAAAGCATTGTGAACAAAATTGGGAACTTTTTTGCCTCTGACGGTTATATCAGAAGCGTCAAGTACAGCGATTTGAAAGATTTTAATTTTTCGACCCACTACTTTTTTTACTATGGTGAAGTCGATGAGTTTGTCGTCAAATTCAAAAACATTGAAGCACCTATCATCTTTAAAGCGCAAAAATCATCGGCAATCCGTGAGCATTTGAAAACAAGGTATGTAACTGCTAAAAAAGACGAAAAAAAAGAGGTCTTGGAATTTAAGGTGATCAATGAATCTGTGGCATATCTTGGCATTCACACCTTTAGCAATGACGACATCAGGGATTACTCCAAAGACAAAAAATTGAGCGTCTTTCTTGAGAATAGTTTCCGAAGCATTCAAGCGCAAAATATTCCAAATATTGTCGTAGATGTGAGCCAGAACGGAGGCGGTTCTGAAGGCAATGAAGGTTTGCTTTACTCTTATTTTGGAAAGAATTATCAGAAATACAAAAAGGTGCGGACAAAAACCCAAAAAGCCGTTTTGGACAATGGCACAGACAAAGCCATAAAGCTCAAAGCCTTTGGACCCTTGGAGCGGCTCTTGACCAACAAGAAAATGGAAGACGGATCCCTAGAAAGAAGAACATCTTTTGGCAAAGGATTGATGGCGTATAAAAAAGCACCAAAGCATAAATTCAATGGCCAGACATTCGTAATTATCAGTCCAGTGACCTATTCAGGCAGCAGTGAATTCAGCAATATGATGTACTCCCAAGGTCTGGCGACTTTTGTTGGTCAAGAAACAGGCGGAGGTTATTTGGGCAATACAAGCGGTTACAGCAAGGCATTGGTACTGCCCCACTCAGAGATTAAAATTACAATACCCGCCTTGCAGTTTGTAATGAATGTAGAGAATAAGCTGCCTTTCGGAAGAGGAGTGATTCCGCACCATGAGGTCATTCCTACCTTTGAAGAATATTCAAAAGGAGAAAATGCATCGCTGAACTATATTTTGGAAAATTTAATTCAACAATAAAAATTATGATACTTGAATCCAATGCTGTCCTGCAAATTCAGAAACCCATAGAAGAGGTCTTTGAAGGTATCGTCAACCCTGCAAAAATGTGCAAGTACTTTATTTCTGAAAGCAACGGCAGATTGGATGCCGGCAAAGATTTACTCTGGAAATTTCCTGAGTTTCCGGACTACTACCCCATTACCAATATTAAGGTGGTGAAGCCTCAATCGATCTCCTTTGTTTGGGATCCGGACACAGTCGTCAACATAACACTAGAAAGCCTCGAAGACAAGAGCACCCTTGTTCGTGTGAACGAGAAAGGCAAAGAAATGAATGAAGAAAACCTTAAGTGGGTGATCGAAAATTCAGGAGGATGGGCCAACTTCCTTGCATGCATAAAAGCTTACTTAGAATATGGGATAGAATTGCGCAATGGGGCATTTGACTTTATGAAGAAAGCAACTTAAGTCAGTACTACAGGCTTTACTCTGATCAAAGCATTTTACAAAACTGCCTCGGAGCGATTTAGTCAAACGCACAGCTGAATCATTGTTTCTCTCATAGCTCTAAACTGGATTTAAAACAACTACCCAATTAGGGCATTGATTGTTAGTAATTTATATTTACTATATTTGGTGAATGTACAGTTGTAGCTACAACTGTATACAACAAAACAACTCATTGAAAATAACTAAATCCAACATCATGCTAAAACCAATGTATTGCATTGGAGCGATGCTCCTTTGCACCTTTTCATCTTGCATGCAAGAGAAAAAAGAAAGCCAAAAAGAAAACATCAACGAAGATAAGTCCGTCTCTGATTTTGCCTATCACGAAGTGGTCCCTGCTAAATTTCCTCCATTGGAAATTGCAGGTTTCAATTTCCCGGAAGACTCAAGCACCATCAACAAATGGGTGCATGAATTGCAAGAAGATTCCATTTATATGCATGCTTGGGGCATTTGGACTGGCTTGACTTCATTGACCGATCAAAAAATACCCGGTGATCCTAATCCTTTGCGGGTGTTTGAGACATGGCTTACCCCTGAAGAAATGATCGCGGAAATAAAAAATGGAAGCAGTGATTATAAATCAGATTCACGTTCCAACAGGGCCAACTTAAAAAAACCAAATCAATTCACGCACATTTCTTCCTCAATTCAAACACTCAACGACAGCATTCATGAATCTGTAGCTTATAGTCCAGCTGCAGCTAAGTATGCCATTGACAATAAGATATTCATGGCCACCACCCTCTATGATTACGGAAAAATTAAAAAAAAGAAAGAAATTCCTTTTTTTCCCAACAATGCCGTGACCATTAAACCTGTGTTTAAATTATTGCCAACCGCGAGCGGACAAACTATGTTTAGCATAGCTGCTTGGAATGGCACGACAGACAAAATGGTAGCTTTTCCAGAACAAGATTGGAATTCATTCGTCACCATTGACATCACAAATACTAGCAATGGGAGCAATGGAAAACACAATCTTGATGAATTTATCCACTATAAACTCAACGAAGAGGATGTTCACTATTTCAATCAAGAATTTACCGAGAATGCCAATAATAAATTCAATGCTAAACCTGGTGACATTGCTGTATTGGTCGGTATGCACGTAGGAACAAGAGAAATCACCAATTGGACATGGCAAACCTTTTGGTGGGATGCGAATTCAGACAGTCCTCCTGCACCAAGTTCACTCGCCATTGCGAATATGCGTCCAGATGAATTGAAAGGAGCAGCACGCAATTACGCTATGGCCGTTGCCTACTATATGGTCAATCCAAATGAACCTTATGCCGCCGAAACTGTCTACGGCAATCCCAATTATGCGTTTAACCCTTACCTTGAAGCTGGTTTTGGCCCCAATGTATTTGATGACTCACTTAGTTTTGTAGCCATTGATTCAAAAAAGAAAATAGCAACCTTCGTAGGTGTAAGAACCAATTGCATGAGTTGTCATAGAATGGCGACCATCAATCCAGAGGCTGTGTTTACGGCCAAAAGTTCAAAGACTCCTTATGTCGGCAATGCATTTATTGGTCGAAATGATTCTTTATTCAAGGGTCAACTGTTGTTAGACTTTGCATGGTCGGTGCAAGGAAACATAGATACAACTGGCATGAAAGCATACCTTAAAAAAGTATTGAAGCAGTAATACAATACCCTATTATAGGATAGAGGCTGTCTTTTCAGACAGCCTCTTTTTTGTGCTGATTGAAAGGAAAATAGTTCAAATTAAAACACCATTTAAGTTAGAAAAATAACAGTTCTTGATAATCGTCATTATGGGATGCCTTATCAGAGGCTTTATGAAGAAATTGTTTTTCACGGATTCATCTTTACTCGTTTGGAAAAGATGATCAAGCACATTTTTCAAACCATATAAGTTTTATTATTACTGTTGTTTTATTTGGAGCTTACCGCATCAAAATGAGTGCTTTGGGTGCGATCAATGCCTTGGTGGTGGGCGCTGTCTACTTAGCCCTATTCCTCTACTTTAAACGAAATCTGTGGTATTCCATCAATTGCCACGGTGTATACAACAGCCTAGTTATGACACTAATTTATGTAGGATTCATATAAACAAGGCGTGAACCTTGATTTGAAAAAAGGTATTGATTAAATTCATGGCCGAAACACGCAGAAAAAAAATCTAAGATATGCCAGAAGTCACAGCAAAAAAGAATGCGCAAGTAGCGCAAATGAATTTTGGTTCTATTTACCCCCATTATTTGAATAGAATTGAAAAGCATGGTAGAACCAAAGAAGAGCTCGACCAAGTTATCCTGTGGTTGACAGGCTATGATCAAGACAAATTGGCATCATTTATTGACGGCAATGGAACATTTGGTGATTTTTTTGAAGGCGCCAAGATTCACGACAATGCGCACATGATTAAAGGCGTTGTCTGCGGATATCGCATTGAAGATATAGCGGAAGAGTTTACCCTCTACCGTGATTGCAGGCGAATGGAGAAACTGATTGACGAATTGGCCAAAGGAAGAAAAATGGAGAAAATATTGCGCCAAGAAAAGAAATGAGCATGTTGTCAAGATTAAATGCAGTTGTGCAATCATTGCAATGATTTTTCTGCTTCCTTGTCAAGAAATTGCAAACATTGATGAAAGCAATGAGCAACCCCGATAAAAGCATTTAAAAAGAATGGACGCTTAGTAGAATATCGTAATGTTTAAGCTAACAAATTTCAGAACAGTACAATTAGCTACAGTTTAAAAGGCAGGAAGGCTTTCATACAAATAATTGCAGATGACACTTAATAGAAGAAACTGACTCAGGCTTTCACTTTTTTAACCAATAAACTCTACGTATTACATAAATGGGACAAAACTATGGATATCAATTACCATTTCATTGAAGATAAAAAATTGAAATATTTTAATAAACCATGTTAAGTCTACAGACAAGTTTCAGCGATAAATGGGACTATTACCGTTTCATTAAAAATTGTGAGGAAAGCAAACTCCAAAAGACTTAGTAAGACAAAATTTTATCAAAGTGATGAAAATTTTAGAAAAATAAATTATATTATTTTGAAATTGAGTAGCCATTACGACTATATAAAAAAAAGTTTGTGATCATTCTGTACAGTGCATTGTAGGAGATGTAGTTTGGTTAGATTCTGTCCTATTCGATAGTCGCAAAATTCGCTAGCGGATTTTATAAATAGACAAAGTAACAAAACCGTAAAGCGGTTTTTGCTAAGCGCAAAATTGAAAAGATTAAATTTATCAAATTCACTACGACGCCATACACTGAACGTTCGTTAGAGGCCTTTCTGAACACATTTCTCTCTCCGTCAACACAAGCTTTAAAGTTGCATTTTGATTTCTTCTAAAGTTTTATATCTTAAGGCTTTACTAAAAAAATAAATTATGCAGCCCAGAAGCACCCTAAAGCCTTTTTACTCTATTATTATTTTACTGATCGGACTAACAGTCCTCTTTTCAACTGCTTGCAGAACAAAAGCAACTGTTCTCGCATGGGACAAGGCAAAAAGTGCCCAAGAATTCCCTGAAGCCAAATTGAACTTGCCCTCTACTGGGGTATGTTTTTCTGGCGGAGGCACACGGGCCATGAATTGCGCTGTCGGACAAATGAAAGGATTGCATGAGTTAGGTTTGTGGGAAGACATAGGCTACATCTCTGCTGTTTCTGGCGGTTCATGGGCTTCAACCATTTTTACTTACTACAACCAGGGAGCGAAAAACGATGCTGAACTTTTGGGTACGATTCTTCCCCCCAATGAGATCACTTTAGAAAAATTGAATTACATGCCCAAAGGATTTATGGGCGAAGTGATTTCAAACAGTTTGATGGACAACCTTTATGAGCGTTTAGGAGCAGATTTAATTTCACACGGTGTACTTCAAAAAATGGATTATATATGGATAGACGGGGTTGGGCATACTTACCTGAAACCATTCGGTTTGTATGATTCGAATGCACCAAAATATTTCACGCTCAATGCTGAAAGCAGAGACGACATCATCTCTCGGAACCCAAAGCTCAATGCCGAAGATTTTATTACTGTACACGATCAAGTGGGCGACAACCATCGACCCTATTTGGTGGTCAACTCCAGCTTGCTTGGTCCCAGCAAAGATTTGCCCATAAAAAATCCTGAAAATCTTTCTGTATTTAATTATACTCCGCTTTACATTGGATCGAACAATCCTATTCAAATAGCCGACAAAGAGCTCGTCTTTGGCAAAAAAGTAAGCTTCAATGCAGGCGGTGGTTTTGTGGAACCCTTGGGCTTTGGCTCCAATCTAGTGGCATCGCAAAGCAAGCAACTCTTTGGCGATGGCTTCAATTCATTGAAAGTAAAACTTGCCAAAAAACGATTTCAGATCGTAGACGCCACAGGAACCAGCAGCGCTGCCTTTGGGGCAATCGTGACTTCAAGCATGCTCGCACAGTTCTCTTCTGATCTTTTATTGGGCTATTCCTTGAATCATTTGATTCCTGAAGAAGAGTATTGGCCAATATCAGAAAATGGGGTAATTCAAGAGGCCAAGACCTACCGCTTTACAGATGGAGGCAACTTAGAAAACTATGGCCTTATCACGCTATTGCAGCGCGATGTGAAAAAAATTGTGGTATTCATCAACACCAACACTCCCATCACAGTAGACCTCACTCCTAGTGCGGATTGCCCACCATTGCCCAACCAAATCGACGACGATTTATATCCGCTTTTCGGTTACCCACAAGGCAATCTCATTCACAACCAAGTATTCTCGCAAGCTGATTTCAATACCGTCTATGATGGATTGAGTCAGGCAAAGAAAAATGGAAGCACTGTGATGTGCAAGACCAATTTGGTCACAGTAAAAAATGACTGGTGGGGCATTCCTGCAGGTCAAGAGGTGGAGATATTGTGGGTGTACAATGAATCTGTTCCTGAATGGCAGAATCAATTAGCTGCTCCTGTTATAGAAGAGATCTGTTTAGGTTCCAAAGGCAATTTCCCAGATTTTCCTTTGTACAAGCTTTTTGGCGAAAATGGACTTTTAAACGGCATTTCATTGACCATTCAGCAAGTGAATTTACTTTATCAATTGAGTGCATGGAATGTTTACAGCAATAAAGCAGCCTTTGACTTTTTGAAAGACTAATTCCCTTTTAAATTAATGTATCTATGGAATTTAGCACATTGACTGTTCACAATTTTAATTCAAGATTTAAACATTGCTTACTTCGATTGTAGATTTGTCAAAGAAAGGCCTCATACTCACTTTGGTCAATAGTAAAATTGGATGTCCAGCTTGAATTAAGGTGAAATAAATCGAACGATTGGCGTTAATAAGTTTCAAAGATTAAAAGTATGTACAACCTCCCCTATCATAAAGAAACAGAACCTTCTATTGTCAAAGACTTTGTTCGAAAGAATCCCTTTGCATTCCTCACCGCTTGTGATGCTGAGAACAATGCTGTTGCTACCCAATTGCCATTGCTTTTGGAAGAACAAAATGGAAAGGAAGTGCTCATAGGGCATATTATGAAAGGTACTGATCATCACAAAGCATTTGTAGACAATCAGGTCCTTGCAGTTTTTTCTGGAAAACATACATATGTCAGTGGCAGATGGTACAGCAATCCAAACACTCCATCTACATGGAATTACATGAGCGTTCACATCAAAGGCAAATTAAGGTTAGTAGACAAAGCGAGTTTGAAGGAAGTCCTCCAAAAGACCTCTTTGCATTTTGAGGATCAAAATGAACAATCCCCAACGGTCTTTCACAATCTTCCATCCGCATTCAAAAAAAAGGCATTGGACATGATTGTAGGTTTTGAGATTCAAATTCAAGAAAAGGATACGGTCTTTAAATTGAGTCAAGACCGCGATCAGCAGAGCTATAGAAACATTATAGCAAAATTGAAATCACAAGATGAGAGTGGCCGAATTGTAGCAGCAGAGATGGAAAAGAGAGAAAGTCGCCTTTTTAGTTAATTCAATGCTGGCATCCCATCCATTCTTCCTTTTATTTGGTTGCCCTCCTTGATGGATACAATCCAATCCTTATTATAAACGTAACATTGCACAAAAAATGAGTTTTCAAAATCTAGGATTACTCCCGGAAATTCTTCAAGCACTTTCCGACGAAAATTACAGCAGCCCTACTCCCATTCAGGCAAAAGCCATTCCTTTGGTTTTAAGAGGCAAAGATGTATTGGGCTCCGCCCAAACAGGTACAGGCAAAACTGCCGCATTTTCCATTCCCATCATTCAACAATTGGTCAATGATAAGACCAAACAAAAAGGCAAGCAGCACATCGCCGCTTTGATTGTTACCCCTACGCGAGAATTGGCCATACAGATTGGAGAGAGCTTTACAGCCTACGCACGCCATACTTCCATTCAAAACACTGTGATTTTTGGAGGGGTTTCTCAAAAGGCCCAAACAGATGCCTTGCGCAGGGGTGTTGATGTGTTGGTAGCTACCCCTGGACGTTTGTTGGACCTCATGCAACAAGGATATATATCATTGAAAGGTATACGCTATTTTGTACTCGATGAAGCCGATCGCATGCTCGACATGGGATTTATCCACGACATCAAGAAATTGCTCAGCCATTTGCCTAAGCAGCGGCAATCCCTCTTCTTTTCAGCCACTATGCCTCAGAATATTCTGAAGTTGTCACAACAAATACTCAACAATCCTGAGAAAGTGGCTGTTAATCCGGTTTCTTCTACCGCACAAACCATCCAACAGCAAGTCTATAAAACCAATAAAACAAGCAAAGGCGACTTATTGATTCATTTGCTTAAGAATCCAGAATTGGAACAAGTCTTGCTCTTTGCACGCACCAAGCATGGTGCTGACCGCATCGTGCGTAAGCTGAAACAAAAAAAGATCGAAGCTGCTGCTATTCATGGCAACAAAAGTCAGAATCAACGTCAAAACGCTCTAAAAGCTTTTAAAGAAGGGAAGATTCGTCTCTTGGTAGCAACGGACATTGCCGCAAGAGGCATTGACATCGATAAATTAAGGCATGTGATCAACTACGACATCCCGAACGAATCAGAGACCTATGTGCATCGGATTGGACGTTGTGGAAGGGCTGGAGAAGAAGGCATTGCCATTTCACTCTGTGAGCCAGAGGAAAATGCCTATTTAAGAGACATTGAACAACTTATTAAGAAAAAAATTGAGCTGATCATTGATCATCCGTTTCCGCAAACGGACAGAGAAATGACCAAGGCAGAAAAGAAAGATGCCGAAAAAGAAAAGCAAAAGCGCAAACAAGAATTTTTTGCCAACCGAAAGAAAAAACAAGGAAACTCACCCTCTTCGAGAAACTTTAGGCGATAAGCTGATTGCGCCCTTTATACTACCTAAGGCTTATTTTACGGAGATTTTACATTGATTTACATTCTTTGACGTGCACTCTGATGGAATGTTGGGACTTTTATCTCAGTAAACTACATATTGACATTAAACTCTATTCCATGAATTACTCAAAAAGCACCCTTTTAAGCGTATGTATTTGTTACACCCTCACAGCTTGTGCACAAAAAAACAATGACAAGGCTCCAACGGAAAGCACCCCTAAAACATCTACAGAATCCTCAGAAATGACCAAACTTAAGGAAAGGCATCGTTATGGGGGCTGGTATTGTCCTGACAATTTTGGCTTTGCTCCTATGAACATCCAAGATTTAGATCAAACGCCAGTAGTCGCTGATCGATTGCCAACAGAAGAGGAAACAAGGTCAGGTAAATCCTTGATGTTTGTAGACAGCGAGAAATTTCCAGATGCACGGCCTTTAGATATTGGATTGCCTAGAATTGGCAGGGTGTATACACAGCACAGCAACATGAAAGAGTTGGTCGTGGTCATTCAAGCCATTGTGGTGCAGGAAGACACCGTTTTGGGCTATCGTTTTCCAAATGGAGGAAATGGTTCAGCTTGGTGGAGCGATGTCGAACTCTTGGAAACAGATGAAGTAGATGCGATCGGGAGTACACCCTATGTGTACAAAAAAATAGAAGTTGAAGCCACCACAGAAGATATTTGGGCCTCTTTTTCGGAAACCTTTTACGCCCGTCAATTGGCAGAAAAATTCAAAGAAAATGTTTTTCTCAACTCCCAATGGACAGAAGACACAAGAGCCAAATTTAAATTTGAGAGTGGGGACGATCGTGGAATTGGCATGGTAATGAATATGTACGGCAACCTTTACATGCATATTGATTATGAATTGAATGGACAACACTATGCTGAGAAATTATTGGTGGGAGAAGACAATGAAAAAGGCACGACTGAAGTCCATTTTGTCGCCGGTCCATTTCGCCAAGATGTCGAAAAAGCAGAAGAGAAATGGAGTACTTGGATGAAAAGCCTTCAAGACGGTATTTAATATTTGATCTTTGTTTGTGTATGCCTATAAGAACTCAAATCTTGTAGGAATTTGATTCTTTTCACATATTTATAAATCTCATCTCCATTACTTTATTATCAGACTTAATAGTTAGTCTTGAGACTTGCTAAGCAAATGTTTTGTTACAGAATCAATCTTGACATTGATCATTCATTAAAGTTTTATGGCTTAAATTTATCTTCACAAGAATTTCAAGCCAATGGATATTTATTTTATCATACTCTTAGGCATAGCAGCTTACTTAAGCTTGCGCAATGAAAAGGATAAGAAACAAAAAAAGTTATTGGTAGTACTCTTCACTGCATTGATTGTTATTGCCTTTTCATATCATATGGGAGCCACCATTGGTGAGTTTGTATATTACCTCACAAATTAATGCAGAACAAATCATGGAATCAAAAAACTGTGTTTACATCGCCACAAGTCTAGACGGCTATATCGCAGAAATATCAGGTTCCATTGAATTTTTAGAATCTATACATATTCCAGAAAATACACAGATGGGTTATGACCCTTTTATGGAAAGGATAGATGCATTGGTGATGGGGCGAAAAACCTTTGAAAAAGTCTTGAGTTTTGGCATAGAATGGCCGTATGATAAAATGGTATACGTTTGGAGTAACAGTTTAGATATATTGCCGCAAATCATTGAAAAAAAAGCAACTATAATTAGCGGAAGCATTCAGAATATATTGAATATAATTCACAATAATGGCCATTTAAGATTGTACATTGATGGAGGCAAAACCATCCAAAGCTTTCTAAAGGCAGACCTCATTGATGAGATGATCATTACTGTATTCCCTATTCTACTTGGCAATGGAATACCATTGTTTGGAGAAACCAATACTCATTTAGAGTTTGAATTAATTGAATCAAAAATATTTGTTGGACAATTGGTGCAGAATCATTACCTCCGAAAAAAGAATGGATCAAGCAACTAATTAATGGCCTTATATAAATAATTGTGATTATGCTTTACTGATTGACCACCATTTTGTAGCCTACGCCCCGAATATTGACAATCTTGACCTTAGAATCCGCTTCCAGTTTCTTTCTCAACTTAGAAATGAATACATCCAAGGTTCTGCCAACATAATCGCCTTCATCTCCCCAAACGCGGTTCAAAATGACATCTCTTTCTATGGTTTTATTCACTTTTTCATAAAGTAACATCAACAGTTCGCCTTCTTTAGCAGTCAATTCAAAACGTTGATCGTCAATCAACAATTCGGTATTGAGTGAATCAAATTGAATTTGTCCGATTCGGATGAGATGGGAATTTTGCTTGATCCTTTTTACCTTGCGCTGGTTGAACCACCAATTAAAAAGAATCAAAACTCCTGAAAGAACAATCAAAACAAGCAACAACAAATAGGAGGTTTCACCTTTAGTAGCAGTGCTCATCTCCTTGAGTTCGATCTCTTTTTCGAGAATACTTACCCTTAATTGATAGCAATCCTCAGGCAAATTGCGCTGTTTACACGCCAAAATGTTGGATTGATCCTCCTGATTGATGACAAAACTGTGCACGACAAAATCACTTTCACAAGCGATGGCTTCTACAACAAAATGTTGTGGAAATCCTTTTCGTTTAGCTTCTCGACTGAAAAGCTTCATGATACTGTCTGATTCAAAAGAAATGATATAAGCATCATTCACTTTCTCTAAAGGTAAGACACGAGAAGTACTGTCTCCAGCTTGCAGCAAAGTTTGATGTGCAACAGAGCGCAACACTGTTTTGAGTTCAGCTTGAGAGAGGGTGTCTTGTGCTAGAATGTTTGAAACAATGAAGTTCAAACAAAGCAAAACAACCACAAGACGAATGTTTCCAATTAACATAGTACAAACATATTTGATTCCATCTTACCAATCTTCAACATTGGGAAGATTTACACTAATTTACAATTGCTTAACAAGTCCAAATAGTTCTCCACTCTACTTTTGATGGAAATATCAACTCTTTTGAAATGAAAAAAATATTGCTGTTCAGCCTTCCATTGTTCTTTCTGACTGCCATAGGTATACACGAAATCAATATAGCTAGTACAAAACCTAAACCTGCCGATAACAATGCATACGCTATTGACAAAAAAGGCACCAATGACATTCTGGATATTGTAAGAAAGCACTTAGAAGATGAAAATTCCATTGGACTTAAGGTGGGAACTAAATTCTTTCATCAAATGCCGAAAGAAAAGTTGTTAAATGCTCAAACCATATATGACATATTGCCGGATGAGATAACTGAAGATTCCATTTCCATTTCTGAATTCAGAATTGGTTTCCATGAAGTGTTTAAATCAATAGAATACTCGGCAAAGGGTAAAACTCTTTCGGAAACACAAAAACTAAAGCTTAAGAAGCTAAGGTATACAGAGAATTACTATGTTAAGGCAGAAGCCAAGAGATATGATTCTACCTACGCTGAATACATCGATTACGAGCTTGCTTATTTCGTGAGTGTTGTGCCAAATATCAATGCCACTTATAAGGGCGGAAATGAAAATTTACTCGCTTTTTTAGTTCAAAAAAGTAAATCCTTGTATAGCACAATAGATGTAAAAAAATTGGGCAGTGGTCGAATTTATTTTACAATTTCCTCTGAAGGAAAAATCATAGCATCTAGCATAGAAGGTCAGTCAGGAAATGCAGGCTTGGATACACTTCTAAGCAAACATTTAAACAATGCTCCAGAAAATTGGCAAGCTGCAATTGACCAAAATGGAAAAGAAACCGCTCAAGAATTAATTTTATTTTACGGAAATTCAGGATGTTAGAAAATAACACACACTCTATTCGTTGTATTGTAGCCTTCAATGCTAAAACAAGGAAGTCTGGCCACACATAATTACTATATTTGAATTTTAACCAAAGATTAATTTAACATGAAGAATTTAAGAATCAATTTAATTGGAATTTTTGTTGCTTGTATAAGCCTTGTGGCCTGTTCTGGCAATGATGGAGAAGCTGGTGCTGCTGGACCTGCAGGGGCAAATGGAAATGCGAATGTACAAGGATATACCTATACCTTGCTAACTTCCGATTGGTCAAATGGAGATGCTGTTGTATCTATACCCCAGCTTTCTAAAGAAATTGCTGAAAATGGTCAAGTAGCTGTTTTTTGGACTCGAGATGCGCTAGGAACTGATTCAATTACATGGAATCCACTTCCTTATAGTTTTGGCGTAACTGTTAATGGAAGTTTAACATTTTTAAGTCTCCAAACTGCAATTCAAGTTGGTTCTGTAACAGTACAGTCCCGCATAAGTAATATTTCACGAATTGATTACAACCAGAATTCCTCATTACGAGTAGTATTGATTCCAAGTTCTAACCTTGTTGAAGACATTGATCTTGGCGATTATGAAGCTGTAAAAAGCGTCTATGGGCTAAAAGAAGAAGGCTTCTAGATAGGAAATTTTAGAATAGAAAAGCCCTCCAGTGGAGGGCTTTTTTTATTTACTGTTGTCTAAAATGGCATTGCACCTCGCAACAATAGATGCATAATGGCTTTTATTTAAGCCTGAGGCATTGCTTGCATTGCGTTTTGACAACTGTGCTATGCGGATTAGCGTTGAATGAGCCAAGGCATCAATGTCAGAGTCTATGACCTCATCTTTCAGCAATTCTGCCATACGCTCCACATATAGTCGTTGTAAATTTCTTTCGTAAGCATCCATTTTGTTTCCACCAAAAGGCTTGACAAAGAAGTGCTGATTTATGGCGTTGAACAGAGCATCTACAGTAAATGCCTCTTGCCCATTGAGTGCCTCATTTTCAATCATTCGCATTAATCTATCCTCATCTAGTAAGGCATTCAATTGTCGTTGATGTAAACCTTTTACACGGTCTACTATGCCTGAAGGTCCAATGTTTTGAATGATCTCCTCTTGCAACAACCATTTTGGACTAACAAATACATTTCCAATTAAGAACTGAAGCGCTTTGAGTTGTGCGCCTTTCGACACATGCGTATAGGTTTGTCCCACTTGATCTGATGTCAGCAATAATTCATATATCCCCCCGATTACTGTTGTCACATGCCCAGTATACCTTAACCAAACACCGAGCAGCTCTCCGTACAATTCCTTGAGGTCCTCATAGCCTTCTCCTTCTTTCGTGGTCCAATCATTTAAATTCTCGGCCACTATTTTTAAATTCTTCAATCCATAGCTGCTTGCCAAAACCGGATCATCTCCAACAGATTCTGTTTGTGAACTTGGATCAAAGCGATTGGAACCGCCAAATAGATACACAGGATCATTCTTCTTTTCTTCAATCCAGGCATTGAGTGTTGCTTTCTCTTCATCAGGGCTTTTAATGTCAGCCAGAAAACGATACCCCCAGTTGATAGCATAACTGTCATAAGGTCCCATCATGCGCACCCAGCGTACACCTTCATCACCAGCTTGGGCCACATAATTGTAGCGGGTATAATCCATTAAGGTAGATGCTAGCCCCCATTTTTGAGTAAATGTTGCTGAACGAAGGGAATCAGTCGGGTACGCATAACTTGCTTTCATATTGTGTGGCAAGCCTAAGGCATGCCCTACTTCATGGGCAATGACCATGCGCATCATTTCACCAATTTCCTCCTCTGGAGTTTCAAGTGTTCTTGCCTTTGGATTGGCTGCGCCAGTTTCCAACATATAGCGGTTGCGATAAGAGCGCAAATGATTGTGGTACCATACGATATCACTTTCTATAATTTCTCCTGATCTAGGATCACTCACACTTGGTCCCATGGCGTTTCTAGTGGTTGTGGCCACATACCTCACCACTGAGTAGCGTGCATCTTCTGGACTCCAATCCGGATCTTCTTCTTTTGTGGGGGGATCTTTTGCTACTATGGCATTTTTGAAGCCTGCAGCTTCAAAAGCGGTTTGCCAATCTTCAATTCCTTGCTTGAAATAAGGTCGCCATTTTTCTGGCGTTGCAGGATCTAAATAGTATACAATAGGTTTTACCGGTTCAACCAACTCTCCGTTCGTATAAGCTTCAGGATCTTTGGGTTCTAAACGCCATCTTCTGATATACGTTTTTTGATCAGCTTTTAAGGCGTCCGAACCAAAATCAATTTGCCGCACAGTAAACCAACCAATGCGTTTATCATGCAAACGTGGCATCATAGGCTCTTCTGGCAGTAAATAGAGCGATTGACTCATTTGCAAGGAAATGGTGGCCGATTTATAGTCTGAAGGTGGTTCAGAGGCCGAATAGGTCATGTCGTGTCTCACCTCTATGTTAGAAGGAAAACTTTTCATTTGATCGATAAAGCTTCTTTTCTTGTCTAAACTACTGACCTTATAGCGTTTCCTTAAAGAGGATGATAACCCTCCAATGGCCTTAACATCGCTTAAAAAAAGGTCATTTACTTTAACAACTACAGCCGTAGAATCTTGATTAAAGGCTTCAATTTCAAAAGCTGCAATCACTGGTGCATAATTGTTCGCTACGACAGACTGATAGATGGGCAATTCCTCATCGGCAACATTAGTGTAAGAAATTGACTTTAAATGAATATTGTCTTTCACCCTGCTCCAATGGACAATTTGCTCATTTGTTTTTGAACCTGCATTCACATAGCCGCCACCCAATCCGGCAGGGATTTTTGCGATCCTACTTACCCACAATATGTCCTTGTCTAGTTTATCAAATGGTATTTCAAAAAAGTAGTCCATACCATTGGAATAGACTTTAAAAAGACCTTCATCTAGCATAAACTCTTTTGTAATGACTTCATCGAATTCCTTGAATTTGGATTTTTGCTTGACCTCTTTTTTTTGAGTTTCCTCCTGCTTTTTCTTTTTCTTGAAAAAACCTTGTCCATCGACTGGGTGTGAATTAGCAAAAAGAATCACCGATATCAATAGGAGTTTAAAAGCGTTGTTCATAAATCAAAAATTTTAATTGCATAAGATAGTTAACCAAATAGGTTTAAAACAGTTTATCAATCATTAAAATGGTATTTTGTTAAGTCTTTTCTTCCACTTATCATTCAATTGAAAACGTTTTACATAATTAATGCGCGCATTTCCTACGCCGAAATTGGCAAATATGGATTCGTCCGAACTTTTAATTGTGGATTGATCTTGAATTAAACTCACTCCCCAATACGTTTTGTCTGAATTGTAGCCAAAAGCAAATCGAAAATCTACACCGCTGTTTAACTGCCATTCTTGAGTAATACCAACTCCTTCAATCTCATAGACCACAGGCCCCAGCATTAAATTCAACTTCAATGAAAAGGTTAAAAACCAATGTTCATTGTACACAAATGTATGCGCATAACCAAATCCTGGTCCGAATTGAAAGCCACCCATATTCACTGCCCCTGCAAAACTTTGAAATATGGTGTCTACGGGCCAATTCGGAACAAGACTACTGTCCCCTATTGCATTGAAAAGGTTAACTTTTCCTCCTAGCAAAAAAGAACCAGCGGATTTCTTTTGGTACTCATTTTGAATAAAGGTAGCTGCATAAGAAAAACGCCTATAGTTGAACACATTAAAATAACTTCCACCCAACATATTGACACGCATATCTGGCCTTAAATAATAAGGCGCTTGAAATGAAGCATTGAAAGATGAAGTGTTGTTCAAATACAATCCTTGATAGAATTGTGCAAATACGTCAATGGCATATTTACGGCCATATATATGGGATTGAAGGTCTAAGTATTTGGTTTCACCTTTTTCTTCTGCCTGATTTAAAAATGCAAAACCGTATGCAAGATTTAAGGTGAATCCATTGTATGTGGCACCTACACCAAGATTCACACTGCTGTTGGGTTCGTAACTGAGTGTTCTGTTGTCTTTTTGCTCCTCAATTTGAAGGTCAGTAAATTTTCGAGACAAATAGAGTCTGCTTGTCAATTGATTGGGAAAGACCTTGATGTAGTTGCTGTCTAATGTTGTAGGTATAGATTGCACTCCAATTTCAGCATCCTGGGCAATTATTTTTTCGCCACCGATTGCAAGCAGTAAGAAAGTTATGATGAACCTAAAGTAAATATTTAGTGCATTCTTAATCAATTCAATCATCTTCTTGATACGTATGCTATTCCATTTCGTTCATTGTTTTTGAAGATGAACAGAAGATGAAATAAGCATCACAATATAAATTCTATTTTTATAATATTTACCAACTTATCCATTGATGAAACCAATACGCCTTAAGCTCTTACTGTTAGACATTCGCTTTTGGATCATCTTGCTCTTTTTGATAAGGTTAATTGGCATCTTGAACCCGCCATTAGATCCTGCGCATAATTGGCGTCAGTCATTCACCTTAATGGTGAGTCGAAATCTTTTTGAAGGCAACACATCCTTCTTACATCCAATGATCGATACTGCTGGAGAACGAAGTGGAGTTTTGGCCACAGAATTTCCTTTTTTCAATATGCTCATTGTAATTCTCTGTGATGTGTTTGGCTATGAACATTGGTATGGCAGACTATTAAATCTATTGACAAGCAGTCTTGGCATGTATGCATTCTACTTAGCGCTAAAACGCTTATTTAAAAAGCCTTTGGCATTTTACTCAACATTAGTATTCGGCACTTCTATATGGTTTGCATACAGTCAAAAGATTATGCCAGATACTTTTAGTACTTCCTTGATTCTCTTTTCCCTTTATTTTATGATCGAGTACCTGCAAAAAGGGCGCACAAAACACCTGTTGTTCTACTTTATCTTTTGTTGCTTGGGTGCATTGTCCAAAATACCTTCGGTCTGCATTTTAGCAGCTATTCTTGTGCTTCCTTTTATAAGGAACGTCACTTCCAAAAAAAAGTATTTGGTGTTAACAGCCACCTTATTTGCCGCTAGCATCTGCTTTTGGTGGTACTTCATTTGGAATCCCGAATTGGTTAAAATTCATCAATTTACAAATTTTTTTCCTCGAAGTCTGACTCAAGGATTCTCAGAAATAGTTCCTTTATGGCCAAAATTTTTACAAAAATTTTATTTTGCAGCATTGCAATCATTCGTTGCTTTTGCCGGTTTTCTATTTGGTATCTTTCTTCTCCTAAAAGGTAAGCACAGGAAAGTCCAATTCTCACTACTTATGATAGGCTTAACCTTTTGTTTTTTCATATTGAAAACAGGTTTTATCTTTCCAAATCATGGGTACTATATGATTCCCTTTGTTCCACTAATGGCCTTTATAGTTGGATATTTCTTGAGCAAAATTCCAAATAAATATGCACTGATTTTGGTATTTATCATTTGCATTGAAGGCATTGCCAACCAACAACATCATTTATTTGTTAAAGAAAAGCAGTTGTATAAATTAGAATTGGAGGCATTGGCACAAAAATATTTAAAGGCAGATCATCTAATTGTGATCAATGGTGGAGACTCCTACCAGGACATGTATTTTGCACATCGAAAAGGTTGGTCTATTGTCAATGCCAATGTTGACCAAAAAAACTATATTGATTCTCTCAAGACCAAAGGCGCTCATTACCTTATCATCGATAAGCATACGTATAGATCTGCTCTACAACATTATCCACTTTTGTATGAGAACGAAGATTATGGATTTTATCTTTTGAATTCAACTCACCTATAATCAAACAAACAATGATCCTAAGATTGATTGTTTTCTTACTCATTAACTTTTCTAGTCTTGCCATCAGAAGTTTGTTGCAGCGGACTCAAGAGGCAGAGGCATTTCTTTAAAATTAATCGAAAGAGCAAAACAAGTCGTCAGAGAGACTGAAGCTTGTGGAATGAATTTAGAAACTGAGAAAAGCAATCTCATTGGCAATCAACTCCATACAAGATATGGTTTTAAAATCATAGATAAAGTAAATTTTTATGAGTGGGAAAACGACCATTTAATTCAATAGAATAAAAACGATATAATTTCTTATAGAACTTTCATTACTGCACTTTTTTTTTACCTTCGAATTATAAATAATAACCAACTAAAACCCAATTATGAAAGAGTTCAAAAAGTTTATTAGCAAAGGCAATGTCATGGAAATGGCCGTTGGTTTAATCATGGCCACCTATTTTGGAGCCATCGTAAAATCATTGGTCAATGACATCATTATGCCACCCGTAGGTCTAGCCCTTGGAGGTGTAGATTTTGCAGAATTAAAAGTTGTACTCCAAACGGCTGTTGCTGAATCTGCCGAAGGTGCAGGAGACGGAATGGCTGAAGTTGCCATCACTTATGGTGCATTCATTAATACAATCATCACTTTTGTGATTGTAGCTTTCGCAATTTTTATGGTCGTTAAAGCTTACAACAAAATGAAAGAAAACATGGAGAAAAAAGAGGAAGAGGCTCCAGCAGCTCCTCCCGCTCCAAGTAAAGAAGAAGTTTTATTGGGTGAGATAAGAGATTTACTCAAAAAATAAAGATTCCAAATACATATAAAAAGGGAATGCTGATTGGGAGTGGAGCAATGTGATGTAAAGGAGATTGCAAAGGAACATGCACTCTTACTGTTGAAGAAATTACGTACATAAATCAGAAAACACCAAGCTTACAATATCGATTAACTTCTTAAAACTTATAAAAATGAAGTCTTTATTTATTATGTATAAAAGAGTAGCTAAAGTCATTCTATTACTTATTGTTATGTTAACATTATCCTCATGCAATAACAGTAATAACTTGGAGGGAGTGTGGACATTTAAAGAAATGCATCCAATTAGTAATACAGGAAAATCTGAAGCGGGAATAGCGGCAACAGCTTGGTCAAATTTATTTTCCGAGGGTGCTGAATTTGAATTTAATGATGGAGTTCTTACAATTAACGATTCAACTAGGTATGAATATGACATCAGTCGCAATCTATTGATGTTTGAAATTGGAGAAGAAATGACATTCTCAATCCTCAACAATGAATTAGAGCTTATTAATAGTGAGCTAAAGCTAACATTATTTAGAGATTAAACATCTCTTTAGCGCATAATGAACCATGAGTGGTCTGAATATTCAAGCTATTATACTTCCCTAAATCTGTTTCTTCCTTTTGTGATGGAAGGACGCAATAGAAACTAAAACTACTTCTAAAGAACTAAAAAGTCGACTCAATATTTAGTGAGACGACTTTTTAAGAGAAGATTTCTATACCCCCATTATTTACTCGACTTCTTATTTAGGTTGTAGTATATGCCCCCTGAAATAAAATTGTCATTAACTATTAATTGGTCGTTTGACTTTATAGTCAGTGAAGGAATGTCTAACTGTAGCTTTAGCCCAAATGAATTCAAGAAACTATTATTTTCACTAAACCAACTGGCTTCAAAAGTAGCCCCTATTTTGTAGAATCCACCTAAAGAATTAATCATCATATAACTATCATCCCCAAAGTTTGCTGATCCATAGCGTGTAAGTACTGAAATTTGAGGTCCAATTAATAGATTTAAATGCTTTCTATCATTTATATTGATTTCAATAAATGATATCAGCATAGGAACTTGTAAAAATTCATTATAAGTAGAGACATTATTAACAAAAGGAGACCTAAAGTTATTGTAAAATAGTCCTGTTTTACTAAAGAGCTTATTATTAAAATTAAAAACACCAACTATGCCGATTTCTGAATTAGTTCGATAATAAGGTGAAACAGAAATATCATCTTGATTTACAGTATATGTGGCGACTCCTATTGAACCTCCTAGATATACCGTAGTAATGGAATCAGACTGGCAGTAACCTTGACTTGCGGCAGAAATTGCAAAAATCAATAAAAACAGCCTCATTTTTCCGATTAATAAGCCCACTAGTCGGCAGCAGAGGAACCTGCACCATTAACAGTGCCTGCCGCTGCACCAACTACAAGATTACCACCAGTTAAAAGACCCCCAACTATAAATCCAGCTGTAAAGCCAGCTAGGACTCGCAGTCCTCTTACCAACCATTTAAGCTTTGCATAAGCTGCTGGTGTGTCATACCAAGGATTATTAGTATTGTCATAAACTTCCTGATTTGAATGGTTCGGAAAATTACCAAGTTGAGTGAGCTCTTGCATAACCTGATCGTGCAGAGGCCCTACAAATGTAATTACTGTTAAAATGTTCATAATATATAGATTAAATTCTAAATTAAACAAAATTTATTTGTGTCCTATATTCTTAGAAAACGGCAACTTAAGGACAATATCTCTTAATTTATAAGGCCAATTGTAATTTTGAGCTTCGTAAGTATCTCTACTAAAAAGTGTTTTGTCGGGGGTGTCTTTAGCTTTAAGATCAATTCATAAGTTATTTATGAAATCGTGCATTGTGCAAATTCTTGACTTTTTCGCAGAAGTGACTAAAAGCAGTTGTGCTATCACACTAACAGCGTCTTATAAGCTATTAGAACAAGTAGTTGGCCAAGGCTACATTAATCTGTGAATTCTCTGTATTTCTGCGAGGCCCTCAAAAGCTTTTTAATTTTAGGTTCTGCTTAATCGCTTTTAATAAGAACTCAATATTCAAACGCTTTTTATATAGTCACTCCTAATTACCGTTTCACTACCTGGTTTTTCACAAATTATATGACTGTCTAACAACTTATTAAGGCGAATGCTATCAGACTTTCTTGATTTATAGCAGGAATTAGTGCTTCTAGCTAAAACGATAGATTGGACCTATTTCGAGAAAGAGCTTGCAGTTTACTATTCAGACAAAGGAAGGCCCGCCATGCCTATTCGGCTAATGGTGGATAGCCTTTTATTGAATCGATTGTACAACCTTGGCGATGAAACCTTGGTAGAAGCATGTAGATCGAATCACTAAATTCAGCACTGCTGTGGAATTTCATTTTTTAATAATCAGTCCCCTCTTCCCTAAATCTGTTTCTTCCTTTTGCGATGTAAGGACTAAGTATAAAAATTTAGTAAAAATAGTGTTCTGTTAAGCAAAATAGCCATTAGGGTTATTAATGATAACAGACAATTGTTCTATGGTGTGGATCTCAAAAAATATTTTGTATAAACAAACCCTTTTTCGATCTCTCCATTGAGTTTGGTTCTTAAGTTTATATCTCTGCGATAAATCAATCCTTTTCCGCTTGCGTAGCGCTCTTCGGTATAAAAGCGTTCGATTAAGTTTTCTTCATCCCTTTGGATGACATGCAGGCTGGAGTCAAATTGCAGATTTCCAAATTCAAAAAAACCATGAACTGATTCGTACTCATATTCTTGCTTATTGGCTGCATTTAAAGCATTTGCATCCCAACGTTTGTTCTCTTCCACAGGAAATACCAACCTTATTTCTCGTACATTGTCTTCTTGAGTTTCATAACGTAATCCTGTTCTTAATCGCACCTCCCTTCTCACTATACGCCATGCAGAAGTGTCATTGAGACGTTCAGAAATCTCAATCCTAAATGCTTTTCTTGCAGTACCATCAACAAAAGAAGCGCTCAACTCCTCTTTTTGTTGGAATGAAATGGTATCAATACCCCCTGTAAAGTCATCGTAAATTATGGAATCTACTTGATAAAAAATTACTTGCCCAATAGCCAATGGAACATAACTATAGCCGTAATCTATTGTAAATTCTTCTTTTTTTTCTGGAGTACAGGAATGCATTAATCCTAAGATAAATAAGTACAGAAATAGCCTACTATTTTTCATGAGCGCGAAATAAATCCACCGCCTACCAAATCGTTGCCCTCATAAAACACAGCAGATTGACCTGGTGCAATTCCTTTTACCAAAGCTTTAAACTCAACCTCTATTTCTCCTTTAGGATTGATGCTTAACTCACTTAACGTCCCCTTGTCCTTGTATCGCACTTTAGTCAACAATTCTTTTCCTTGAGGCAATGTATTGTACTTGATTAGATTAGATTGTTTGACCTTCATGTGCTGTTTTTGCAAATCCTTTTCTTGGCCCAACACCACAGTATTGTTCTCGGGATTTATTCGCAATACATACATGGGTTCTCCCATGGCCACACCCAATCCTTTCCGCTGTCCTACTGTAAAAAAAGGGTAACCTTCGTGTTTTCCTAGAATATTGCCATTCAGGTCAATAAAATCTCCACCTTTGACTTTTTCTTCGAGTCCTTCGATTCTTCGTTTAAGGAATCCTCGATAGTCATTGTCTGGAATAAAACAAATCTCATAACTCTCCCCTTTTTTCGCCAATTCTTTGTGTCCCCGACTAAATGCCATTTCTCTTATCTCTTTTTTCGTGAATTTGCCTAAGGGAAATTTCGTTCTCGCAAGAGCTTCTTGTGACAATCCCCAAAGCACATATGACTGGTCTTTGCCTTCATCCTTGCCTTTAGAAATGACATAACGTCCTTCTTCAAAACGAAGGTTGGCATAATGTCCTGTCGCGATAAAATCGCACCCCAATTGATCGGCTCGTTTCAGCAATGCATCCCACTTAATGTGTGTATTGCAAAGAACACATGGATTTGGAGTACGACCTGCTGTATATTCCTCAACAAAATTGTCAATGATATAATCACCAAACTCCTCTCGTATATCAATGATAATGTGATGAAAACCGTAATCTACGGCCAATATTCTTGCATCATTGATATCATCAAGGCTGCAACAACCAGTAGATTTTCTACTGCCGCCAGAGCTTGCATAGTCCCATGTTTTCATGGTTACTCCAATGACTTCATATCCTTGTTCATGCAACAATATGGCCGTCACCGAACTGTCAATTCCTCCACTCATTGCCACCAAGACTTTCCCTTTACTCTCTTTAGTCATAGCTAATTCTTTTCTTCAAATCCTCAAACTCTAAATAGTCTTTTCGATTGTTTTTGTATTGCTCAGTATCGTCTTTCATTAGATTTTCATCTCCCCCATGATTCAATAACTTTCCTTTGTCATATTCCAATACCTTTTCTACCTCCAATTTTTCTTTGTAGTATATCCATCTGCCATCTCTTGCACCTCTGTAATACTTTCCTTTCAAAATTTTGTTGCCTTGCGCATCAAAAAAGCTTGCTAAACCTTCTAAAAATCCATTTACGTAATTTGCTTCTTGACGCAAACTCCCATCTGAAAAATACACTTTGAACGATCCTTCTTCTAAATCATTTTCAAAAAACATTTCTTCAGACACTTGACCATTTTCGAAATACGTTTGCCAATTGCCGTATTTCTTTCCGCTAATGTATGCCCCTTTTTCAAGGAGCTTAGCAGAAGTTGTGTATGTGTTCCAAATACTGTCTTTTTTTCGGTCAATCAACAAGCCTTCGGCCATAATGTTTCCATTCGGATGGTAGTGTTTTGCCATGGCCTTGTTCTCGCCAACATAATTCAAGGTAGATTTCAACCTGCCTTCCAAATCATAATAACGAAATTCACCATACTCAATCCCATCCTTGAATTGACCTTCAAATCTCAATTGACCATTTTCATAATACTTCCGCCAATTTCCATCTGATTTGCCTAATGCATTTTTTTGATTGAATCCTTCAGAAGAAGTGGTTGGTTGTCCGTTCGAAAATTGAATTACTGTAAACAGGAATAAAAACAAAATTGTCCATCGATACATAATCGTACAAAATTAAATAATAAGGGTGCTGCTTCAACAAGAATCAAGATTCATACCGTTTATCACGATGGCTGGGTTCAGCATTAATAATTAAGTTTATCTCGTGCTTAGCTTCCTTAACAAAACAGCCTCAGAAATCATCAATAAACACTCCGAAAAATTAGGAGAAATATTGATTGTATTGCCCAGCAGGAGAGCCATAGTTTTCTTAAAAGAATGTTTCAAATCTCAATTAGATTCAGTTAGTTGGATGCCCGAATTTATCAGCATAGAGGACTTTGTATTTAAGTATTCAGAAATGCAAGCTGCTGATCAAATGGATTTACAGTTGGGTTTATTTCAAGTTCATAAGACCATTGAAGGAAAAAATGCAGAAAACATAGAAGATTTCTTAAACTGGGCTACAGTCATGCTTCATGACTTTAATGAAATTGATTTAAACCTGACCAATGCCGGAGAACTTTTTGGTTTTCTAAACGAAGTCAGAGCGATTGAACAATGGAATTTAGAAGGTGAATTCAGTTCAGGTCAAAAAAACTATCTCCAATTTTGGAAAAAACTTCACCTATATTATGTAGAATTTAAGTTACATTTAGCTACTCATAATATTGCTTATCAAGGACTTGCATACCGAACCTTGGCCGAAAACATTCACGATCGATTCTCGCAATTCAGCTCCTTTAAATTCATCTATTTCGTAGGCTTTAATGCCTTTAACAAAGCAGAAGAATGCATCATTAACGCCTTAAAAAATCATCATATAGCTGACACTTTATGGGATGCTGACCACTATTACCTCGATGATCCATTGCAAGAGGCTGGATACTTTTTAAGAAGTCATTTCCATGGAATTGAATCTCCAAAATGGATCAGTAATAAATTGTGTACTCAAGAAAAAAATGTTTCTATTTTCGGTCTAGAAGGCAATGTCGCACAGGTAAAGTGGATCGCCCAATTGCTCCAAGAAATTCAGCAGAATGAAGTTGATAGCAAACGCATTGCTGTTGTGCTGGCAGATGAAAGCTTGCTCATACCATTGCTTGAATCCATTCCACAAGATGTGGCTTCAGTAAATGTCACCATGGGTTACCCATTGGTGCATACGACAACATACCAATGCATGGACGGATACTTGAATTTCTTTCATGGCTATGATGCTGCTGAAAACGATCAGTCTAATGCCAATTATCCACCTTTTGCCTTAAAAGACATACTTGATTTCTTGTACTCAAATCTTCTGCAATTTGTTGAAATTGAAAAAAAGGACAAATTCTTTCAGTTGATCGAATCCTTCAGAAAAAAACATGGTTTTCTCCTTGATGCGTCCGATTTAGCATCTATACAAGAACAGATTGGGTTTCCACTATTTTCACCCAAGGTACCTGAAGAATTATTCCAACATTTATTGAATCTCATTCCCTTGTTTTTAAGCACGAAACAAAATTCCATTGAAGTCGCTGCTTTAGAGATTATGCAAGCTCAGTTGAGAAAACTAATGAGGTCTACAGAAAAAAATCAATTGCAATTCAACTGGAAACTTGTTCAAAGATTGTTCAAACAATTGTTCAGTAGTACCACAATTCCATTTGTAGGTGAGCCACTTGAGGGAATTCAAATTATGGGAATCCTAGAGAGTAGAGTGTTGGACTTTGATCATTTGATTATTGCAGGGATAAATGAAGGCATATTGCCAACCTCAAAAAGCAACAATAGCTTTATTCCATTTGATGTGAAACGCAAGTTTAATTTACCTGTACACCTCGAAAAAGAAGCTATTTTTGCCTATCATTTCTATAGATTATTGCAGCATCCATCATCTATAGCCTTGCTGTACAACAATAGTCTTGATGGCTTTTCCACAGGAGAACGAAGTCGTTTCATTGAACAATTGATCCAAGAATGGCCAGTTAAAAATCAGAGGGTCAAACTCAGCGTTGAACAGGTAAAGACTCCTTCTAACTCTTCTCAAATTGAGGCCTCTCTGATCCAACAAAACAGCCAAACCTTGTCTGACATACGTGCATTGTTTCAAAGAGGATTATCGCCTTCGGCAATCAATGGATTTCTGAATTGCCCACTTGATTTCTATTTCAATTACATGCTTAGATTGTCACAGGATCAGCAGACATATGAACAAATTTCGGACAATGTATTGGGAACGATAGTGCACAATACGCTTGAAGAATTGTACTTGCCTTTCGTTGGAAAATTCATCAACCTTGAAGCCATCAAATCTCTTCAAAAACGAAAAAAGAAGGCTTTGCAAAATGCATTTAAAAATGAAATAAGTGTAGTCCCGAAATATGGTCAGCAACGATTGGTGATGGAAGTGGCTATGATGTTGATTGATCGAATGATTAGAATAGATTCTAAACAAGCACAATCAAAACATCAAATCAAGCTTGTTGCACTTGAAAAAAAGTATACCACTGAAATGGAGGTAAACATAAACGGGGAGATTGAACCAATTAAGCTTAAGGGAAAAATTGATCGCATTGAAGAAATCAACGGACAAACTAGAATTACCGATTACAAGAGTGGTCTCGTGGAAAGCAAAGCCCTTACGAATTATAACAGTGAAAAATTACTTGGAGGCAAATTTAGTATCGCCTTGCAAATGTTAATCTATCGATATGTTGCATCAAAGGAGCTTAATATTGACAATATTTATGCAGGCATATACTCTTTGCGCAATCCTAACAACACCCTACTTTTGTTGGACCTAAGCGTTGAAATTGATCTTGAGAACATCCTCTCTACCATTGTAACAGAAATGCTTCATAGTGAAATGATATTTGAACATAATGATGATTCTGTTTTTTGCAAATGGTGCTAAAAAAGGCTCTGGCAAGGCGCCAGAACCATTTCTAAAATAGGTGTAAGATATCTACCACAAAGTCTTACAAGTATAAGACGAACTAATCTACATTAAAGTTGCAATTTTTAACGAAATTTGATATATGAATAAATTCTATTTGATTGCTATATTATTCATTCAGTTATTCATAACCATATTAAAAGCACAGGAAACGAAAAAATGTGGCTTCGACCTAATTTATCAAAGTTTAGCCAACGATAGCGATCGAATCATATTTGAATCTAATTTTCAAGAACAAAATAAAAAAAGGTCAAATCAAAAAAGCAGCGCAATTATCACTATACCAACTGTAGTGCATGTGATTTACAGAAATTCAACACAAAACATTTCCAATCAGCAAATTAACAACCAAATTAATGTCATCAATTTAGATTTTCGGAAACTTAATGCGGATACCACTAATGTGGTCGGTGGAGACAGTAAGGCAGACATGAGAATTGAATTTAGATTGGCAACACAAGATCCTAATGGGAATGTGACTACTGGAGTTACTCGAACATCCACAAGCATTCCGAACGTTTGTGATTTCAATAAAGGTAGTTACGATTCAATTGTGCCTGCCTGGGACAGAGACTCCTACATGAATATATGGGTATGTGAGGCAGGAAGTGGGGTTGCTGGTTATGCATACCCACCAAATTTTCCAGGGGTTTCCAAAGATGCTGATGGGATTGTCGTTGATTACACCAATTTTGGAACTGGAGGGACAGCAGCTGCACCTTATGATCTTGGTCGCACCCTTAGTCATGAAATTGGTCATTGGCTCAACCTATTGCATCCTTGGGGAACCAATAATGGTAGTTGCACAAGTGATGATGGTGTAAATGACACTCCTAAACAATCTGGAGCTGTCGGTGGGGCATTTAACAATTGTCAAAATCCAACAAACACCTGTAGTTCTAGAGACATGTTGAGCAACTTTATGCAATGGGTAGATGATCGATGCATGGGGAATTTTACCTTAGGACAAAAAAATCGCGCAAGAACAGGATTAGAAATTGGTCGTGCTTCTTTATTAAATTCTAAAGGATTGGAGCCAGTTGGTCTTTTTGAAAACAAACTTAAACCTACTTTGAAAATTTACCCCAATCCGAATTCCGGCACATTTCGAATTGAAGGTGATTTCGATGAAAGCACCACCAACACAATTCAATTGTTCGATTTAAGTGGAAAATCCATCCCTTTTCAAACCAATCGTGATGAACGTGGTTTAATAATTAGTCTAAGAAAAAAAACAGCAGGTTTTTATGTGTTGAGGTTAGAAAACAATAATGGAATTTTGATGCAAAAACTCACCGTTTATCCTACTGCCAAACCTTAACTCTGAAACAATATTTCAATGCTAAAAACAATCCTTGATTCCAACATTTCAACCCCTCTAAAAACGATAGCAGAAAAAGTATATCATGATGAAGGCATCAGTTTTGAAGAAGGTGTAATACTCTTTGAAGAAGGAGAATTAAATTATCTGGGAACATTGGCAAATCATGTCCGTGAAAAGAAGCATGGTGATAAAACATATTTCAATAAGAATTTTCACATTGAACCAACAAATATTTGCGTCTTTGATTGTAAATTTTGTTCTTATTCCAAGTTACTCCGTGAGAAAGGTAATTACGATGCCTGGGAATTGACAGAAGAAGACATCTACAATAAGATTAAAGAGTATGACGGACAAGACATAACTGAAGTGCATATTGTCGGAGGAGTGCATCCGAAAATGGGACTAAATTATTTTGCAAACCTCATAAAAAACATCAAAGAGATTCGTCCTGATTTGCATGTAAAGGCCTTTACTGCTGTTGAATTGGAATATATGTGTAGGAAAGCCAAGATGTCCTACAAAGAAGGCTTGCAAACTTTGAAAGACCATGGTCAAGATTCATTGCCTGGTGGAGGTGCAGAAATATTTGCTGAAACTGTTAGAGAAGTGATTTGCAAAGACAAGTGCTCCTCTGCACAGTGGTTAGAAATTCATGAGACAGCGCATGAAATCGGGATGCCTTCCAATGCCACTATGCTCTATGGCCAAATTGAATCATTTGAAGATCGAATTGACCACATGAACCGATTGCGCAATTTGCAAGACAAAACAGGGGGATTTAATGCTTTTATTCCTTTAAAATTCAGGAATCAGAACAACCAGATGTCACACATCAAAGAAGTTTCTGTCATCGAAGATTTAAAAGTCTATTCAGTTTCGCGCATTTTCATGCACAACTTTCCAAACATCAAAGCATATTGGCCAATGATTGGCAGGGAAACTGCACAACTGAGTTTAGCCTATGGGGTGAATGACATCGACGGCACCATTGACGATTCAACTAAAATATACTCCATGGCCGGCGCCGAAGAGCAAAGTCCGACAATGACCACAAAAGAGATTTTAGAATTAATACAAGGAGTTGATCGAATGCCAATTGAACGTGATAGCGTATACAATGAGGTAAGAAATTACGCAGTCAACGAAGAAATGAATTAATCTAATCCATGCCTTCTTTTTTCTTTACGATGGCATACCAGTCATTGTCTAGTGGCAAATAACCAAACTCATAACAATAGTAGTATGTACGTCCTTCTTTGGTAATGTATTGATTGGTGAAATATGTGAAATTAAAACCCATCACCATCATTTTGTCTTTGTTGGCCTTGGGTTTTTCTTTGGAAGCAAGGATTTCTAAAATTCTTCTATTCTTCCTTAAAATCCGGTTTGTATTTCTTACGTAATTATTCTCCTTGCTATGAAGTTTGTTGTTGTATGTGTTTCGACACTGATCGCTGCAAAACTTCTTGTCTACTCTACCAAACAAAACCTCACCACAACTTGCACAAGCCTTTTCCATGACATAAAAATATAAAAAAGGAGCGAATTGTCTGATTTAAAAATACCTATCGAATGTCTAAAGTGAGTTTAAATCGAAGAACTCTGCCGTTATCGGTGTCTGCCACATATAAAATCCGACCTGCATAAGCAATCCCCATAGGATTGTTAAATTGAGTTGGACCTATACCTGTTCCTCCAAATGAGGTACGTATAAATTTTGTTTCTCCAGATCCAGGTGGTGGCTGAACACCTTCAAGTCCTGTAAAAGTAAACTGATACAATGAGTCTCGTTTTCTATCAAGAATAAATATATAGTTTGTGCCATCACCTGAAATTTCAACTCCCGAAGGCACATCGAAGCGGAAAGCCTCATTGATGAAACGGTCTGCCTTGTTTCTGTCATTGTCCCAATCAATTTTTGGAATGTATGAAACGCCATCTACAGACTCTAATTTTTGAATGTAATTCACCTTTAATATACCATTTGGATCAAAAGAAGTGTAAATAAAATCTCCACGATCATCTGCACTAAGCTGTGGAGGCTTTGTAAGCGATGAAATGGCAAATGGAGACTGAAAGAAATTATTAAATTGGGCGCCCCTATTGTCGCTCACAACTACCGGCGTCTCAAATCTATCATTTTCATCAAAGAGTAATATTGCGTTATCAGGACCACCTGATTGCGTAGAACTGTTTCTTGGTCCACTTCTACTAACATAATAAGAGTTGTTGCTCAATACAGTGATGCGGTTGAATTGAACATCTAGATCAGTTGTGATGGAATTGGACTTAAAATAAAAGGGATGAATAATGCTGTCCGTTATTTGCGCATATTGGATTCCATATCCAAATGGGGTATTTAAGTTAATTCTGTATATACTGCTTCTAACCACACCAAGTGAAGGATCGGTGTAGGTACCGATGACCAATAGATTTAACCTACGATCTTGTGCAATTGCCCGCGCACCTTGAATATATTTTCGGCCCAACTCTATTCCTGATTCATCCAAAGCGATGACTTCTTGTGTTGCACTGTCCACCACATATATCAGTTCATCAAAACCGGCTATGATGTCTGTGGGCCGATTGAATTGGTTCAAAATGGGTTGAACAGGAACATAGGCTACTTCTCTGAAATTTTGTTGAGGAACCTCAATAAAGCTCAAATCAGTTTCATCTCCAAAATAGTTCTTGCAAGCAGAAAGCGCCAATATCATAACTAATGCAATTGCACAATTGATCTTTCTCATCGTTCCTCCCTCCTCATTTTATTCAGTGAAAATGATATTCCTACAGTGTGTTGCACACCTCTATACTGTGTTGGATTCGCGGCATAATTCAGATGCAATGGATGACCACCAATCCTGTGACGTAACCCAAAACCAAAAGTTGGAAAACGGTCTCCTCGAACATTCAATTTATACCCTGCTCTTAAATATAGTAATTCCAGGTATTCATACTCAAGGCCAAAACGGTAATTTTCAGAATTGTCGTTGGGATGATTCAATTGCATGCTCACCAATAGAGATTGATTTTCTTCTTTCCAAGGCACCATACTAGCCCCCAATTGGAAAACGGTTGGCAAGGTATAGTTCTCCGCTTCAACAGCCCCTGTTCTGTTAAAATCATTGGGTATGTTGTCTCCATTCAAGGATGAATTTCCTCCAAAATTTTGAATCATTACTGCGAATTTGAGGTCTTGATAATCTGTGCGATACAAGAAACTAACATCTGCTGCGATTGCTGAGGCAGAAAAATCATCAATCTGGTTGTGGATGTATTTTAAACTTAAGCCCGCAGAGAACATATCGCTCAGTTGCTGCGCATAAGTTAATCCAGTTGCGAAATCAGTCGCGTAAAACACTTCTCCGGTGCCCTGAGGTTGAAACTCTGTTCTAACCTCTTGTTCGCCTGAATTTAAGACATTTAGAGAAACACCAAAAGAAGACAACTTGTCTTTCCTTGGGATGATGGCAGAGATGAAAGACTGGTTCATTCCAGCTCCCACGGACAAACTGCTGACTGAAACGTTAAATAGATCAATGATGGAAGCTGCTGCAGGATTAGTAAACACTGTAAAGCCGTCTGGTGCTAATGCTACTCCTGCCCCTGCCATAGCCATAGATCTAGGATTCATGTCATTTTTAAGAAAAGATGAGGCAGACAAACCAGCGCGTTGCCCACCAAAATTCGGAATAAGCTGAGCATATTGTGGAAAGTAAGTCATTATAAAAAATGACAACAATATATATTTCAACCCTTTATCTAACATTAAAATTTAAACGATATTCCGTACAAAATTTGTCTTGGTTGCAAATACCTTGATGGGTCATTTGCTGGAGTTCCTCTCTCCTGTGGTCCCTCAAATCGTGGATCTCTCCAACTGTTTGGTACATCATCACCAACTTCATACGCTCTTCCAGTAATTGGATTGATAATTTGCGCATTTAGTCTATTCAAAACGTTTCTTACTTCTATACTGAAAGTAAATCCTGAACCTTTGGCTCTGTTTGTCCATACTGTTTTGCTTATTGTCATATCGGATCGCAACCAAGATTCTCCAATTTTTTCAAATACTTGATCATCCAATACCCTATATAAAGGCCTACCGATGTCGTTTTGTCCATCTATCACCTGGGGTGTATAACGATAGCCAGAAACATAGTTAATTGAAGCAAATATTCTCAATCCGTCGATTGACTTACCCCTTATTCTAAATGTACTGTCTGAATTGAATACAAAACCAAAGGTAATGTCCCATGGACGGTCGAAGGCGAGAAATCGCTCAGTAGTTAAATTAACTGCTCCATTTTGTTCGATCTGTAAACCAGATTCCCGTGCAGTATTGGACTTACCCACTGCTTGTTGATAGGTCACATTCAAAAAGGATCGAAAGTATTTGGCATAACGCATAGAGACTCCCGTTTCAATTCCAAAAATGCGTGCATAATCTTGATTAATAAACATTCTTTTACTTACGGGGCGTCCAGTTTGATCCGCAACAATTACGCGTCTTTGAACAATGTAATCAAATCGATTATTATTAAAAGCCGCCAAGGTAAGGGCCAAGTCTTTTGTCAATTGTGTTTTGTATCCAATCTCATAGGAAATATTGACCTCTGGATCAATGTCAGGATTCCCCAAATTAGATAAGAAAGAACGATCTTGAAAAGTAGGATCTAAACCTGCATACAGAAATCGAGGATGTGGCAAACGCATTGAGTGGCTATAATTAAAATACAACATATTATTCTCAGTCACTGGGAAAGTCACATTTATTTTTGGCAGCAAACGTGTCTTTACTCTCCTGCCAAAAAAAGAGGTAGAATTATTGATGTAATCAGCACGCACTTGATCAATGACAGGAGCCTCTGGATTGGCCACAGCATCATCAGCAAATTTACCCGGTGCCCAATAATTAAAACGCATACCTAATGTGGCAATGATTCCTCGATAGCGGATCTCATCGCTCACGAACAATCCACCATTAAAGGGATTTACCTTCCATATATCATTTGATGATCCTATGCTTGTTGAAGGGGATGTAACAGAGTCATTGATTTGAATTGGGGCGCCAATCCAAGGACTGCTAACATCTACCCATTGCAATTCATTTGCTTTATGTTCTACCCCAAAAGTGAGTTTATTTTTCTGTGATTCTGAGTATTTTGTAAAGCTAGATTTAAATGTATATTCACGGGCATAGTGGTCATGCCATACCGGCGAAATACCGCCATTGTTCACGAGCCCTGGGCCAGGTAAAACATATTGCACGTCTGAGCCAGGGTTGAATACCCTTACGGGATCAGTAACAATGGACTCCTCACTAAAAATCTGACCTACTGTCTCTTCTCTAAAAGGTCGGCCATTGGCATCTGCCCTCAAATTGGTAAATAATCTACCTACATTTACATTAAACCACCATTTATCGTTGATGATTTTTTTGTAATTCAATGCGGTGAGATTAGATTGATGCGTGTATGTTGTTGCATTGTCGAGGTTTAAGCTACGTTCAAATTGAAAACCAGGTTGTAATATAGCATCGAATCCTACTATTTGAAGTGTTCTTGTATTCTGGTTGATGGATAAACTGTGCTGGTTGGTAAGAGATATTTTTGCACCATTTGGCAATTGGTAGGCTAACTTTAAAGTATTGGTGAAATTGTTGTCTTGCCTTGGTGCCCAATTAATACCCATAGACTCCTCTTTACTTCCTATCAATGAACTGTATAATTGATCTGCCTCTGCACCAAAGTATGTATCTGTAAGTCTGGTAGTAAAATTGGTAAAGAATGTCATCTTCTTTTTAGTCTTGGGCACCGGCCCACCTGCAGAGAACTCCACGATGTCTGTATTCCATGCAGGACCCTGATTTATATTAAAACCTAAATTGTCTCTTTGCCAACTGCCCGAAAATTCAAGTTCATCTCCCCCTTCTCGAATGGTAGTAGAGATCACTCCTGAAGAACCATCCCCAAATTCAGCGCCGGCTCCACCTGTAATAATGTCTAGTTTTCCAATTGAACTTGACGCAACATTTACCCCAAAACCAGTGCCTGCGAGTGGGTCTTGTGCGCTGATTCCATCTACCATGTATTGCGTTTCATAAACTCGCGCACCCCGAATCTGTAGTCCATCCTGTGTCTGGTTGATGCCCAATTGCATTGCTGCAATTTCTTGCACATCGCGTACATTCATTTCCGCGATTTCATCTCGAGAGATACTCACCTGTGATTTTGCAGATTCTAAATTGACCAAGTTGCGCTCACCCACAATTTCAACTGTTTCAATGGTCTTAGAATTTAACTTGAGGCGTACATCAAGTGTTTTGGTTTCACCCTTTTTTAAGGTGATTCCATTGTATATTTTATTAGTAAAACCAATGTAAGTGACTTTGATAGAGTAATCTCCAGGCTTAATGCCTTCAATCAAGTAATTCCCATCAAAATTTGTACTCACTCCTTTGTAGGTTCCTAGAATAATAACAGTAGCCCCAATCAATGTTTCTCCGTTCGAATCATCAATCACTTTTCCTCTCAAGGTAGCAGTTTCCTGGGCAAATAGGCCCACAGAAATTAGTAGAAAGCATACAGTTTGAAATAATCCTTTCATTCTTGGAATTCTGTATTAAAAATGCGGTCAAATAAATTGATGAGCGCTGTCTTATCTCCGTTTAACTCCCAAAGTTGAACGCTGAAGAAAATTTGATTGTAACGTTCATTGCTGTTGATATTTTGTTTTTTGGGTCTTGCAGATGCTAAAATCTTTGTATCAGGCCATGGAGGGTAATTGCGCCCTACCCTTCTGTCAGACAATTGTCCAGTATAGAATACATCCGTATCTGTAGTGTCAATGTTGAATAAACCAAGTTTGGTAATGGCCACAGGTTTTTGTGTGTTCAGAGCAGGGTAATTAGTGTCAATTGGTAATGCAAATGAGTCTTTTAAAAGGTTGGCATCTGCATAATTCTTAGTAGAAAGTGATTGAATTGGCAGTACACCACGAAAACCATCAATAGGCTGATCATGATCAAAATAACTTGTAATTAAATATTTACCACCAAGATTTGCATACTCCTGAAGTGATGATGCAGCAAACTCTAAAAGAATCTGCTTAACATTTGTATATGGATTAGTGTAGCCAGTTTCATCGGAATAAAAGAAGAGTTTTCCGTATTGCAACAATTGCAACCTGAAAGTAATGTTCCAGATGTTTGGTTGATTGATCCCGTTTGAATAAGTCAAGTCGAAAAAATCAAAATCAATGTTAGCAGAATTCAAAATGTTTCTGTAACGATTGTTTGCGCTACTTACACCTCCAATCACCAAAATATCGTTGATTTTCCCTTTCATGTAAAAGGCAGTTGAAGTGTCTATTTTACTTTCCACTCCTGCCTGATCAACCGATTTTATAAATAGATGATTGGTGTCATTCATGGATAAGCCTTTCAGTAAAAAGGGCTCTGTTTGGTTGTTTGTTCCGTAATATAGTTTGGCATCTACAGTATCGCTTGCCTTTGGATTGGTTGGCAGAATTGAAATGGTTTTTTCTCTCTGATTTAGTTCTACCCAGTCTATTCCATTAATGGAAAGCAGCACTTGGGTGATGGTTTGTTCTCCATCCAGATCGGTAGCATCCCAAGCTGTGGTGGCCACCAAAAAGGCAGTATCAGGCAAAGACAGATTCTGATCAAATGTAGCTGTGGGTGCAGTATTTTTTAAAGGGATGATCAATTTATCAGGACTGGGATCTTTAACATTTTGATTGTCGATGGCCCTGATTTGAAGTTCGACATCAGTGGTGTCTGAGTCAACTGGTATGCTGAAATTAAATGTAGAGTCTTGCTGTGTGGTGTATGTCCAATCGCTGCCGTTAGTAGACAACTCATATCCTTTGATGTAACCATCAGGATCTGTTCCATACCAGGTCAAACGAACAATCGTATTTAAGCGTTGATCTCCACTCAAATTGATAGATTCAATGGCAAAATAGGTATCTGGAGGTTGATTGAACCTGTCGCCTTCCTTTTTACACGCGCTTATCAATAAAGCGGCAAGAATTATGAATGTAGAAAATCTTAATTGCATTGAGTATAGTAATAAACGGGCAGAAATAGTTCAATTTCTGCCCGTTAAAACCAATTTATTATTCTACAATCAATTTTGCTGAATGAATCAAATTGTTGGCATCCGTAATGCGCAATACATAAACTCCTCTCTCCAATTGAGATACTGGAATTGTTGTAAAAGGCACTGCAGTTCTTGTATCGATGACCAATCGAGAAGTGATGTCATACAATTGAACATTCAGTTGATCAAATTGGTAAGCTTCATCTATCTGAATGTTGATGCGATCACTTGCAGGATTTGGAAACAAGCTAACTTCTACTTCAGAACGCTCAATTTCTTCAATAGAGACCAATACATTTCCAAAATCAGCATTGTTTCGTGGTGTCAGTTTGTAATTGCCAAAGGCATAATACAAAATTCCATCTACATTGTTCATGGAGAAGCTTGTATCAACTTGTATAGGTGTCACATTTAAACTCGCGCCATAAGCAGCTGTATCAGAAATATAGGACACATCTAATGAGCCTTGTGCTTGACCATTTACTTGACGACCAGCTAGAATACGGGCGCTAAAAGCAGCTCCTTTTCCTGAGCCAACCGTATAATCACCAAATCCCAATATGTCGTTAACATAAACTCTTCCGCCAACTGTAGGGTTTACATAACTCAAGAGCATACTTTCATACTTTTCCATATTGTTTCTATTGCTAGGAGCAAATAGATTGGAATCAGATGGATCAATTACAACTGCTGTAATTGCGCTAGCTGTGCCCAAAGAATCAATGGTTGCAGCATCTAACTTAGTAAAACCAAAGCTCTCAGTTACAGTTCCTGAAACACGTACACTGTCGCCACGATTCAAATTAAATCTACTCACAGGACCGCCATCAATGTATATTCCAGAATATTCCATTGCATTGGGATCTTGAATGTACAAGAAACCTAAGTCCCCCGATTGGAAAGAAGCAGTTACTACACCTGTAACACTTACACTGTCTCCTTCTAAAGGAGAAGCATCACCTGACAAGAATGCAGGCACAGTTTGAATATCCATAATGGTGGTACCATTGGCTCTTACTGTATAGAAGAATACCTCTGTGGTAGAAGTTTGATTACTGTCGTCTACAGCGTCGATGTAATACCTTACTATAGAATCCAAGGCAAATGCAGGAATGGTAGCTTCGTAGGTATCACCAGATGTATTGCTCATCGCAATAGAGCTGAATAAGTTTGTAGGAGCAGATTGATCAGCTGTATAATACAAAGTCGCTGATGTTACGGTTCCATCAAAATCAATAATTTCAGCAGAAACCGTTACAGTTTGGGTATCTTTAGGAGTAATGACACTTCTTCTCACATTTGATACGTTGGGAGGAGAGGCCGCTTGATCGAAATCTGTGGAATCGAATGGGTTTATTTCATATCCACCTGCAAAAGGAATTCCACCTGCACAACCATTTTGATCTTGGAAAATAATACCACGAATGTGATTGAATGTAGCACCTACAGCAGGAGGAGTTAAACTTCCAACAGTATCCGGTGAATTTGGGTTCACTGTCGAAATACCATTCAATACCATTGGTAAAAATCGATCTGCCACCAATACCTGATTGCCCAAAGAATCTTGAACAGTAAACTCAACACGTGACCCACTACTAAAAATGCTCACGGAAACAACGGTTACATTTTGCAATTCAACATAAGAACCTTCATAAGCTTCACCTGTTTCTAACACATTAGTTCGAAGATTGTCTTGAATAGTTCCAGCAGATATTACTGTTGGATTCACCACTGAGGTAAATCCTTGCAATGTTACTGCAGTTGAAGAAATTGGCTGTAACTGAATTAATCCACCAAAAACATTTACAATTCCTGTAATCTCAATGACATCACCTGCTAGGGCATTTTCAATGTCTGAATTCGGATTACTTGTGCCTGCATTTACACCCATTACAACTACACTAGTCCAAGGTCCATAAATGGCAGTATTTGTAGCTGTATCTAAATGTTGAATAGAAATAAATGGTCGACTCCCTCCTGTGACTGATCCAGATCCAACTTCACTTAAATTGCCGTCGGTAATAACGATTCCTCTTGTGGTAATGGTATCACCCCAAAAGGCATTAGAATCAACACAATTGGCAAGTTTAGCTGAGTCCACCATCACTAATGAGTCTATGGGGACATAAGGGTAAGTCTGGGCATACATTCCCATACTTAAGCAGAGGGTAAAAATTGAGAGTAATAATTTTTTCATGATTTTAGATTTAATGAATAATTGGGTTTATTGAATTTAAATTAATTTTTATTTTAGTACTGTAAATTTTCCTTGATTTCTTTCTCCTGTATTTAAGTCTTCAACTACAAATAGATAGACTCCTCGACTTATAATCTGAGTAAATGACGAGAGCAAATCCCAAGCATGCTCACCACCAGAAAATTGATTTTCATCCGGATTTTCTGCTCCAAAAGTTTCAAACCATCTGATGTCATTTCCATTATACTTCTCATCGTGATGAATTTCATCTATAAGGTCTCCTGCAGGGGTAAACACCCTAATAATGGAACGTTTAGGCAAGTTTGCAAAAATAAGTTTGCGGCTTTCTTCTTGAAATGCACTCCTTCCTTCCCAAGACGCTCCTAAATAATAAGGGTTCGGATAGGCATAAGGCTCGCTGGATTTTATGTTTGCATTGGCTTCTGTACCAGGATATATTCTAAAATTGTTTCCGAGAAGTGAGGATTCAAGAGGTTCCAAATTTTGTGATTCGTTTCCAGTATCAAAAGCTGAGACTGCCACAGCATATTGCCATCCATTCAACAGATTTTCAATCACATATTTATAATGGTAAACATTGGTATCCCCTTCAAAAGTAATGGGCGATTCCAATTGAATGGAAGCCAATCCGATTTCATTGGCAAAACCGTCCCCTGCTTTGTCAAATTCAGCAATAGGCACAAGATCACGCAATAAATTGGGCACTCCTTGCACATCAAAACCAAATTTACTCAGGTACACACGGTATCCTGAGAAATCAAGCTCTTGAGTGATCGGATCTATGCTTGCTTCAGAATTGTTTGACCAATAAATCTCAATGGTCTTGTTCTTAGCAATCACTTTTGATTTTGGAATGTCAGGGGGCGCAGGCAATATAAAACGTTTAATTTTTCCGTCATTGTCTTTGTCCTCGCCTGGATCTAATTGACCGTTAAAATTCTCGTCTTCTCCCAAATAAGCTGTTTGCGCATCTTGTGCATTTTTGATAAAGGTTGCCATTTGATCAAGCGTATTGTCTGTGTAGGCCTGTCCATCGTCCAATTTAGGTGCCAATACAAACGCGTATGACAATGTAATTTTATCCCCATCTTTAAAATCTCTGAAAGGTCCAACCGAAACAAGGTCGGAGCGATTTCCCGCATTGTTCAACTGAACTGGATAACTTCCTCCTCCGCCACATTCGTTGCCTATTTCCTTTAGCCAACAAGGATTATCTTCTACGCCACTAGTCAACCTTTGATATCGATCCCTATCAGCTATTGGAGCTTGATTTATGTCTTGTCCAGTACCTGGATTATTAAATGTCCAAACATTGTAATTTGACTCAAATGTTGAATCAAGTCTAGGATGATGAAATCCGAATTTATCTTCAGCACCTAGAAATTTTTGCCCAACATATGTGTTTGTAAAGCCAACATCCCCACTATAATCATAACAATAGGCCATGTCTAAACTGTCAATAAAGCCATTGCCCCCTTTATCGTAAAAGGCAACCCCACCTGACCCTGCTGGTGTAACATTGATGTTTCTTACGACTGTATTGGCCCAAAGACCAAAATAAACGCTGTCTAATTGATTGTCTTGTCCTTGGTTTCCAAGGTTTCTAATTTCTACATCCACAAAAACAACATAATCACTAAAAGAAAAATTAAAGTTGTAGGTTTTCAATTCTACTTCTACATATAAAGGCTGCTGGTGGTTAACTATAGGTTGTTGTGTGCCAGGAATTATGACATTTTTATCTGAAAATGTCGCTACAAAATCTTGATGAGAAACTGCCTCAGGTGAAAAGAATGGACTGTCTCTAAAGCTTGACCGTTCGACAAGGCTTGCACCAGGTTCGGCAGTAAATTCAAAGCCTGAACCTCCAGTGACATACCCTTGTGTGGCATCTAATGCCGCAGTTGAGACCAACTCCCTACCATCGCGCACCGCACCAATCCAAATGCCTGATTCAAACAAATGTTCAATGCCTGAACCTGCTGGGTATTCACAAGATTGTCTTGATGTTCCGTCTCTGTAGCCTCTAAAGGCATTGCCGAAAGTGCCTACATTAGTTACTGCCAAACGCACATTTGATAAAGTGGTTACTTTTTCATCAAAAGAATTTTGTGAACTTAACCCAAAGCACAGTAGTAATAACGTGCTTAACAGCAAATAGGAAAAAGTGCGTGTTTTAATTAACATCTACCGTTTTTCGTAGCCTGCCGTTTATCAATTCTGATTTATCCCAGAATAGGTGCCTTGACCTTTTAGTATATTACAAAAATGAAAAAAGAAGGAAGAAATCCTAAGTGATTTTTGTTAAATCTTTATTAACTTTTCGACGAATTGTTGATAACTTTTAGTTCGAAATTTGAGCAAGTAAGTCCCTTTTGAAAGCTGGCCTAAATCTTTTCGTATTCTCAGTGCACTGTTCACATCTATGCGTTCTATTGTTCTGCCTTGTATATCCATGATTTCAATGCCTTCAATCTCACCTTTGTTTTGTCCCAAATCAATGAAAAACTGTGCTTGTATAGGATTAGTAAATCTAACCTCTTTCATGGCAGAATATTCATCTAGTGCAGTCGTCTGTGGCAAGGTTACTTCCAAATCCAAGATTACTGGCAAATGATCACTCACATCCCTAAGAGCATTGGCTATCGCATTCCCAACTAAATTGTTTCTTGGTGAATTTATGCTACTGTTGTAACGCAAGCCATCTTGTCCGTAAGCTTTGTAGGAATTACGGATGTATTTAAGGTTGTCCGTATTGTCTTTAATCTCGTCAGAATACAAAATCAGATCAAAGCGATCGTTCATACCTCCATTTGCACCACAGCCTCCTGATGTTCGTGTCGATTGGGTATGGTGTGCAGCATATCGTTGTTGATTCCATAATCCTGTCATATTTCTTACTGGATCATAAAACCGAAGACTCGTATCCACATAATTGACTAATTCTTGGTAGGCCGTTTCTGTTGATCGATACAAATTGAAGTCTCCAGCAATTATATAATTTCCGCTTGCATTCAAACTGTCAAGGTCGGCCATAACCGCATCTACTGCATCACCTCTCTCAGCACGATCAGATGTTGTATTTCCTGCTTTTAAATGTGCAACAATTATATGAAAACGTATGGTGTCTCCATGTTTTGCCAAATTAGTGTCTTTGTAACGCAAAGTATAAACATCAATGTCTCTAATGATATTGGTGCCATTTAAGTTTTTATCTATTACTCTCTGAGATTCTAATTGTAACTTTCGACGATTATAAAACAGCATGTTGGCAATGGTTTGCCCGCTCCCACTATTTGCGGCAAAACGGTAATAATTGCGCCCATTTTTATTGAGTGCATCACGTGATAAGTAAAAAGCGCTGTTTGGATCTGTACCAATCTCATTAACAACTAAAACATCTGGAAGGATTACATCAATGATGTCCTCCATAGCGGCTTCTTTCGTATTTAGATTGTTATTGGTTTGCGTGCAGAAAGAGGTATTTGCATTATAATACAACAAATTATAGTTCATTACTCTTAGGGTGTCTTTATTTTGAGCACTTAGTTTAAAGGCGCCTATGAAAAGCATCAAGCTCACCGACAATAAGTATTTCGATTTCATCATTTGTTGCATTTTTGTTCAAAATTAAGGCTTATCTTCTAGCCACTTCGGTTTTAAATGAATTTATCAATTTCGCTGAATGATTCAACACTGTGATGTAAGGCTTCCAATTGAAGATGAAAAACGAAAGATATGGCATGCGAGCGACTTTGCATCCAAGTTGGCAATTAAAAGTGACCGCATTCAAGAATTTCATCTGATCAAACGCTCCATTGACGCGCGTTCTCGAACTATAAAAGTCAATTTACGTTTTGCCGTTTACATTGATGAGAAGGCCGCCTTAAGAGATGTGCCTTTTGAAAAGAACCCTGTTGAAAAAGCAAATGCTGTGCATATAATTGGAGCAGGGCCTGCGGGACTTTTTGCTGCCTTGGAGCTTATTCACAAGGGTTACCGTCCTGTTGTTTATGAGCGTGGAAAAACCGTTAGGGATCGCCGCAGGGACATTGCCAAATTGACCAAAGAGCACTTGGTAAATCCTGAATCTAATTACTGTTTTGGTGAGGGAGGCGCAGGTACATACTCTGACGGAAAACTCTACACACGGTCCAAAAAGCGGGGTGATGTAAACCGCATATTGGAGGGATTAATCCAATTTGGAGCGGAGGAGAATATCAGATTTGAAGCCCATCCTCACATTGGAACCAATAAGTTGCCAAAGATCATTGAACGTATCCGTGAATTTATCCGCGAAGCTGGTGGAGAAATACATTTTGAACACAAACTCACAGACATCAAGGCCAATCAAGACAAGTTGAAAGCAATACAAATAAATGGCAAGGATTGGGTCAAGATTGACCGTTTGATTTTGGCCACTGGTCATTCCGCAAGAGATATTTTTCACCTTCTAGATAGTAAAGGCATTGCACTAGATGCCAAACCTTTTGCGCTAGGCTTGAGGGTAGAACACTCCCAAAAGCTGATTGATCAAATCCAATATAGATTGGAAGAAAGAACAGAGTACCTACCTCCTGCTTCCTACCGTTTGGTGGCGCAAAGCATGGAAAGAGGCGTCTACTCATTTTGCATGTGCCCAGGAGGAATCATTGCACCCTGCGCAACAGCATCTGGAGAGATTGTCACCAATGGATGGTCTCCTTCTAAGCGCAACAACCTATATGCAAATTCAGGCATCGTTGTGACTATCAAAAAAGAGGATTGGCAGAATTTTTCAACTTCTGGTGCAATGGCGGCCTTGGAATATCAAAAAGAAATTGAAAAAAAAGCTTACCATTTAGCAAATGATCCGAATGAGAGCACTCAATTTGCTCCTGCACAGCGATTGATGGATTTTATCAAAGGAAAGGCATCCGCTTCTTTACCAGATTGTTCTTATACACCTGGCATCGTAGCTGCTCGATTGGATCAGCTTTTCCCCAAAGAAATCTATCATGTTCTTCGACATGGCTTTCTCGAATTTGGAAAAAAGATGAAATCCTACCTAAACAATGAAGCAGTCGTTGTCGGTGTTGAAAGCCGAACATCCTCTCCTGTTTTGATTCCACGCTCTAAAGAAGAGTACCATCATACTGAGGTTCAAAACTTTTATCCTTGTGGTGAAGGTGCAGGCTATGCAGGAGGCATTGTTTCTGCAGCCATCGATGGTCTCAATGTTGCTTCAGCCATTGTTCAATCGACGTCGAAATTCAGCGAGTAAAACAGCTGAAGCAGAAGATACATTCAATGATTCTATATTGGAGTGAATAGGAATCTTGATGGCTCTGTTTGACAATTTTAACAATGCCGGTTCTATGCCATGAGACTCACTCCCTAGCAAAATGACCGCAGGGTACGTCCAATCACTACCGTAGATACTTTCACCGGATAAATCAGCAGGGTAGACTGCCACGTCTGTACTATATTTCTTGATCCATTCACTTAAATCGGTATACAGCATATTCGTTTTAAACAATGCACCCATGCTGGCTTGTACTGTTTTTGAATTGTAGCAATCCACTGTATTTTCAGAACAAATAATGTGTGTAACTCCAAAGGCCACCGCATTGCGTATGATTGTTCCAAGATTGCCAGGATCACTAATCTGATCAAGCATAAGCATTACATCTTGTCTTTTCGGAGTGATAGGCTCAAATTTTAGCTGTTTTGCAACGCCCAATATTCCAGGGGCCTGTTTTAAATTAGAGAGCTTTTTCATAGCCACAGAATCAACAGTCCGGATCGATAAACCATTGTCAAACTCAAGCTCATAGGAATCTTCTACCACCAATGTAGAAATTTCTACTTGTGAGCCAATGGCCTCATCAAGCAATTTTTTGCCTTCGAATAAAAATAAGTCAAGCTGATCCCTGTATTTCTTTTGCTTTAAGGATTGTATTAATTTCTGCTGCTTTCTGCTTAGGGGTTCCATATTGACTAATTTTGCGATCAATGTCTGTGTTTTTAAAAACTCCTTGCAAAACAAACGCCTTAGCCTTTATTTATCTATCGGGCATTCTGTTGATACTATTTACTTCATGCGGACCTGCAAGGCATCTTAACGAAGACGAAAAGCTACTCACCAAAATAAAGATAAAATCTTCCAAAAAGATTGAATTCAAAGAAGAATTAAAATCCATAAGCAAACAAAAGCCCAACAGAAAATTGTTAGGCTTATTCAAGATTTACCTAGGCATTTACAACCTTTATTACAACAAAGAAGAAGTCAAAATCAAAGAAAAATTGGGTGAACCTCCTGCAATTTATGATTCTACACTTTTAACTTCATCTGTACAATTAATGAGTAGGTTTTTAAACAACAGAAGTTACTATGACAATGAAGTTAGCGCCAAAACTAAATTATCGAAGAAACGAGCACGCATCCAATACCTTATTAAGAAAGGCGATGCCTACCGAATAAATAATCTGAATTACACCATTGAGGATCTTGCTATAGAACAGTTGATTGAAAAGAATGAAACGGATGCCATTATAAAAAAGAAAGGTTTATTTCAGCTAGAAGATATTCAGAAAGAACGATTGCGCATTGAGCGTCTATTAAGGAATCATGGCTATTATAATTTTACACGCGAGTATATTCTTATTGAAGCAGATACGAGTCAGCTACTAAAATTTGCAAACTTGAATGTTGTGCTAAAGAATTTAGATGAAGCAAACCAAAGTAAGCCTCAAACTGACCAAACTGATTCAACTCAAGCAGTCTTGCATCCTATTTTTTCAATTAAGGATGTTATAGTGAGAATTGATTACACACGTCAAAATATCCAACAATACTCAGGAGATACATTGGAAGTCGATAAAGTTAAATTCATAGAATATGAACTCGATCGTTTTCGAAAAGATGTTCTTGCAAGAAACATTTACATAAGACCGGGAGACATCTATAACCTAGAAGCTCAAGAACAAACCTATAACAATCTATCGTCTCTTGGAATATTTTCTTTTGTTGGCATTCAATTTGATTATGATTTCTCAGATGGAAACGCCCTCGTAGTATACATAAACCTAAATCCACGAAAACAAAAAGCATTGACACTAGAAACCGAGGGCACCAACAATGGAGGGAATTTGGGTATCAATGGTACAGTAAGTTTAAGAAACAACAACGCATTTAGAGGAGCAGAGAATTTTAACATAAGTCTAAACGGAGGATTAGAGGTGCAACAAATTCTTACAGAGAACAATGACAACCTTGTCGGTGACGGTTTTCTACCTTTCAACACATTTGAGTTTGGCCCTGAAATTAGCTTCGAGATTCCTCGCTTTTTGTTGCCCATCAACCAAAAACGATTTTCTCCTAAAGGCAATCCAAGAACAACAATCAATGCATCATATAACTTTCAACAACGCCCTGATTATCTAAGAAATGTTAGCAAGTTGTTTCTTGCCTACTCTTGGAATGAAACGCCAAAAAAAAAGCACATTATTCAGCCTGTTGATCTATCCTATATAAAACTGAAGCCTTCTTTAGATTTTCTGAGTGTACTTGAAAACATCAATAATCCGTTTTTAAAAAATAGCTATACAGACAATTTTATCGTAGCAACAAAATATAGTTTCATTTATAATTCTCAGTTACAAGATGAGAAAGACAACCATGTATTTCTTAGATTCAATTTAGAATCGGCAGGCAATGCAGTTTCTTTATTGAATGAATCCGTCGTGAAAGATCAAAACGAAGACGGCTCCTATAATTTAGCAGGAATTCGTTATGCTCAGTACTTTTTATCAGATATCGATGTTCGTTATTACCAACAGATCAATGAAAACCAGATGGTATATCGCTTTAGTGCAGGAGTTGGACTACCCTATGGAAACAGCAATGCCATGCCTTTTGAGAAAAGTTTCTTTGCAGGTGGAGCAAATGGCATTAGAGCATGGCGAGTGAGAGAATTAGGTCCTGGAACCATTTCGGACAGCTCAGTAACGCTTATAGATCAGATCGGAAACCTTAAGATTGAATCCAATTTGGAATTCAGATTCCCTATCACGAAAGTCATTGAAGGTGCTGCCTTTGCCGATTTTGGCAATATTTGGAATGTAAAACAAGACGATATGCGCTCAGAAACTAAGTTTAAATTGGATCGTTTGTGGGAGGCCACCGCAGTTGGTCTAGGTGCAGGACTTCGATTAAATTTCACCTTTTTTCTTTTGCGTTTTGATTTTGCTACACCCTTTAAAGACCCCTCAGCAAGCAACCCAAGTAGAATTCAACCACAATGGAGAAGGACAAACCTTAACCTTGGCATAGGTTACCCATTTTAAGTATTTGTTGAGTTTTTATGACGATAGCTCCGTCGATAATTTTATTAGCTTTGCCCTCCTGAAATCAATTTAACTTATGTCATCAACCAACATTGAAACACTTTTAGGGAAAGACGCTGAGCATCTTTTATTGCACGAATGTAAAACCATCAGCAAAGATCATATACATCTGCCTGGAAAAGATTTTATCGACAGGGTTTTTAAGGATACCAACAGAAATAACCAAGTATTACGAAGCTTACAAGCCTTGTATGGCAGTGGCAGGTTGGCCAATAGTGGCTACGTATCAATCTTGCCTGTTGATCAAGGAATAGAACACTCCGCAGGTGCATCCTTTGCTCCTAACCCTATTTACTTTGACCCTGAAAATATTGTCAAGTTAGCAATTGAAGGTGGATGCAATGCAGTAGCTTCGACCTTCGGAGTCTTAGCTTCCGTTTCTAGAAAGTATGCTCATAAAATACCCTTCGTTGTCAAGCTGAATCATAATGAATTGTTGACATATCCCAACACATTTTCACAAATTTCGTTTGGATCGGTAGAAGAGGCTTGGAACCTTGGAGCCACAGCTGTTGGTGCTACAATTTATTTTGGATCAGAAGACAGCAACCGTCAAATTGTTGAAATTGCAGCTGCCTTTGAACGGGCCCACGAACTAGGGATGGCAACAATTCTGTGGTGCTATTTAAGAAACAGTGAATTTAAAAAAGATGGTGTGGATTATCACACTGCAACAGATATTACTGCTCAAGCCAACCATTTAGGTGTCACGATTCAAGCTGACATAATCAAACAAAAGTTAGCCGAAACAAACGGAGGTTTTACTGCGATTAATTTCGGCAAAACGCACAATAAAGTATATGAAGAGTTGTCGACTGATCATCCAATTGATCTTTGCAGATATCAGGTTGCGAATTGTTACATGGGTAGATCAGGCTTAATTAATTCTGGAGGAGCTTCTTCTGGAGAATCAGATTTGGCCGATGCTGTAACTACCGCAGTAATAAACAAAAGAGCTGGTGGACATGGCCTAATTTCGGGAAGAAAAGCTTTCCAGAGACCTATGAAAGAAGGAGTGAATTTGTTAAACTCCATCCAAGATGTTTATCTTGTCAATGATATTACAGTTGCTTAAGCACACCATTTTCATTTAAATAGAGACTAAATGGGTTGGTTCAAAAGAATAAAAGAGGGTATTTTAACTCCAACGAAGGAAAAGAAAGAAACTCCTGAGGGCTTATGGTATAAATGCCCATCCTGTAATACAGTTACACCTCAGGAGGACCACAGTAACAATTTGCTTGTTTGTATTGAATGTGAGCATCACGAACGTATGGGGTCAGAGGGTTATTTCAATCTCATCTTCGACAATGGCAAGTATTCGGAGATCAACAAAAACCTAAGTTCAGCAGATCCGTTAGAATTTAAAGACACCAAGGCCTACAAGGACCGTATTAAGAATACACAAAAAAAGACCAAGCTTAAAGATGCAGTGAGAACTGCACACGGCACAGTTGATGGTGAAAAATTAATGATTGCCTCCATGGACTTTTCTTTCATTGGTGGTTCAATGGGCTCTGTCGTAGGAGAGAAAATTGCAAGGGCCATTGATTACAGCATTAAACATAAGATGCCCTTTATGATCATCTCAAAATCAGGAGGTGCTAGAATGATGGAAGCAGCATATTCTCTTATGCAAATGGCCAAGACTTCCGCTAAACTTACTCAGTTAGCAGAAGCAAAGCTTCCCTACCTATCGATGCTTACAGATCCAACAACTGGTGGTGTCACTGCCTCATTTGCCATGTTGGGTGATTTGAATTTTGCTGAACCCAATGCACTTATTGGTTTTGCAGGTCCTAGAGTCATTAAAGAAACCATAGGAAAGGATTTACCGGAGGGCTTCCAACGTTCGGAATTTTTATTGGAACATGGATTCTTAGATTTTATCGTAGAACGGAAAGATTTAAAATCAAAACTTTCTCAGGTAATTCGCTTATTAAAAAGTGAAAAGCACTAAAATATTATTGTTACCTTTGCGGCCTTAAAAATTAGCGAAAAATTTAAGATGAGTTTATCAACACAAGAGAAAGAAGGTATTTTTGAAAAATACGGAACTGGAAAGATGGATACTGGTTCAACGGAAGGGCAAATTGCCTTATTTACAGAGAGAATTAACCAATTAACGCTTCATTTAAAGCAGAACAAGAAGGACTTTGCAACAGAGCGTGCATTGGTTGTTTTGGTAGGTAAACGAAGAAAATTATTGGATTACTTGAAGAACAAGGATATCCTCAAGTACAGAGAATTAATTAAACAATTGAATATCAGAAAGTAGTCCTTTCAATACAATATAATCAACATAGAAATTCAAAAGAAGGGGGGCATTTGAAAACAGTCCCCCTTTTCTTTTATTAAAAAGCAATAAACAAAAGATGTCAGTTAAAGCAATAAATCAAAGTATACAACTTCCTGATGGAAGAGAAATCAGCCTAGAAACAGGTAAATTAGCAAAACAAGCAGACGGTTCTATCGTCTTAAAAATGGGAAACACTATGCTGTTGGCTACCGTTGTGGCCGAGAAAGAAGCTGGAGAAGATGTTGACTTCCTGCCGTTAATGGTGGATTACAGAGAAAAGTTTTCAGCAATTGGAAGGTTTCCCGGTGGTTTCCTGAAAAGAGAGAATAGACCTTCAGACGGCGAGGTACTCATCTCGCGATTGGTAGATAGAGCATTGCGTCCTCTATTTCCAAGTGATTTTCACGCAAGCACGATTGTTACCATATCCCTGATTTCTGCAGAAGAAAATGTTGCCACAGATTCATTGGCATGTCTCGCAGCCTCTGCTGCAATTATGGTCTCAGACATTCCTTTTAAAGAAGCTACTTCTGAGGTGCGTGTTGCGAGAATTAATGGTGAGTGGAGAATCAATCCAAATCTGAATGAATTGCCTGAAGCAGACATTGATTTGATGGTAGCAGGAACAATGAATAGCGTTGTCATGGTTGAAGGGGAAATGCTTGAAGTTTCTGAAGCAGAAATGCTTGAAGGAATTAAAGAAGCACATAAAGCCATCCAGACTCAATGTGAAATGCAAAATTCTTTAGCAGCACGAGTTGAAAATGCGCAAACGAAACGTGAATACAATCATGAAAAAAGCGATCCAGAACTCTTAGAAAAAATCAATGCCTTTGCCTACGACAGATGCTACGCCATAGCCAAGAAGGGAATGGATGACAAACATCAGAGAGGTGCTGATTTTCAAGAGGTAAAAAATGATTTTGTGGCCACTTTAGATGAGGATTATGCGAAAGAGAGCTCTTTCTTATTGAAGCAATATTTTGGCAAAGTGCAAAAACGTGCTGTGCGTGATTGCATGCTTAAGGAAAGAATTAGACTTGATGGACGCAAAATGGATCAAATTAGAAACATTTGGTCTGAGATTGACTATTTACCAGGATCACATGGATCAGCAGTTTTTACTAGAGGAGAAACACAATCTCTTGTCTCTGTGACTTTAGGAAGTAAGATGGATGAGCAAAGGGTTGATCGTGCATTGATCACAGATTCTGAGAAGTTTATTCTACATTATAACTTCCCTTCTTTTTCTACTGGAGAGGCTCGACCAAACAGAGGACCTGGAAGAAGAGAAATTGGACATGGAAATTTAGCCATGCGTGCCTTAAAACCTATAATTCCAACAGGAAATGAAAATCCTTATACGATTCGCGTTGTTTCTGACATTTTAGAGTCTAATGGCTCCTCCTCTATGGCATCAGTCTGTGGTGGATCTTTGGCTTTGATGGATGCTGGAGTAAAATTGAAGAAAGCAGTCTCAGGTATCGCAATGGGTTTAATCAGCGGTGAAGATGGTAACTATGTGGTGCTTTCAGACATTTTAGGTGATGAAGACCATTTAGGCGACATGGACTTTAAAGTGACCGGAACTAAAGATGGAATTACCGCTTGTCAAATGGACATCAAAATTGATGGTTTGTCGTTTGAAGTATTGCAAGAAGCTTTGAATCAAGCAAAAGACGGAAGAATGCACATTCTTGGTGAAATGAACAAGACAATAGAACAGGCGAGAGAAGATTACAAACCAAATGTTCCAAGAATTATTCAATTGACGATACCCAAAGACATGATCGGCGCTGTGATTGGACCAGGCGGTAAGATCATACAAACGATTCAAGAAGAAACCGGAACAACCATTGTTTTAGAGGAGATTGATGATCAAGGTGTAATTGACATTGTGTCAACTGACCAAGCTGGTTCTGATGCAGCTGTGGCAAAAATCAAAGCAATTACTGCAGTTCCTGAAGTGGGTGAAACATACAATGGTAAAGTAAAGTCGATTGTACCATTTGGTGCTTTTGTTGAAATTTTACCGGGTCAAGATGGCTTATTGCACATATCAGAAATCGCGCATAGACGATTGGAAAAGGTTGAAGAAGAATTGAAAGAAGGTGAAATGATAGATGTAAAGTTGGTGGCAATTGATCCGAAAACAAAAAAATTCAAACTTTCAAGAAAAGTATTGTTACCAAAACCTGAGCAGTCCAATTAATTGGATTGCTCAGCTATTTCAACGGTTCTTACCCGAACCGTTAATTTTTGTTAATTTATTTAGAACGATTCTAAATTAGATGGCAGGCATTTCAAGCTGTCAATCAGAGGGCAATTTTCGTTAGTTTTAGAGGGCACATTATTAAATGTGTAGATATCTACCAACTAATACCTCCTAAACTGCATGAGACAGCTTAAAATCTCTAAAAGCATAACGAATAGGCAAACAGTTTCGTTAGACCGCTATTTACAAGAAATAGGCAAAGTAGATCTAATCACCGCCGAAGAAGAAGTAGATCTCGCCAGAAAAATCAAAGAAGGAGACGTCACTGCTCTCGAAAAACTCACCAAAGCGAACCTCCGGTTTGTCGTATCGGTAGCAAAGCAATACCAAAATCAAGGATTAAGCTTGCCTGACTTAATCAATGAAGGGAATTTAGGCTTGATCAAAGCTGCAGAGAAATTTGATGAAACAAGAGGATTTAAATTTATCTCTTATGCTGTATGGTGGATCCGACAATCCATTATGCAAGCCATTGCGGAACAATCGAGAATTGTTCGATTGCCTTTGAATAAAATCGGCAACATCAACAAAGTACGAAAAACCTTTAATGAACTAGAGCAGAAATACGAAAGAGATCCACTAGAACATGAAATAGCTGAGTGTTTAGACTTATCAGAAACTGATGTAAAGGTTTCTATGAAGAATACTCGACGCCATGTGTCTATGGATGCTCCCCTATCCTCTGATGAAGACAGCAGTAATCTATATGAGTTGATTAGTAGCAAAGATGTTCCTAATCCAGATAAAAACTTGTTGAATGAATCCTTACAAAATGAAATTGAGTTTCTTCTTTGTAAAATTCCTGCCAGAGAAGCAGAAGTAATTCGAATGTTCTTTGGACTTAATGGAGTTAGTCCAATGAGTTTAGAAGAAATAGGCCTTAAATTCGGATTGACAAGAGAACGTGTCCGCCAAATTAAAGAAAAAGCAGTTCGTCGTTTAAAGATTAACGAACGTTGTGGTTTACTAAAAGCATATTTATAAACACAGTGCTCATTGATTATTTACTTTTACAATTCTTATGACACATAGAATTGCTCCCTCCATTCTTGCCGCAGATTTCGCTAAACTCGGGCAAGATTCAAAATTGATCGACCAAAGTATCGCCGATTGGTTTCACATTGATGTCATGGACGGTGTTTTTGTTCCCAATATTTCCTTTGGAATGCCTATCATAAAAGCCATTAGACCATTATCTAGCAAACTTTTTGATGTGCATTTAATGATTGTAGATCCAGATAGATACATCGTAGATTTTAAAAAAGCAGGAGCAGATTTACTCACAGTACATTATGAGGCATGTAACCATCTTCATCGAAGTGTACAAGCCATTAAGAAAGAAGGTATGCAAGCAGGAGTAGCATTGAATCCACATACGCCTGTTCATTTACTGGAAGACATCATCCAAGAAGTTGATCTTGTGCTCTTGATGTCTGTGAACCCTGGTTTTGGTGGACAATCTTTCATTTCCAACATCCTTAAGAAAACAAACCAATTGAGAGAGCTTATAATGGCGAAAAACTCCAATGCTCTAATAGAAATAGATGGAGGTGTAACGGATCAAAATGCAAGACAATTGATTGATGCTGGTGCTAATGTATTGGTGGCAGGAAGCCACATTTTTAAATCCGACAATCCAAAGGAAACCATCCGGATTTTAAAAGAAGACATTTAAATATCGTCCAAGTAATCGCTTAGATACTGATATTTGTCTCCTAGTCGACCCTCTTTTGTTATAGAGGCATCCGCAATGATGTTTTGATCGTCCGACACTAACAAACTAGGCAAGATCTTATCCATCAATTCACTTCCAAAATCTTCTGACGCATCCTTTGGCAATTCACAAGGCAAATTATCTACTGCCATCACAGTAATGGTGTTTGTGCTTGGCTCCTGCACTTCTTTCCCAGTAATTCTATCATAATAATAGATAGGATCATCAATGGTAGAAGGTCTTAATGTTGAAGCAATTGGATCGTCAATGTCACAGCTAATGTCAGCCACGGTTTTTATTTTAAACTTATGGTTAGCAGCATCCTTTTTGGTGAATATTTTAGGTCCTCTGGAATCCCAAAAATGACAGGATATAAACATGTCTGCGACTTGCGCATATGGCATAAAGTTGCGCTCAAAATGGGTGGGGTCTTCATACACATCAAATCGATCAAACTGCTTTCCATCCTTTCGTTTAAAATATTCCTCCACTGTAAGTTGAGTGTAGACAGTTTGACTAAATGTATTGTTCAAAAAGTCATCTGGGTCTACTTTCTGCACTTTTAATTTGTTGAGAATTTCTTCTGCACCACTTGCGACTCTTCCGAGTCCTGTTATCACAATTTTGAATCCTTCAGGAAACTTCACTTTTGGCAACTGAACTTCCATTTCATTCCTGTCCTCACAAAGGTGAGCCGCCTTTAATGCAAACGTTCTTTGTGTGAGTCCAAAAGCTCTTAACCCATTGTAGGAACCAACGATACCAGCATAGCGACCAAAGCCTACCAAACGCATTCCTTCTTGGTTTCTTAAACACTCATAATCCACCAATTGAATTTGATTTTCTACAATACGTTGCAACAGTTCACGATTGTATGCTTGCTTTTTGATTGTATGTGAAAAGAAAAAGTGCATTTTATGCGGAACTAAATCTTCGACATTT
>Ga0316208_1000328_pt1 | contig 61799 bp, 57 predicted proteins | sample 3monopyrite_MG_FD_204944 | JGI IMG/M metagenome (GOLD analysis project Ga0316208, IMG submission 204944) | Microbial mat bacterial communities from mineral coupon in-situ incubated in ocean water Damariscotta River, Maine, United States -... | ecosystem: Environmental > Aquatic > Marine >... | reverse complement strand
AGCTTTCGAGTTTCTATAAATAATTTTCTTCTCAAACAACTTTACTTTTTAAAAATAAGCCAACACAACTACTTTTGCGAGATAAGCTGAATATTAGACGGAACTTATTATTTGCAGTACTAGGAGATTTTCTTTTCTGGGACACGATCCTAGTTAAGAGTTCAATGGGTTTTGCACCCATTGAGCCACATCCAATTGACCCAATTGAGACAGACCATCAATCACGCCTTGGCGATTTTGTTCAGGATGATTCTGGCTCATTTTGATTTTGCCTTGCATGGACTTGATTTCGATTTCTATGCCTACGATAGCCGATAACATCTTCTGAATATAATTTGAGGGTGCATCTGATAATTTCCATGGATTTTCAAAGGCACTTTCATGTGTGTCACTCAGTGCTGTTAGATGGTTTAATAACCAGCTTCCTTCTGAATAAAATTGCAACGAACCTCGAACATGAACGGCAAGATAGTTCCATGTAGGGACTTCTTTGCCCGTTTCTTTCTTGGTTGGATACCATGAGGGGGAAATATAAGCATTGGGTCCCTGAAAAATAGCCAAAACATCATTATTGCTCATATCATTGTTAGCAATAGCATGTCCTTGCAAATAAAACCTGTTATTTCTTTCAATTAATAATAACGGAATATGATTGGCTATCACTCCTGTTTCTGTCGATGTTATAATGGTCGCCAAGGGGTATTTTTTAATAATTTCATGCTGAGTCTTGGTTTCTTTTATTTTAAAGGATTGAGGTAGATGCATTTTATTCTCCAGTGCAGAAACTATTAATTGTATAACAGTCCCGTAACAAATACCCAAATCCCGATATAGAATCGTAATTTTAAGTGCAAGCAATTGATGTGCTTAAGGAATTCAAAAAAACTAAATAACCTCAGTGGTGATGAAGCTTTTTGAGAATTTCTTAGGCGCATTAAGGGCTTGTATTCTCAGTGTGATTATCTATACCGGGATTTGAGAGATACCTATAAAAAACAATGAAAGAAAACTATACCGTGGTCTATGGATTAACAGCAGACCCAATACACAAAGGGCATGAGCAAGCCATTATCAATGGCATTAACTATTGTCATAAGCATGATTTGTTGATACGAAAATTTATACTCCTCCCTGTATTCCAGCCGAATCTAATTGACGATAAAAAAAGACCTGTCGCTGCTTTTACTCATCGCCTAGCGATGTGCCAAGTGCTAGCACAAAGGCTTTCAAAGGTATTAAAAACAAAAATCGAGGTCAGTGCAGTCGAAAAGCAATTGTCAGAAACAACAGCAACAATCAACACCAGTTTTATGACCATTCAACATCTGCAAAAACAAAACAACAGCAAACAAAAATACTTGTTTATGGTCAGTGCGGATCATTTTATCGGAAACCAGCCAAAGTTCAAACAATGGTCTCATTGGCAAGCGTTGGTTAACATTTGTGGGCTATTAATCAATCAACGCCCCAACAATAAAATTAACGCTGCATTTGTTGAACAACTTAAAACAATTAACTCCGATATTCACTGTGTTAATAGTCCTCATCAAGTGGATATTTCTTCCAGTCAAATACGAAATTCAATACAGCATTACCTCGGCTCTGAATTTATATCGGCTGATATTAGTCAGTATTTAACGAAAAACCACCTCTATTAGGAGTGTTGCGAGCACTGAAAAGGTAAATGACGGGGCATGAATTTTTATCAATACCTGTTCCAATTATTCGGCACTTGAATTAAACTAGTACTACAAACAATAAGTATTGTCTAATATTCACCGTTTTGTGTTGGCTTATTTTTAAAAAGTAAAAAATTCGTTGAGAATATTTTTATTAAATAAAAGCTTGTTATTACTAAGCTTTCGAGTTTCTATAAATAATTTTCTTCTCAAACAACTTTACTTTTTAAAAATAAGCCAACACAACTACTTTTGCGAGATAAGCTGAATATTAGACGGAACTTATTAATTGCAGTACTAGATGTAAAACGAGGACTAAAACGAGGACAACTTATGTTAAATTTATCATCATTTTTGGACGACAGTGCATTGCGCTATGCCAATAACCCTGCCTTTACCTTTATGGAAACCACATTGACCTATGCTCAGGTCAATGCGGCGGCCAATCAAGTTGCTAATGGCTTAATCCAACAAGGCATAAAACCAGGCGATAAAATTGCCTTAAGTTGTTTAAATCTACCGTATTTCCCCATTATATATTTTGGTATTTTAAAAACAGGGGCCGTGGTTGTGCCTTTAAGTGTTTTATTAAAAACAGATGAAATCATCTTTCATCTGCAAAACAGTGATGCCAAAGCCTATTTTTGTTTTCAGGGAACAGCAGATTTGCCGATGGCGAAGATGGGATACGATGCTTTTAATCAGGTGGAGACTTGCCAGAAGTTTTTTCATGTGATGAGCAAGGCAACAGATTCCTCTGATCTTGCAGGAGTGCAAACATTAGGTGAGTTGATGCACCAAAGGCCGATTCAATTTGAAAGTTATGCAACCCAAGCGGATGATACTGCTGTCATCATCTATACTTCAGGCACTACGGGCCAGCCCAAAGGAGCGGAACTCACGCACAGCAATTTGGTGATGAATGCCTTAGTTTGTCAGGAGTTTGTTCATATTCAAACCAAGGATACACAACTCATTGTTTTGCCTTTGTTTCATATTTTTGCTATGACTGTGCAGATGAATTTAGGAATTTATAAAGGCTGTCATAACATCTTATTACCACGTTTTGAGGCCAATGAAGTTTTCTCGCTCTTCATCAAACATAAAATAACTGTCTTTTGTGGTGTTCCTACCATGTACTGGGGCTTGGTTAACACCACTGAAAACACAGAAAATATAGATGAAATTTCACAAAATCTTCGTTTGGCGGTTTCTGGAGGCGCTTCTTTGCCTTTGGCCGTGCTCAATGACTTTAAACAAAAATTCAAAGTAGATTTAATTGAAGGCTACGGCATGTCCGAAGGTTCGCCTGTTGTGACTTTTAATCAGCTGGAATTTGGAACAAAAGCAGGCTCGATTGGTAAACCTATTTGGGGAGTGCAAGTAAAATTGATCGGTACCGATGGCAAGGAAGTAGCCACAGGTGAAAAGGGTGAGTTGTTGTACAAAGGTCACAATGTTATGAAAGGCTATTACAATCGTCCACAAGCCAATGCAGAAACACTCAAAGATGGGTGGTTGCATTCGGGGGACATTGCCATTAGAGATGAAGATGGTTTTTATTTTATAGTCGATCGCACCAAAGACATGATTATTCGAGCTGGATTGAATGTTTATCCTCGTCAGGTAGAAGAAGTAATGATTCAACACCAAGCCGTTTCATTGGTAGCTGTGATTGGTGTTCCTGATGCAGAAAAAGGCGAAGAAATTAAAGCATTTGTGGTGCTAAACGAAGGTGAAGCTGTCGCAGAAGATGAACTGAAAGCATGGACAAAAGAACGCATTGCCAGTTACAAATACCCTCGAATTATAGAGTTTATCGAAGCACTGCCCATGAGTGCCACGGGTAAAATTCTGAAAAAGGAATTGCGCTAAATTTAATTTTCAGAAAACTTTAATAGATTGTATTAGCCCAACCTTGATGCGTGCACCTTCACATCAGGGTTGGGTATGCTGAAAATTTTTTATTTTTCAACTTTTACAAACTTAAGAGTAAAGCGATCGGTATTACCTGTGACTGTTTTTCGACCAACTTCGTAGCGTAATTCATCATCTGGGCGGTAATGCAGATCTGAATAATCCACTAATATAAAACCAGCATCTTGAATTTCTTTGATGGCTAAAACAGGATCGATGCGTCTGCCATTTTCATTGTCATCGGCTTGCATATGGCGACGAGTATGATCAACTACACCGTAGATTCCACCTACTTTTAAAGCATTGTAAGCAGCATCATTCATGGCTTTACGTCCCTCAAAGTCAAAATTGTGGTAATTTCTAAAGGTAAGAACCATGTCAATATTTTTTAATCCTAAATCGCTGTTTTCCAGTGAATAGAACTTGGCTTCTTTTTTGCGGTATAACTTGGCCTCTTTGGCAATGACTTCGGCATTTGAAAACTCCTTTGTGGTTATTAGTGATTTTTCTACTCGACCAGTGCCATAAGCCAAATAAAGTTTGCCCTTGTCTTTTAAAGTTGGGGCGAGTATTTTGCTGTACCAACCACCGCCAGGAATTAATTCAACAACCTTCATGTCGTCCCGTAAGCCCATGAATTTTAGTGTACTGACTGGTCGTCTGTTGCGATCACGGTCTGTTTCCGCCTTTGTTCTAATTTCAGAACTTATAGCGGCTTTAATTTTGGCTTCTGTGGCTTTAAAATCATCTGCAACAGATGCAAAAGAAAACGTTAAAAGAGTAACAAAGATTAATTTCATGTTTTTATACCTTGCATTAAAAACAGATATTGTACCAGAAACCATCTCTTTTAGGAGATTAGCGATTATTAAGAATACTTAGAACAGTTTCATAAACAGGTCGATGACGTTTCAATTTCGGGGTTTAGGTAATATAGCTTCGTAAAAACAGCCTTGTTTTACAAGAAATGACTGTCAGCTCTCGCACTAATTGCAATTAACTATTGTTTGTTTGCTTGAACAAACGCATAATAATACGCACTTAAAATCCAGATAAATTTATGAAAGCATTTGTTCTTTTTTTGTTCCTAATAACGACCAACCTCGGTTTAGCCATTACTCCTGATACTTATGAAAATCAAAGCCAATCGTGGAAACAGCATTTAGCCCTAAAGAAGGCCTCGGACTACAAAGACCTGCCTTGGCGTAATATTGGACCTGTCATTCAAGGTGGCCGAGTTGTCGCTATTCGCGCTTCAAAACAAAACGATGCTGTTCTTTACATCGCTTATGCATCAGGTGGTGTTTGGAAGTCTGAAAATAAGGGCATTACTTTTAAACCTATAACCGATTCATTGCCTTCGCAAATTGTCGGCGGTTTTGATGTGGATGCCAATGACGATCAAACCTTGTGGTTGGGAACAGGTGAAAATAACTCCTCGCGTTCTTCGTATGCTGGCATGGGAGTCTATCGATCGAAAGATGCGGGGGAGACTTGGCAGTATATGGGTTTGGGCAATACCAGTCGAATTGGAGATATTTTGGTTGACCCGAGTGATTCAAACCGTATTTTTGTTGCAGCTCTTGGTGCTTTGTATAGTAAAGGAGGCGATCGTGGAGTTTTTGTTAGTGACGATGCTGGAAAATCGTGGAATTTGGTCTTAAAAGGTGATTCAGTGACAGGCTTTGCCGATTTGTCCATTGCCAGCAATGGTGATATTTATGCCAGCAGTTGGCAGCGTGAAAGAAAAGCTTGGAATTTTGTAGAAAGTGGTAAAGGCAGTAAAGTTTACAAAAGTTCTGACCATGGACAAACGTGGAAACAGTTGACTAAGGGGCTTCCATCAGGAAAATTTGTTGGACGCATAGGCATAGACGTCGCACAATCCGATGCCACTATCGTTTATGCAGTGGTTGATAATCAAGAAATCTTGCCTGAGGAACAATGGGACTTGGGTGATACAGCAATCAACCCAAAACGATTGAAAACCATGAGCACAGAAGAATTGTTGTTGCAAGATAAAAGCCAGCTAGAAAAGTTTTTGCGGGACAGTAATTTTCCACCCAAAACAACAGCAGACACTGTTATTGAACAATTAAAAAACAAATCCATGACACCGCAGGATTTGATTAAATCACTCAAAGATGCCAATGCCAATCTTTTTAATACCGATATCAAGGGGCTTGAAGTGTATCGTTCTGATGATGCGGGTGAAAGCTTTTATAAAACGCATGAACAGCCTTTGTCGGGAGTGGTTTTCACTTATGGTTATTATTTTGGAAAAATCCATGTAGATCCTAACGATGCCAATACTATTTACACCATGGGTGTGCCGCTGATTAAATCTAGCGATGGAGGAAAAAACTGGATTTCTTTGTACGATCCGAAAGTGCATGTGGATTATCATGAGGTCTGGATAGACCCGAATAACTCTCTGCATATTATTGCGGCCAATGATGGTGGAGCTGATGAATCCTATGATGGTGGTCAACAGTGGCGCAAACTCGATTATCAGCCGGTAGGGCAGTTTTATACAGTTGCTGTGGATATGGCCACGCCCTACAATGTTTACGGTGGACTGCAAGACAATGGTACTCTTAAGGGTTCTAGCACAACAAACTGGCAAGATGGAGAATCGTGGAAACGTTTGTTTGGTGGTGATGGTATGAATGTCAGTGTTGATGGCGATACAGTTTATGTGGGCTATCAGTTTGGTAATAATTTTCGTTTAGAAAATGGCAAACCCACGGCCATTAAACCTCCCAATTATAGTGATGAAACACCTTTAAGATACAACTGGAACACACCTGTGATTTTATCTCCTCATAATGCCGAAATTATATATTATGGGGCTAACAAATTGTTCCGTAGTTTTGATCGTGGGGACACATGGCAGGCCATTAGCAAAGACTTGACTCAATCATTGAAATATGGTGATGTACCTTATGCCACTATAACCAGTATTTCTGAATCACCTTTGCAGTTTGGTCGAATTGTTGTGGGCACTGACGATGGTCTGGTGTGGGTGACTAGCAATGGAGGAGATACTTGGAAAAATGTAAGCAAGAAGCTGCCGAAAAAACTCTGGGTTTCACGAGTTGTTGCCTCAAAACATGACAAAAACACGTTGTGGCTAACACTTAACAATTACCGAAATGATGATATACAAAGCTATGTGTATCGTTCTACAAATTTTGGTAAGACATGGACATCGATTGTTAACAATCTTGCCAATGAAGCTGTGAATGTTATAAAAGAAGATCCCAAAAACAAAGATTTAATATATCTTGGCACGGACAAAGGGCTGTATTTTTCGAGTAATGCTGGTCAATTTTGGCAAACACTGGGCTCTGAGTTTCCTACGGTGCCTGTGCATGATTTGATTGTTCATCTGCGTGATAATGAGCTGGTAGTCGCTACACATGGTCGCAGCATGTGGGTCACGGATGTGAGTGTTTTGCAAAATCTTAAAGACTACAAAGACAAAGCTCTTGCGCTTCTTAAGGTGGATCCAATCTCATTTAATCCCGTTTGGAACAGCAAACCATCGCGTTGGTTTAGCAGACCTGAAGATTCTCCTTCAACAAATTTTCAGATGTGGTCAGACAAAGAAAAAACCATTCATATCGAAATACTTGATGATAAAAAGCAAGTAATAGTGGCTACACACATCCATGCACATCGTGGTTTAAATCTTTGGAAATGGGATCATAAGCTCGATGTTGACTTGGCATTAAAAGCAGAAGAATTTCGTAACAAAGAGGCCGATAAGCCTCTTAACAAATCGCTCACACCTGTGAGTGAAGGCTTGCGTTTGGGGCATGAAATCCATATCCAAAAAGGCAAATATACTTTAGAGATTAGTTACGAAGATGAGAGTGACTCTAAAGCCTTTGAGGTAAAATAAAACCCCACAATTATCTAAAATAATTCCGATTGGCATAAAACACATCGTCTTGGTTTTTATGCCAGTTTGGAATCCCCAATAAAGGCAAAGGGCTTAAATTTGCTTTTGTCATTAAATATTTGTTCTGCAGGATAGAATTTGCGATATGTTCATCGACGGTCTCTTGGGCCAGCTGATGAGTTTCGATTAACAGAGCTTTAGCGGTCATGCCAATATAGGGAGTCATATATTTCTCGTACAGGGCGTGACCAAAGGTTATCAGTTTGATTTTTTCTTGCAGCCATAAATTTTTATGTTTGACAAAAAGAGTGTTCCATTGGTGCTTCTTAATCAGTTCGTGTACGCTCTTATTTGCAATCACAATAACTCCACATTCATCAAACAGAGTCAACATGTCACGTCTATGCGAGCGCAGAGGTGTTTTCTGCCGCTGAATTTCTTGCTGATGAATGCTGTTGATGGCGACCTTGCTTTGAGGAAAGTTCATCCAGACCATGGCGTTAAAAAAATCATGCCAATTGCCATGGCGAGTAGCAATAAGGCCGTGCTGGTAAATACGTTCCTCATAACCCAAGTGCTTGTGTGGCATGTGTTCGTCTTGGGCAATGAATTTTAATCCATTGCCTGATTTATTTATGCATTTGAAATGCCTATTGAGAATTTGACAATCAGGAGTGTCGCATTCATCAGCATCAGCAAATTCTGGCCATGTCGCATTCAAGCTGTTTTGTATGTCCTTAAAAAATAGAGTGTTATTACCCGAATCCATCTTAATTCTCAAATCCAGATAAAGAAAACTCACTATTTTATGGGTTGATAAATATGAGTAATTAAATCCTTTTCACTCACAACACCTGGGTCTGTAACAAAATCTTCCCACGAGTAACCATTGCGTTGCAGTTTGTTTTGGGCGATATATGCATTGAGGATGTCGTAAGATTTTTTGAAATCTACATAAGGCCCTTGATGAATGAGTTTTAAGGCTTTGCCCGCGTACAATACATTCGCCATAATTTCATTGTTTTCATCAACAACATCGGTTGCAGCCACAGGAATAGCAGCTCTAAATTTAAAGGTGTCACTGCCATGATCTAAATTGATTATTTTTGGAGTGCCTGCTGTTGCAATACCGTTCTTTGCTATAAAAGTAATTATTTTGCCATAAGCCTCTGTGATTTTGGCGGTAATTTCAGCTTGATTCAATTGGCTTTGAGCATCTACGGTATATATTTTTTGCTCTTCAGTTTGTACCGTGCTGATTGACGAATAATCATACAAAGGCAGAGATTCTACGTATTTTTTCAAAAGAACAAGGCCTTTTTCATAATCAGGAGCAATCATGTCTTCTAACACCAAGCCAAAATACCGGTAAAAAATATTGTAACCAAAATCATTTTCGAACGCCCATGTCACTTCTGTACCTTGTTCCTGGGGTTTCAGAGAGAGAGTCGAGTAAGCTGGATGATCTGATTTTCCAAAATAAAAAATGGTTTTAATCGATTGATTTTTAAGCGATTCAATAATTTCATTGGAGCCTTCTCCGACTTTATCGTTGCCCTGCCAAGAAAGTTTTGAACCCACTCCACTATCAGGGCCTCTAACTGTGTATTTGGCCTCGACATCTAATGCATACCAAGGCGACCATTGATTAAAATTTTGCAGAGAATTTATAACAGAAAATATTTTGCTTGCCTCACGAGGAATAACGATACTTCTTTGCAAATGAACTTTTGCAGGCAAGAAAAAACCAACTACAACGGCCACTAACAACAAAAACAACAATGCCAGTACTAAATATCTTAAAGTTCTCATAAAATCATCAGGGAATTATTAGGGCAATAATCATAAACTAAATTTAAGCATTATCAAGAACATTTTGCTTTTTAGCCAAATCGCTACTTTCGAACAAACATAATCCTCACGAATTGCAGCATCCTTTCGGGGCCAACCACTCTCTTGGAGTTAAGTAGTCGTAGAGTTTGGATTCTAAACTGCCTTGATTTGGATGATAGTTGTAGCGAAAGGAAACTTCAGGCGGCATGGACATGAGTATTGATTCCGTTCTTCCACCAGATTGTAATCCAAATAAAGTACCACGATCATAGACTAAATTAAATTCTACATAGCGACCGCGTCGGTATTTTTGAAAGTCTTTGTGTTGTTCGGTGAAGGGAGTTTTGAGTCGTTTTTGAACAATGGGTATATAGGCCTTAACATAGGCATCACCTATAGCTTGAATAAAGGCAAAGCTTTTATCAAATCCCCATGCATTGAGATCATCAAAAAACAAACCACCAACGCCACGGGTTTCTTGTCGGTGTTTGAGATAAAAATACTCATCGCACCACTTTTTGAATCGAGGATAAACTTCGGCGCCAAACGGTGTGCAAGCTTCTTTGGCTGTTTGGTGCCAGTGAATAATGTCCTCATCAAAGGGATAATAAGGTGTTAAATCAAAGCCACCACCGAACCACCATTTGTTATTGTTGCCGCCAGTTGTTCGAAAAACACGAACATTGGCATGGGAAGTCGGAATAAAAGGATTATCAGGGTGAATCACCAAAGAAACACCAGAAGCTTCAAAACCAGATCCCGCCAATTCAGGACGTTTAGCCGTAGCAGAAGAAGGAAGTTTTGTGCCTAACACATGAGAAAAGTTAACGCCAGCAGACTCAAAAACACGACCTCGTAATACACGAGTCTTTCCGCCGCCACCGTTGTCATGCTTCCATTGATCTTGTTTGAAACTGCCATTGCTTTCAACCGCTTCCAGTTCAAGACAGATATCGTCTTGCAATTGTTTGAAATATGAAAGGACGGTTTGAAATTGTTCGCTATTCATGAGTTTGACTGTGTTGAAGGCTGTTCAACCCCCGCTTGTTCGGCCGATTGATCTGCAAAGTAAGAAGAGCGAACCAAGGGACCGCTAGCCATATGAGTGAATCCTAAGGAGTAACCGTACTCTTCTATGTCTTTAAATTCTTGAGGAGTCCAATAGCTCATAACGGGATGATGGTGTTTGGTTGGTTGCAAGTATTGGCCAATGGTAATCATGTCAACTTTGTGATTGGCTAGATCTTGTAAGGTTTCTTGAACCTGTTGATAGCTTTCTCCTAGCCCTACCATGATGCCTGATTTTGTTAGCACTTCTGGATGGTTCTGCTTAAAACGCTTTAATAAGGTCAATGACCATTGGTAGTCAGCACCTGGGCGAACTGTTTTATACAGGTGTGGAACGGTTTCTAGATTGTGGTTAAAAACATCAGGCAGTTCTTGTGCAAGAATATCCAAGGCAACATCCATGCGGCCTTTGCCACGGTAATCTGGGGTTAATATTTCTAGCTTAATATCGGGACAGGCTTGACGCACGGCTTTAATGCAATCCACATAATGTTGGGCACCACCGTCTTTTAAATCATCACGATCAACCGAGGTGATGACAACATAGTTTAATGCCATTTCAGCAATAGTTTTAGCTAGATTTGCAGGTTCATTGCTGTCAACGGGCAAGGGTCTGCCGTGGGCTACATCGCAAAAAGAACAGCGACGTGTACACACTTCTCCCAAGATCATAAAGGTAGCCGTGCCTTTGGTAAAGCATTCGTGAATATTCGGGCAAGAGGCTTCTTCACAAACGGTAACTAAGGCATTGCTGCTGATTTTTTGTTTGAGTTTGGCCACAGCATTGCCAACGGGCAAGCGCACCCGAATCCAATCCGGCTTACGTAATACAGGCACATCCGTGTCAAATCTAGCGCGATTGCGCTGAGTCTTGTCTTTGCCTAATTGTTTTTTGCCTGCGATAATTAATGGTATTGAATCTGTCATAGTTATAACTCAATCTATGTTTTAGGGATAAACCCTAAAGTGGTACAAAAGTATTTGATTAATAATTCTTGCACTTTAGTAAACTCTATCAAGTTATTTAACTCACTGAGTTGAGTGACTTCTAGTCCTGCAAAGCCGCAAGGATTAATGCGTAAAAAAGGTTCTAAATCCATGCGAATATTAAAGGCTAGACCATGAAAAGTACACCCTTTTCGAACTCTCAGTCCAAGGGAGGCAATTTTTTTGTTGTCAACATAGACTCCAGGAGCTTTTTCTTTGCGTTGTGCGTTAACTCCATAATCCTTCATGGTTAAAATAAGTGCTTCTTCAATACCAGTGACAAGTGCTTTGATGCCAATTTTATGGCGTTTTAAATCAATCAAGGGGTAAATAACAATTTGGCCAGGGCCGTGATAAGTGACTTGTCCACCCCGATCGACTTGGATGATGGGGATTTGTCCTGGATTTAAGACGTGTTCAGCTTTGCCAGCTTGCCCTTGAGTAAAAACAGGAGGGTGTTCGACCATCCATAATTCATCAACTGTAGTGGCCTCTCTATTATTGGTAAAATCTTGCATAGCGCGCCAAACAGGTTCGTACTGATTCAAACCAAGATATTTAAGCTGTATAGGGGCTTGAGGTTTTAGAGTATCCATTTAACACTTTCATGTGCTTTAATTTCTGCATAAAGTGACTCCAAGTGTTCTCTGGAGTCAACTTCTACAGTGATAGTGATGGATTGGTATTTGCCTGTGCGGCTCTCGGTTCTTTTAACATGGCATTCCAGCGTGTTTGGACAGTGTTTTTGTGCAATAAAAAGCATTTCTTGTAAGAATTTTGGGGTATTTTCACCCATGGCTTTTACTGGGTAACTGCAGGGGAATACCAAGCCTTGTGCGTGATCTTTGTTGTCTTCAATAACAGATTCCAAGCGGTTAATATTTTTATTCTTCATCATCATCTCCAAAAGATTTAAACCACAGCCCCATGCTGTCGGTTGTTCGTGTCCACCAGTCTCCAGATTTGACTTCTTTTAGGGCTATTAAGTGTTTGGAAACGATAACTTTGTTGTGTAAGTTTATATTTAATTCTCCAATTTTGGCTCCGTGCATGATGGGAGCTTTGATGTATTTCGGCACATCCACCTTGGCTTTTAATTGTTTGTATTGCCCTCGGGGGATAGTCACAAACAGGTCTTTGCTTAGACCCAGATCTACGTCTTCATCTTCACCTTTCCAGACCTCTATATTGACACGTTTCTCACCAGCTTTATAAAGCAAATTTGTCTCAAAAAAGCGAAAACCGTAGTTAAACAATTTTTGCGATTCATCGGCTCTGGCTTTTTTAGAGTCAGTGCCCATGACAACAGAAATAAGACGCATTCCATTTCTTTTGGCGGTTGACACCAAGCAATAACCAGCCGCTTCCGTATGGCCTGTTTTGAACCCATCAACAGAAGGGTCGCGCCATAACAAAGTGTTTCTGTTGTGCTGTGTGATCTTATTGAAAGTGAATTCTTTTTGAGAGAAAATCTCAAAGTATTGTGGAAATTCAACGATGATAGCTTTGGCCAATTTTGCTGCGTCCAAGGCGGTAATGTAATGATTTTCGGCAGGCAGTCCCGTGGCATTAACGAAATGAGAGTTTTTCATGCCCAATTTAGTAGCGTGTTGGTTCATGAGATCAGCAAAGCTAGATTCCGCACCAGCAATGTGTTCAGCTAATGCTACACAGGCATCATTGCCTGATTGAATAATCATGCCTTTAATGAGGTCTATGGTTTTGATTTTTTTATTAATTTCAATAAACATTTTAGAACCACCTGTAAGCCAAGCCTTTTTACTGACAGTAATGAGTTCAGATTCCGAAAGGTTGCCTGATTTAAGTTCAGAAAAAACCACGTAGGCAGTCATCATTTTCGTTATACTTGCGGGTTCGACACGCTTGTTAATATCAAATTCAGCTAATAATGTCTCAGAATTAAAATCCATTAATAAGTAGCTATTGGCAGCAATTGATGGTGGTTTTGGTGTGGTGATGATTTGTGAAAATGCTGAGCTTGATACAAAGAATATCAAATAAAGTAAGTGTAGTTTGGTAGATTTCATGATGAAGTTATAGTGCTCAATATTAGTGTCGTAGAATTCATATATAAGGGTTTGTATCGGAGTTTGGGTTTTAAGGTTTAAATATTAATTCGGCCGTTAACCCGCTTATATCATTTTTGTGAATAATCACCTGCCAATTATACAACTCACACAAGCGTTTGACTATGGCTAAACCGAGACCAGAGCCTTTTGCAGTGACATTTCCGCCTCTAAAGTGGCGCTCGAACAATTTTGGAAGCTCTTCCTTGGCCACACCTTTGCCTTGATCGACAACCAAGACGCGATCTTGCTTAAGAATTATTTGAATCGTACCTTTGGGAGTGTATTTAATAGCATTGCCAATTAAATTACTCAGAGCCACAGAGACAACGGCAGGAGGAGCCTTGACTTGCAGCCAATCATCTTCAACAATATTTACGGTCAGTTTTTTCAGTTGAATGGTCGCGGAAAAATTTTCTAGAATGTCTTTGATTAATGAGCCTACTTGTGTTCGCTGTAAATTGCCTTCTGTTTTTTGTTCTTCTCTGGCTAAAAGAAGTAGAGTTTCTGTCAGTTCGGCGGATTGTTTGACGGCCCGTTCTATTCGGTTTAAGCGTAGTTTGGTTTTGTCATTGATTTCTGGTTGTGAAAGTATTAACTCAGTAGTGCTTGAAATAATGGCTAAAGGTGTGCGTAATTCATGACTCACATCGGCATTAAATTCTTTATCGCGACTGACAAAATTAGTGAGCTGGTCGGAATACTCATCCAATGCTTGCGCTAATTGACCGACTTCGTCATCAGAAAAATTAAGGGCTAACTTTTGCGGCTTATTGCCTTGGTCTTTGACCATCGCGGATAACTTTCGCAGAGGTTTTAAAATTTTTCTGGAGGCAAAAATAGCTAAAAAATAGGCCAATATGGAGAATAACACGAAAACGCCAGCCAAGGCCGAATAAACGAGCTTGTTTTCATTGGCAGGGATTGTGACATCAAACTTAATAAAGCCCCAAATTTCTTTACCATTAATAATGTGGCGTTTATTAACGGCGACTTTGTACTGCCGACCATTTTCGCTTACATCATGGATGCCATCATTTAACTCTGCATAACTTATTGGCAAGTTAAGCGGCAATTTTTCTGGTGTAGTGAGAAGAGCGGTGACCTTTGAGCCCACGGGTTCTCCTTTGGTGCCGGCAGGATCTTTGGAAAACTTATCCATGTATTCGTCCAAATCCTGTTTGATGGATTCACCAATTAAATTGGTACTGAGCTTTTCCCGAATTGTTAGAGCTGTCCCTGCAAACAAGGCGCCCAACAAAGTGCTGAACGCCAAAAAGGCTACAATAATTCGGTATTTTAGTTTGTTACGAAACTTCATCCAAATCCGCGATGCGATAACCAATACCATGGCGTGTATGGATCAGTGGTTTGTCAAAGGGTTTGTCTAAAATAGCTCTTAATCCATGGATATGAACTCGCAGAGAGTCGCTGTCAGGCATTTCTTCTCCCCATACTTTTAGTTCTAGTTCATGGCGTGGAACAACCCAGGGAGTTGCTTCCATCAATCTTTTCAGTAATTTTAAGCCTGTCGGATTCATTTCGACGGTTTTGCCTGCTCTTTTAACAATTAAGGTATTGGTATCGTACTCTAAATCAGCTACTTTTAACACTTTTTGTTTGCCGCCAACACGTCGATTGGACAGGACCGTCACTCTGGCTTCGAGTTCTTGCAAGGCAAAAGGTTTGACCATGTAATCATCGGCTCCATATTCGAAACCTTGTAGTTTTTGTTCCAGGGAATCACGAGCTGTGAGCATCAGTACGGGAGTGTTTTTATCGGCGTCCTTTCTGAGTTTTTTGCAGACATCCAAGCCATCCATTCCAGGCAGCATTAAATCCAAAACAATAACATCAAAATCCTGAGTAACTGCAAAGTGAAGGCCAGTAATGCCATCAGCGGCATAGTCAACAATATGACCTTTGTCTTCAAAATAATCAACAATATTGGCGGCAATATCGGTGTTATCTTCTATAACTAAAATTTTCATTTTTTCTCCATTGGGGTGGTTGTTTTAATTTAGAATTGTGTCAAAATTCTAAACAATGACTCAAGCTAATGGTCTCTTAGTTCATTAGTATGAGGTGATAAATTGTAACGTTCTTGTTTGTCGTTGTATCGTCCTTGCAGTATTTGTCACTTTCTATCTCTAATGGTTGCAAGTATGTGGCATACAGGTGATTTAACAAGATTTGGGTAAAAAAAAACCCAAGATAAGTTCTCACAAATCTTGGGCTAAAAGTAGATGCTAAAAATTTTCGTAATCCTCGGCTTGAAGCAGCACCTGTATCTAACTTAACTTGGTTGCCATTGTACTAACATTTCTGTTATGGTTTCGTTAAGATAAGTTAAAGATTTCATTAAAATCGATATTCTTCCTAATATATAGGCAAATATTAACAATATAAAAGAAATCATATACAATGCTTGTTTATTTTCACATGCGAATCTTCTATGCTTAGATTTACCATTATATTTTTAGTCTTGGTTTTATCACTTTTTATTTTAGAATTGTATGAACCGATTCGACAAGCTGTCATACTTCCGTTTACGGGATTCTTGGCTTCCATCAGTGCAGGCATTATGCAAATATTTGATGCTGACGTATTATCGAACGGAGACATCATATCCAGTAAGACTAACGCCTCACATGCCGTCAAAATAGCACCAGGGTGTAATGGTGTCGAAGCCGTAATAGTCTTGTTTGCAGCTATATTTGCTTTCCCATCAAAATTCATGCATAAAATATACGGATTTATCCTTGGTTTTTTTGGTATCCAGCTATTAAACGTAGTGAGGATTATTTCATTGTTTTATCTTTTGCAATGGGATAAAAACTGGTTTGATTGGTTTCACCTGTACTTATGGCAAGCCTTAATTATACTTGATGCTTTGGTTGTTTGGCTTATTTGGTTGAGGTATTTACCAAAACATGCCTCACAAACTCCTGAAAAAGAACAAATTGAAGACGAAGCCACTTAGCTCTTAAATTTGAATGTAATAACTTGCCACCACATCACAAAGTCTCCCATAAAACTATAGAGTGGATATTGGAAGGTGGCAGGAACATTTTTTTCAAAAACAAAATGTCCAACCCAAGCAAAACCGTAGCCAATAATAGGCAAGGTCCATAAGAGCATGTAATGCTGAGTTACAAGGGAATAAATTAACACTGCGAGGACTAAAGTAGTACCGATGACATGCAAGCCTCGGCAGGTTTTATTTTGGTGTTCGCCTAGATAAAAAGGGTAAAACTCTTTAAAGCTTTGGTATCTTTGTGTGTCTTTCATTTTTTGTCACTAAGTCATAAAACTATAACATAGCATATTTCCTGCTTTTTGCGAACAAGTTATTGAATCCAAATATCAGTTTGGATTTGAGGATTACATTTTATTCAGTTTTTCTAGCTGCTCATTGAGTTCTTTCAGTTGATGTTGATTGTTGGCTAGTTTGGTTTTTTCTTTAGTGACTACGGCTTCTGGAGCGGAGCTAACAAAGCGATCGTTTTTTAGCTTGCCAGCACTCCGAGCAATTTCTTTATTGGTGGTTTCAATTAATTTTGCGATACGTGCTATTTCAGCATCAACATCAATGAGCCCAGCAAGAGGAATATGTATTTTCATTTCTCCTAACAAGGCAACAGCAGATTCTGGAGCCGATTCAGATTGACTTAACACAGCAATAGAGTCGAGCTGAGCGATGGTTTTTAACAGTTCGGAATTGTTCTCTAACACATTTAAGTCCTTGCTCGAAGTGTGTTCCAATAAAATTGACAAAGGCTTGCGTGGAGGGATATTCATTTCACCGCGAATTTGTCGAATGCCAAGGACAGCTGCTTGAAGCCATTGCATTTCTTCGTTGGCTTGGTCATTGACCAAGCGACTATCTAACTCGGGGAAAGGGGCGATCATGATGCTTTCTTGGGGTAGCTCAAGTTTTATTTTGAGCTCTTGCCAAATCTCTTCGGTGATAAACGGCATAATGGGATGCAGTAAACGCAATGAGAAATCGAGAACATGCAACAAAGTATGTTGTACATTATAAACAGTGCTAACATCTTGTTTGAGAAGAGGTTTGGCCAGTTCTACAAACCAGTCGCAATATTCGTTCCAGATAAAATCGTAAATGCATTGTGCGGCCAAATCCAAGCGAAAATTGTCCAAATGTTTTCGATATTCGGCTGTGCGGTATTGCAAGCGGGTCAAGATCCACAACTCTGCGGTTGAGTTCGGTTTCCAACTGTGTGAGTTCAGTTTAAAGCTTTGAGTATTCATCAAGACGAAACGAGAGGCATTAAAAATTTTGTTGGCAAAATTGCGATAACTTTCAAGACGATTCATTTCAAAGCGCAGATGACGACCATTGGTGGCCATCGCAGCAAAAGTAAAGCGCAGGGCATCACAGCCGTGGGCTTTAATGCCATCAGGAAATTCTTTGCGTGTATTGGCTTCTATTTGTGGTGCCTTATCAGGCTGCATGAGATTGGATGTACGCTTGATGACCAAAGGTTCTAATTCGATTCCATCGATGATATCGATGGGATCGATGACGTTGCCAACAGATTTGGACATTTTTTTGCCTTGACCATCGGTAATAAGTCCGTGTATATAGACATTCTGAAAAGGAATTTCGCCCATAAACTTGCAGCCCGCCATAATCATGCGCGCGACCCAGAAAAAGATAATATCAAAACCCGTGACCAGAACTTGTGTGGGATAAAACTCGTGCAAGCGCTGCGTGTTGTCAGGCCAGCCTAAGGTTGAAAAAGGCCAAAGGTTGGAAGAAAACCAGGTATCAAAGACATCTTCGTCTTGAGTGAGTTTAATGTTGCTGGATAAGTTGTATTTTTGACGCACGGCTTCTTCATTTTCCGCAACGTAAATTTCACCGTCTTCATCGTACCACGCAGGGACACGGTGTCCCCACCACAACTGGCGAGAAATACACCAATCTTCTATGTTTTCCATCCAGTGATAGTAGGTTTTGTCCCAATTTTCGGGGATGAATTTTATTTTCCCTTGCTTGACCACATCATTGGCGGTTTTTGCCATGCTTTTGACTTTGACATACCATTGGTCGGTTCTATAGGGTTCTACAATGGTTTTTGTCCTATCGCCCCGTGGAACTTTCAGTTTGTGGGGTTCAATTTTTTCCAGTAGGTTTAGTGCTTCAAAATCAGCTATAATTTGTTTTCGCGCATCAAAACGATCCATGCCGCGGTATTTTTCTGGCATGTCATCATTGATCTTTGCATCATCGGTCAGTATATTGATAATTTCTAAATCATGGCGTTTGCCCATTTCTGCATCATTGAAATCATGAGCTGGTGTAATTTTGACACAGCCCGTGCCAAATTCCATATCAACATAATCATCAGCAATGACAGGGATTTTTCGACCCGTAAGAGGCAGTTCAATGGTCTTGCCGACTAAATCGGAATACCGTTCGTCCTCAGGATTGACGGCGATGGCCGAATCTCCTAACATGGTTTCTGGGCGCGTGGTTGCAACCGTGACAAAACCCTTGCCATCACTTCGAGGGTATTTTAAGTGCCATAAAAAGCCATCTTCTTCAGCGGATTCTACTTCCAGTTCTGAAAGAGCGGTTTGTAGCACAGGATCCCAATTAACCAATCGTTTGCCACGATAAATCAAGCCTTCATCGTACAAATCGATAAATTGTTTCTGAACCGCTTGAGAGAGACCTTCGTCCATAGTAAAGCGTTCGGTTTGCCAGTCAACCGATGCCCCCAAACGTCGAATTTGAGATTGAATATGCCCGGCTGATTTTTCCTTCCATTGCCACACTTTATCGAGGAATTTTTTACGACCCATGTCTGTTCTTTTAATGCCTTCGGCCAACAATTGACGTTCGACAACCATTTGTGTTGCAATACCTGCATGGTCTGTACCACATTGCCACAGTGTTTTTTTGCCTTGCATGCGGTTGTAGCGGATGAGTGCATCCATAATGGTGTCTTGGAAGGCATGTCCCATATGCAAAGAGCCAGTGACATTGGGCGGTGGTAGCATGATACAAAATGTTTCATCGCTTTTTGCGCCTTGTTCACTGGGCGAGAAATAACCCGCTTCTTCCCATTGCTGATACCAGCGGCCTTCAATTTGTTTTGGGTCGTATTTTTCTATCATTAGTTTGTGTTTATTTGCTGCATTCGTTAATTAAATATTGAACCATCATAGCAACAGGGCGACCAGTTGCTCCTTCTTTTTTACTGTTCCATGCAGTGCCAGCTATGTCAATGTGGGCCCAGTTGACGTCTTCACAAAAGCGACTTAAAAAACAGCCAGCGGTAATTGAGCCCGCAGGAAAACCACCAATATTTTGCATATCAGCAAATGTAGTGTCGATTTGTTTTTGGTATTCGTCCCACAAAGGCAAGGGCCAAGCCTTGTCATTGATTTGTTGACCTGCTTGCAAAATGTCTTGTGGTAATTGTTGTTGTTTTGACATGACTGCAGAGGCTACGTGCCCTAAAGCCACAACGCATGCTCCTGTCAAAGTCGCTAAATCAATTAACACTTGAGGTTTGTATTCTTGCGCATAAGTTAAAGCATCGCATAGAATCATTCGGCCTTCGGCATCGGTGTTCAAGACTTCAATGGTCTTGCCTGAATAAGAGGTAATCACATCACCGGGGCGATAGGCATCGCCATCAGGCATATTTTCGACTGCAGGAACAATCATCACTAAATTGATGGGTAGTTGTAGTTTTGCCACAGCAACAAAAGTTCCAAACACGGTTGCAGCTCCGCACATATCGTATTTCATTTCATCCATGTTCGCCCCTGGTTTCAGTGAAATACCGCCCGTATCAAAGGTGATGCCCTTGCCCACAAGAACATGAGGTTTTTGCGATTTTTTTGTGCCAGTATATTTCAACACAATCATTTTTGGACTGTTGCGAGATCCGCGTCCAACAGCAAGCAAGGCATTCATTTTCAATTTCTGCATTTTCTTTTCGTCCAAAACAGTTAGAGTGCAGTTGTCGTATTTTTTGGCGATGTCCTTGGCTTGATCCGCCAAGTAAGCAGGGTTGCATATGTTTGGAGGTAAATTACCCAGTTCACGGGTTGTTTTTATACCTTTGGCGATAGCTGAGGCTTGAGTGACTGCATCAGCTGATTTTTTGTCAGCATAAATCTCCATGGTCTTAAGGCCATGTTTGTCGTCTTTTTTGAAGTTTTTAGTGGCTTCATAACGGTAAGCTGCATACGAAGAAGCAATTGCACTAATCTTTACAACTGTTTGCTTGTCTATGTCTTTGTGTTGAAGAGATGGAATATAATTACTGACCGTTGTAACAGGGGTGCTAATGACAGCTTTTACTGCACTTGAATTTGCTTTTTGGATAACGGTTAAGTTGCATTTTTTTGCGTCACCCAAGCCTACTAGGACAATTCTTTGGCCTGATTTGGCAAATAAGGTTAATGTTTCTCCGGATTTTCCAGAAAAATCCTCGCTTTCAATGCGCTGAGAAATTTGGCCGTTGACAAGGGCGTCTGCTTCTTTGCTAAGAGTGTTGAATTTTTTGTCAGAAAAAAATCCAACTAATAAAGCATTGGAACTTGATTGTTTCGGGGTTGATAATGATGATGTGATTTTCATACGATTCTCCATAAAGGTCTTAGGTTATGTGTTAAGATTCGCTTTTTTAAGAAGTATTGTATGCTATTTCTTAACCGATTGAGCATTTTAAACAACTCTGTTGTTTTGCGCTAGTATTTTATCAACCCTGTAGAGAATTGTTTGTGCAAATTTTAGGACACTATTTAAGACTGGAAACCCTCAAAGCCTTTTTTGCCATATTAATGGTCTTGTTTGTATTCAGTGTGGGCTTGTCTTTCGCCGATGCTTTGAGACTAATTGCTCGTGGAGTTTTGCCTGCGTCCATGCTTTACGTTGAGTTGGGATTGAGTAGTATTGACGTCTTAACCATACTTTTGCCCTTGTCTATGTATTTGGCCGTATTAACAAAACTGGCACAAATGTATCGCAACCAAGAAATTGTCATGTTTCATGCCTCAGGCGTCAGTTCAAAGCAGCTTTTGCGCATGTATCTACCGCAAATGCTGTTCTTTTTTGTTTTCTTGAGTGTTCTTTCTGTGTTTGTTTTACCTTATGTGTCGCGCACTTCAGAAAAACTGACTTTGGCAGCAAGCAAGGATGTTTCATTGATGGGCTTGAAAGAAGGAGTTTTTCAAGAACTATCAGGAAGTAATGCCGTTATCTATGTCCGCAAGTTGAACGTAAAGGAAAACCGTTTAGAAAATATTTTTCTCAACGTCAAGCACAAAGACAGAGTGGATACCTTAACCGCGGAATATGGGTACCAATACGAGGATGAAAACACCAAAGAAAGGTATATTTCTTTGTACAATGGTTTTCGCAATGAAGGTGTGCCAGGGAGTTTGAAGTACAATTTGCTGCGATTTGATCGCAACGATATTAAGTTGCCACGATTAAAAGGAAAGTCTGTTGACGTGGATGAACAAGGCAAAACACTTGCGGCTTTGTTGGCGTCAAGCCGTTCTGAGGATAAGGCGGAAATTCACAGAAGGATTGCACCAGCTATTAATATTGTTGTGTTGATTCTAATTGCCTTATCCATTTCAAAGTCAAATCCACGCGATGGAAAATACGGCAGTTTAGTTCTTGGTTTGTTGATTTTCACTGTCTATATTAATTTATTGTTTATCGCTTTTTCTTTAATAGCACAAAATAAAGTCCCTTCTTGGCTAGGAGCATGGTGGGTTCATTTGATATTTGTTGCTTATGGTTATTGGCGTATCTACCGAGCAGATCATGCGTTTAAGGGTGTGTAATTAGTTAGAATGAACAAGATTATCAATAAATATTTATTTCAGTCCATTAGCAAGGGTTTGATTTTGGCCGTAGCTATATTTCTTACTTTGGCCGTTTTGCTCGGTTTCATTCAGCAGATCAATGCGGTTGGACGAGGCGATTTTACTGTAGGTAGCGCGGTTTTTTATACATTGTTAACAATACCCAGTATTGTTTTTGATTATTTTCCTGTCAGCGCGGTTGTAGGAGTCATGATTGGTTTGGGGGTGTTGTCAGCCAATTCAGAGTTGGTAGTGGTTCAATCGGTCGGTTATAGTCGTTTGAAAATTGCCAAAATAACAATCATAACATTGTTACTGTGGTTGCTGCCGATGTCTCTTATGGGTGAATTTGTCGTACCACCTGCAAAACTTATGGCCGAATCGTATAGGAGTTCAAAATTAAGTAAAGATATTGGTTTGGGAGTCAACTCTGGTGTTTGGATTCGAGATGGAAATATAATATTTAATGCGACACCCTTGGGCAATGTGTATGACATTAAAAACAAAAACATTGTCATGACAGATGTCACTGTCTATGTTTTGGACAATAAACTGCAAGTCATTAAGGTTTCTAAAGCCAAAAAAGCAACCCATAAAGGAGAAAGCTGGGAGCTTGAAGAAATTGAAATTACAGAATTTGTTGACTCAGGAGTGGTATCAAAAAAACTTAAGAAGCAAAATTGGCCTTCCAGGATAAAGCCTGATATTTTAAGTATTACCCATTCACGACCCAAATACCTCAGTATTCGTGACATATTAAAATATAAGAATTTCCATCAGCAAAAACAACACTTGCCAGCTAAATACAAGGTGGCCTTGTGGTCAAAATACTCTTATCCTTTAATTGTTTTAGCAACAGTAATGACAGGCTTGCCATTTTTGTTTGGCTTGTTAAGGTCAGGAGGTTTTGGTCAAAGACTGCTTATCGGCGTGATGCTAGGCTTGATTTTATACTTGGTCAATCGCATGTTAGCCAATGTTGGTGAGGTCTTTAATATTCATCCGGTGTTGGTAACGGCCGTGCCTTCGGCCTTGATATTTTTTACTTCTTTGCTGTTATTGAGACCACAAAAAAAATAAGAAAGAGCAACAGTACTAAAAAACAATGACTGGCAATCTCATTGGTCTTTGGGCTTAACAGACTGTGAAAGTATTTATATGGCGTCTGAAAATTGTATAAATTCCGCTGCTTTTTGGTAAAAATCTTGGCAATAATTAACAAAACTCAACACGGGATTGGCTAACCATGTCCATCCAACTTTTTTTGTCTTTATTGAAGAATTTCCAATAAATTCCCAGTCCTAAAAGAGCGGTTGAAATTACACCAACAACAAGCCTTATAGAAGCTTGATTCCAGCTCAGAGTTCTTTGTGTTAAGTTGTTGGGTTTTATTTTTAATTTCCAAGCACGCATGCCCAGAGTTTGTCCGCCAACTTTCCACGAGTAAATATAGTAAAAAGCCAGTTCCGCCAAAAGTAACAGATCAAACCACAAAGTATGAGGTTTAACGATATTTCCATTTCGTACAAGTGCAACCATTAGAGAAGTCAGTAAAAAAATACCAACAATAGGAAACAAATCATAAATGAAAGCAGCAATAAGTTTAAAAACAGAGGGTTTAAGCATGGTTTTTACTAGTAAATAATTAGTACATTATAACTTTCTAATATAATAAATCCTTAAATTGTAGAAATAAAGTGCTAAAAAAAACTATTAAAAAATCAAAAAATCCTTAATTAAAAATACAATTAAAACTTTTCTTTTTACTTAAAGAACTGTATTCTAGGCGTTCTTAAAGTTGAGTGCAGATGAAAATGCTGGTTTTTAAAACAAAAAACTAACAATAACATCTGATTTTCCTTAATCAGAATTAGAGTGAAAGCACAGTATGTTTAATCATAGTAAAAAGAGTAAAATGCTTAGCAAAATTATTGTAGGCATGAGTTTAATATTTATAGTTGGGAGTGGAGTTGCACAGCAACTAAAAACGGCGATTCAAGTTGCCGTGGATACAAACAAAGCCGCAGCTAAAACACAAACCAGGATTGATAGATTAAATGATCAAACAGATGATTTAACAGGTCAATACAGAAATGTCTTAAATCAAATCGAAAGTTTAAGAACGTATAACAAACAGCTAGAAGCCGTTGTCAATGATCAAAGAAGTTATATTACATCGATCAATAATCAAATGACAACCTTGGAGCAAACCAATCGTGGTGTTATTCCGTTAATTATTGAAATGATTGATTCATTGGCACAATTGGTTGAGGCAGATATTCCATTCAAACTGGATGAAAGAGAAAGACGTGTAGCTCGATTAGAAACGCTAATCGATACACAAGACACAACTACAGCAGAGAAATACCGTAAAGTAACAGAAGCTTATACAATAGAGTTGGACTACGGTTCCACTGTTGAATCCTATACTGGAACATTGCCTACTGGCAAGCAAGTGGATTTCTTACGTGTCGGGCGTGCAACGCTTGTATATCAAACTTTGAATCAAGAAGTTTCTGGTTGGTGGGACCCGAAAACTAAATCTTTCAAGCAGTTGGATAGAAGATACAATGCTAATATTAAAGAAGCCATTAGAATTGCCAAAAAACAAGCCTCACCAGCCTTGGTTGGTTTGCCAATATTAGCTGCTAAAAACGTAGGAGCTAAATAACATGAAAGGAATAACAATGAAAAATACATTTATGGCACTTGTTATGACATTTGCGGTCATTGCATCGACCCAAGCAGCAATGACACTATCAGAAATTGCTGAAGCTGTAAAAAGATCAGCGACAGAGAGTTCTGCCGAAAACAAACAACGTCTTGCAGAATTTAAAAGCAAGCGAGATCAACAACAGCGTTTACTTAGCAATGCAAAAAGCACATTAGCAGCATTGGAAAAAAGATCCAATGAATTGAAAGCTGAATACGATGTTAATGAGAAAGCATTAGCTGAACTGGAAACAACCTTGCAGGAAAGATCTGGTAACCTTGGTGAAATGCAAGGTACAGTTAAGATTCTTTCTGGCGATATGCGCAGCAGAATCCAAAATTCATTGGTCAGTGCTCAATATAACAACAGAACAGAATTCTTAACGGAATTAGCTTCTAAAAAAGAATTACCAACAATTGAAGACTTGAAGGGTCTTTGGTTTGAAATGACACGTGAAATTTCAGAGCAAGCCAAAGTTGTTAAGTTTAACGCGCCAGTGTTGAATGGTGAAGGTGAAATTGAGAAAAACGTTGAAGTGATTCGTCTAGGTGTCTTTAATGCTTATGATATGAGTGGTAATTTCTTGGCATGGAAATCAGAAGGACTTTCTGACAAAGGTATTTTGTATCGCCTACCTAAGCAGCCTCCTGCTGGTAAATACACGGAGCTAGCAAAAAGCTTTGTAAAATCAGCGCCAGGAACACAAGTTAATGCACCTATTGATTATTCCCGCGGTGCTATTTTAGAAATGGTTGTTCAAACTCCAGACTTGAAAGAAAAAATCAATCAAGGTGGAACCGTTGGGTTTGTTATTATTGGACTTGGAATATTAGGCTTGCTATTAGCTTTATGGAAATTCCTAAGCTTATTCCTAACGGGATCAAAAATTAAAGGTCAACTTAAGAATAAAACACCCAAAATGAACAATGCCTTAGGTCGCATTATGCATGTTTACACAGAAAACCCAGATTCAGACATTGAAACAATGGAATTGAAAATGGATGAAGCTATTTTGCGCGAAACAGCTCCGCTGGAAAGTGGATTATCGTTCATCAAGGTTATGTATGTGATTGCTCCGTTACTAGGTCTTTTGGGTACAGTTGTAGGTATGATTGAAACTTTCCAAATGATTACTCTTGCAGGTAATGCCGATGCTAAATCTATGGCGGGTGGTATTTCTCAAGCACTAGTGACTACTGTACTTGGTTTGGTCGTCGCAATTCCATTAACAATCCTTCACTCTTTGTTGCAATCAATGGCAAGAAATCAAACACAGATTTTAGAAGAGCAAAGTGCAGGAATTATCGCAAGAATTGCGGAGAAGAAATAACATGTTTTACCAGTTAAAAGAAGCCTGGTATAAAATTCTTAGTTTTATCGACATGGGTGGCCCAGTTTTATGGGCCATCATGGTCGTGCTGTTTTTCATGTGGTTGAAGATCATTGAACGTGTATGGTATTACAATATTTCTTATCCAGGTCAAAGAAAAAGAATCCTAAAAATGTGGGATGAAAGGGCTGATAAGTCTAGTTGGTATGCTAAAAGGGTTCGTGAACAAATGGTTTCAGAAGCAAATATTGGCCTAAGAGCTGGTGTAGGCTTTTTAGATGCATTGGTAGCTATTAGCCCTTTGCTTGGCTTATTTGGTACTGTTTACGGCATGTTGAATGTCTTTGATATTATGGCTATTGAAGGAACTTCAAATGCCAAAGCAATGGCAGGTGGAGTAGCAAAAGCTACTGTTCCTACTATGGCAGGTATGATAGCAGCATTGTCGGGGGTGTTTTTTACGACATACTTTAAACAAAAAGCCACGACAGAAACTGAAAAACTAGAAGATTCAATGCAACGCTAAAGCAGCATTGAACTAATGCGCTGATTTACTTGTCAGTAAATAGTGTCACTTAAAAATTATACACAGAGGTCTAGAAATGAGACGCAGACATTTTCATGAAGATGAAGCAGAAATCAACATCACACCAATGTTAGATGTTGTATTTATTATGCTTATATTTTTTATAGTAACCACCTCTTTCGTCAAAGAAACAGGTGTATCCGTAAACCGCCCGTCAGCAAAGACAGCGAAAAAAGTGAGTAAAGGCAATATATTAATAGCAATAAAGGACACCGGAAAAATTTGGATAAATAAACGAGAGGTTGATATTCGAGCTGTCCGTTCTGTTGTAGAAAAAATGCACGCAGAAAATCCAGAAGGTGCTGCGGTAATTATTGCAGACAGAGGATCAAGAACGGGAGATTTGGTCGTTGTTATGGATCAAATTAAATCAGCAAAAGTTGAAAAGATTTCAATTGCGGCAACAAAAGCCGAATAATTTAACTTACTGGAGCATAAACTTATGAGCAACATATTAAGAAGTACTACATCAGTTTTTCCAGCTGTTGCCATCACTTTCTTTTTGTTTTTAGGGATGTATTATCTTGTTAATAACCCCAATCAAAACAGAGCTGGAGATGATGATCAAAGTTCTATTGATTTTTCACCAGTAAAAGTTGATGAAGAAGTCAATCGAACCAAAAGAGCAATTCCTAAAAAACCTCCACCACCAAAAGAACCGCCTCCACCGCCAAAGATGAATGTTCAGCAACAACAACAACTTGTTAACAATATGCCTACGCCTAATATCCCAAATTTAGATATGGGAGTCGGTGGTGATGGCCCTTCGATTGGTCCTATGGGTAACGTAAATATGACAGAAGAAGGTGGAATTATACCTATTGTCACTATTGCACCTAACTATCCTAGAAAAGCAGCCATTGCAAAAATTGAGGGTTGGGTTGAGATAGAGTTTACTATTACCGAAACAGGAACTGTTATTAATCCTAAAGTAATAAAATCAAAGCCGGTTCGAATTTTTGACAGAGAAGCTTTAAGAGCGATTATGAAGTATAAGTTCAAAGCAAAAATTGTTGGTGGTGTTCCTACGACACAAATTGCAACACAAAGAATTGATTTTAAATTGGCAGCAGATTAACAATGATAAATAAATACATAAAATATGCGATTGTTCTTTCCCTTTTAGTTTTTGGTATAAATTCTGTTTTGGCAGGTGTATATAAAACAGGCAACCCAGAAAGAAAAAGAACGAACAAAGAAGCGCCTTCGGAATCATTTTATAAGAAATTTGAAAAATTTCAAGAAATGTACGCAGATGAAAAGTACGCTGAAGCCAGAATTGGTTTGGAGGCTATGTTAAAGAAAAGACTCAATGGTTATGAGTTAGCACAAGTTCACCAATTTTTAGGATGGATAGACTCGGCAGAAGAAAAATACGACTCAGCAGTAGCTCATTTGCAAAAAGCAATAGATGCAGATTCTCTGCAAAACATGACGCATTTTGCAATGATGTACCAGAAAGTTCAAGTTCTTGCCGGTGCTGGTAAGTATCCAGAAGCCATTAAGGCCTTGAAAGAGTACTATAAGGTCACTGATGTAATTAAAGATTCAACCTATTATTTTGAGGCTCAAATTTATGCACAATCCAATAAATTTCGACCTGCAATAAAAGCTCTAAAAAAATCTATAAAATTAGCAGACAAGCCTATAGAATCTCGATACTATTTATTGTTTAATTTACACATGCAACTTTCTGAGTACCAACAAGCAGCTAAAGCTCTAGAAGTGCTCATTAAATTGAATCCAAATAAGAAGGACTATTGGGTAAAACTAAATCAAGTCTATTTTACTCTTAAGAAAGACCATGAAGCTTTAGCTGTTTTAAACCTAGCTGATGAAAACGGACTGATTCCCGAAGAAAAAGATCGCCTGCAACTTTTTAAAATGTATGCTTATTTGGGTGTTCCCTACAAGGCTGCAAAAGTATTAGAAAAGGGCTTGAAGACAGGTGTTATTAAGCCAAGCTTTAAGCGTTGGGATGATTTAGGGAAAATTTGGTATTCAGCCTCTGAAAAGGACAATGCCTTAAAAGCTTATGACGAAGCGAGTAAGCTGGCAACAGATGGAAAAATTGATATTCAAAGAGCTTATATTTACTTTGATAGAGAAGACTGGACCAAAGCCAAGTCTGCTTTGCTAGGAGCCATTGAAAAAGGTGGTTTAAGAGATAAGCAATACGGCAATGCTTGGTTGTTGTTAGGAATGGTTGAAAGCGAAATTGGCAACAGTAAAAGTGCAATAAAATCATTAACTAAGGCTGCAAAGTACGACAACACAAGGAAAAGTGCGCTTCAATGGATTGCACATATAAATAAACAAGCAGAGATGGATAGAGCTGCTGCGGCTGCAGAAAGGTTGTTAGCAGAGGAGCGCGAAGCTAATACAATTATTGAACAGTAACTCCCAAATGCCAATAGAGATAACTCGATGCTAATACATGTTCTTCATGCAGATAAAAAAGACAACAAAAGATTTATCTGCTTACCAAAGACCTGTAATGTTAAGTGTGTTTCTGTGTTGGTATCTGGCCAATTGTAGTTAAGTAGAGAAATTATGGACACCCAAAGCAGTAACGATACAAACGTTACTGCTTTTTTTTATTATCTGAAACTAGAAAAGGGATTATCAAAAAACACGATTGCTAGCTATTATTCAGACATACAGCAATTTTTAGATTTTTTAACCGAATTAAAGCTCGAATATATGGAAATAGATGAGTGCAGTATTAAGCGTTTCTTAAAAAACTTAAAAAACAAAAAACTTTCTACAAAATCAATTGCAAGAAAAGTCTCATCACTCAAGCATTTTTATAAGTATTTAATACATAAAAAGCTGCTTTTGATAAATCCTTTTGTTTCAATAAAACAACCCAAAACAATTTATTCAATCCCCAAGCCAATTTCTGAAGATCAAATCGAAAGCTTGTTAGAGGCACCAGATGAACAAACAGCTTTAGGCTTTCGTGACAAGACTATGTTTGAATTAATGTATGCAACAGGCATGCGCGTGTCAGAAATTGTTGAATTAAAAATAATGCAACTGAATTTAAACCAAGGGACTATCATGATCGAAGGCAAAGGAGAAAAGCAAAGAATTGTTCCGATTGGAGATTATGCAAATGATTATTTGAAAGAGTATCTTGATACAATCAGAAATACTTTGTTAAAAAATAAGGTATCCCATCATGTTTTTTTAAGCAATCGAAGTCAAAAAATGACACGCCAAACATTTTGGTATAGCGTAAAAAAATACGCTTCAATGTGTGGAATATATCCATTGCCATCTCCGCATGTTTTGCGCCATTCATTTGCAACTCATCTACTAAACCGTGGCGCTGATTTAAGAGTGGTTCAATTGTTATTAGGTCACAGTAGCGTCTCCACAACACAAATTTATACCTTGGTTGCAAAAGAGAAGTTGTTAGAACTGCATAAAAAACACCACCCACGTGCATAGATATAAATATTGCAAGAAATATACCTCTATATCTTAATTAAGCTATTGCTATATAAATAATTTGGAACTAAAATCGTCTTTCCTGTGTCCTAGGATGCAATAAAATTAAACTTGGATAAATTATGAATAAAATTCTTCTGCCTTTATTGGTGATAACATCATGCGCATTTTCTAAAGAACCGACCAAAGAAATTATTGCAGGGGTTAAAAGTCTAGCACCCATGGCTACGGTTTCTTCAATAGAAGATACACCAATAAAAGGAGTTTCTGAAATTATAATTGAGACAGGTCGAGGTGGAGAGGTTTATTACATATCCAGTGATGGAAAATTTTTACTCAATGGAAATATGATAGATACAACTAGTCGTCAAGACCTTACAGAAAATAAAAAATCAGGCATTCGTAAAGAAATTGTCTCTCAGTTTGGAAAGAATGAACGCATTGATTTTTTCCCAGATGACATGAAACACCATTTAACGGTTTTTACTGATATTGACTGTGGCTACTGCCGTAAATTACACAATCAAATTGATGACTACAATAAACTTGGTATAGGCATATCTTATTTATTTTACCCAAGATCGGGTTTAAACACGCCATCTTATGATAAAGCAGTAACTGTTTGGTGTTCAAAAGATCAACACTCTGCTATGACCAATGCAAAATCAGGTGTAACAATTGAAACTAAAAAATGCGATAATCCTGTGTCTGAGCATTACAAAGCTGGACAAGCAGCTGGCGTAACTGGAACTCCGGCCATGGTTTTGGATGATGGTAAATTATTGCCAGGTTATCTACCACCCGATGCTTTGTTGCAAAAGTTATTGGTTCTTAAGCAACAGTAAAAAGAACGCATTAAAGAGGCATATTCATAACCAAAAATGGTGGGAATGTAGCCATATTGGTTATTTTCATTCTTAAATTCAGACAATAGAGCGGCTATTTGATCAAATTTAATAGAAAAAATATTTCAATGTGAAGTTTCATTCAACAATCCTTGGTTTTGAATGTGCCTCAAAAGACCGGCGATAAGCCGGTTTTTTTTTGCCTGCATTTTGCTTTTAGCTGGTATCTTAATGCAAAACATATGCAAAAATGCTACTATTCACAACTTGGTGTTTCAATTAAAATGATGTATTACAATGCAAAATAAAACAGTGATTTTACATGGGGTTCCAAAGTTAAATGGTGGCTTGCTTAATAAAATTAATCAGAGATTAAATAAGAGTGACTACACCATTACCAATGTTCAATGGGTCTATCTAGTTTCCTGCAATGATCTCGCAGAATTAGCGATTAATAAATTGGAGAGTCTTCTAGAAGCTTCGCAAAAGCCTAGACAAAATCAAGATAACTGTGTTTATATCGCTCCTAGAAAAGGCACAATATCTCCCTGGTCAAGTAAGGCGACAGATATACTAGTTAATTGTGGATTTTCATCGATACATAGAATTGAACAAGCCGTTTTATATAAGCTTACTCATCACAGCAATAGCCACAATAATTACGATGAATTGCATGATAAAATGATGCAATCAGTTTATACTTCAATTGAAGAACTTTATGCTTTATTTGATGAAAAGCAACCGCAGCAATCCAATATTTTAACGATTGGTAACAATATAGAGCACTTGAATCAAGTTGATGAACGTTTAGGCTTGGTTCTATCCAAAGAAGAAAAGCAATATTTGCTATCCAGTTATAACAAAATCAACAAAGAACCAACAGAAGCTGAATTAATGATGTTTGCTCAGGCTAATTCTGAGCATTGCCGCCATAAAATTTTCAATGCAGAATGGCATATTAACGCAAAAAAACAAGACAAATCGCTTTTTGCCACGATACGAAACACTGAAAAACAGGCATCCATTCCAGCTATTTCAGCTTACAAAGATAATTCAGCGGTGTTTACTGGTGGCCATTCTACTCGATGGCAACTGGACAAAGATAACAAGTATGTCGAAAGAGAACAAATCTCTGATGTGTTAATTAAAGTTGAAACACACAATCATCCAACAGCTATCTCTCCTTTTCCTGGAGCTGCCACGGGATCGGGTGGAGAAATACGAGATGAAGCAGCAACTGGGCAAGGCAGTAGGCCCAAAGCAGGCTTAACAGGTTACTCTGTAAGTCATTTAAAAATACCAGATTTCAAACAGGCATGGGAACAAACGGCTCCAGGAAAGCCAGAAAGAATAGCATCAGCCTTGGAGATTATGATTGAAGCCCCTCTTGGAGGTGCTGCTTTCAATAATGAATTTGGAAGACCAAGTATTTGTGGCTATTTTAGAAGCATGGAAATCGATACAGAAGAACTGGGATGGAGAGGTTACCATAAACCCATTATGCTAGCTGGAGGCCTGGGAACCATAAACCGAGAATTGGCTATTAAACAAGACACTCGTGAAGGCGATTATTTAGTCGTCCTTGGTGGACCCGCTATGCTCATTGGGCTTGGAGGAGGCGCTGCATCTTCTGTAAGCAGTGGCAGCAGTAGCGAAAAACTTGATTTTGCTTCGGTACAACGAGAAAACCCAGAAATGCAAAGACGCTGCCAAGAAGTCATCGATCGGTGTTGGACTCAGTCGAAAAACAGCCCAATTCGGTCGATTCATGATGTGGGAGCCGGAGGTTTATCCAATGCAATGCCCGAATTGCTTGATGATGCAGGATTGGGTGGTGTGTTGGAATTAAGAACCTTAAAAATTGACAGTACTTCAATGAGTGCCATGGAAATATGGTGCAATGAATCTCAAGAGCGATATGTGCTTTCTATCAAGCCAGAAAAGCTCGAAGAATTCAAACAGATTTGTCAAAGAGAGCGATGTCCTTATGCGGTCATGGGACAAGCTAGCAAAGAAAAACAATTAACGGTTAAAGACAGCCATTTTAAAAGTAAACCGATAGACATACCCATGGATTTGTTGTTCGGAAACACACCAAAAACTAAGATTACTCTACAAACGGAAGACAGGGAGTTGCAACAATTTGATTGCAAAAACATACTTGTGGATGAAGCAGTTGAGCGCATTCTATTATTTCCAACCGTGGCCAGTAAAAAATACCTAATAACCATAGGTGATCGAAGCGTTTCTGGCTTGGTTCATCGCGATCAAATGGTAGGTCCTTGGCAAGTTCCCGTTGCTGATTGTGGTGTGACTTTACGCGATTACAACTCAAATAAAGGTGAAGTGATGTCACTTGGGGAAAAAGCTCCGCTGGCGTTAATCAATGGAGCGGCATCTGCACGTATGGCCGTCGCAGAAGCACTAACAAACTGTGCAGCCAATGCAATCGGCTCTATGGCTCAAATTAAAATGTCAGCCAATTGGATGGCTGCCTTTAATGAAGGTCAAGAAAATAAAATTCTGTTTGATGCGGTTAAAGCAATAGGAGAAGAATTGTGTCCAGAGCTAGATATTGGCATACCTGTGGGCAAAGATTCCCTGTCAATGAGCACAAAATGGCAAGATAAACAGGTCACTTCACCGGTAAGCTTGATTATTTCTGCATTTGCTAATGTCGAGGATGTAACAAAAAGCATTACACCTTATTTTTCGAGAAAGAAAAATCACACTTTGTTTTATATAGATATTGCCGCAGATAAAAAAAGGCTGGGAGCTTCCTCTCTAGCTCAGGTTTACAATCAAATAGGCAATCAAGCACCTGATTTGGACAATGTTGAAAACCTCAAACAATTTTGGGAAATCATGCAAAAGGCCATTGATTTAAGCTTGTTGAGTGCATACCATGATATTTCCGATGGCGGTTTGTTTGTAACATTGTTAGAAATGAGCATAGCGAGCCAAACAGGTCTGGAAGTTAACCTTGATTATAGTCCATCAACAGTCATTGAAAAGCTTTTTAGTGAGGAACTTGGAGCCGTTATTGCAGTTGAAGAGAAAAATATCCTTGAGTTTTTAGAATTAATAAAAGAATATGACTTGTCGAAGCATATTCATAAAATCGCAAAAAACTCAGTCAATCAAAGTAAAAAAGAAGCTTTTATCACACTTAAGGAAAAAGATAAAATTCTGTATGAAAAACCACTGATAGAATTAGAGCAAATATGGTCGAGAACAAGTCATGAAATGGCCAAGCTTCGAGATAATCCAAAGACCTGTGAAGAGGAGTTTTCAGTGATTGTAAGAGAGGACAAGGGCTTGTCGCCGAAAATAGATTTTGATTACAGTGAAACAAATATAAAGAACTATATAAATGCAAGCAAACCAAAGGTTGCCATCTTAAGAGAGCAAGGTGTAAATGGGCAAAAAGAAATGGCCATGGCTTTTTACAAAGCAGGTTTTGAGTGCTACGATGTCCACATGCAGGATTTGTTAGAAGGCAAGGTCGATTTGATGCAATATCAGGGCTTAGCGGTTTGTGGCGGTTTTTCCTATGGGGATGTGCTTGGGGCAGGAAAGGGTTGGGCCAATAGCATTTTGTTTCATGATACATTGAAGAAAAATTTTGAAAATTATTTTTCAAATGAAAATAAATTCACACTAGGTATATGCAACGGATGCCAAATGTTATCTGCTCTTAAGGACATTATTCCTGGAGCAAACCATTGGCCAAAGTTCGAAAAAAACAGCAGCCAACAATTTGAAGCACGTTTTTCTTCATTAAAAATAGAAAAAAGTAATTCATTGTTTTTTGCAGGGATGCAAGGAGCAGAGATTCCCGTAGCCATTGCTCATGGAGAAGGACGTGCAAGTTTTAACCATAAAATTGATAGAGAACTGGCAAATATAGCTGCAAAATATGCAGACAATGACGGCAATGAAAGTTTAGCTTATCCCTACAACCCCAATGGTTCTGATTATTCAGCAGCGGCAATAAGCAATGAAAAAGGCAATGTCTTGATTATGATGCCGCACCCAGAGCGGGTGTTTAGAGCAGAGCAAATGTCTTGGAGCCCGAAAAAATGGCAAAACAACTCACCGTGGATGAGAATGTTTTATAATGCAAGAAGATTTATTAATTGATGAACAGTATGAATGCAGCAGATAAAGAAAATAAAGCGATAATAAAGCAACTCCTCTTGAGCACAGTTTTGTTTTTACCCTTGTGCTTTTTTATTTGGTTTTATGCCTCAACATTATTAGTGATGCCAGTAAAATATCTATTGGAATTGATAAATTCATGGTGGCAACCTGATTTATTTAATGCCGTAACTCAAAATAGATTTATGTTAAGTGTAGAGACATTGATTTTTCCAAATAACACCTTTGCAGGACAAGAGGATAAGTTAGCCGTTTTGGATGTGGCTGTTAATCCAATGTTATATGGTTATGGATTGGCCGTTATTTCTGGATTGGTCGTCTCAGTACCAGAGCTAAAAGCGTCTAAACGTATATTCCAAATAATCGTGGGTTATATTATTGTCGTTTTTATCCAAACGTTTGGAGTTTTTTGGGAGATGATAAAACACATGCTATTTAATGGAGGTCCAGATGCAAGACAGGCTATTTTAGATACGGGATTGGAGCCGACTTTCGTTGCCTTAATGTACCAAATGTCCTATTTGATATTCCCTGCTGTGATACCTGTGGCTTATTGGATTATAATAAATAACAAATTCATCAGTGAAATCACTGGTTTAAAAAACAAGCAGTAAAGAAACTTTGCAATAAACAAGATGTCTGAGACATAACAAATAAACGAACAACTATGACAGAAGCACAAAAAATTGAAAGTATTGAAAAAGAAGTAGAGATTAAAGTGGTCTCTTTTGAGGAAAAATTATGCCAATACATGATAGAAAAAGGACGTTTAAAATCAGAAGATTTAGTGCGAGGCGAACGTCTTTTTAGGGAGACTCTAAGTACATCACTGGTGCCACTTTTAGTTCGTCTAGGCCTTGCTTCGGAGAGAGATGTTGCCACTTCACTAAGTGAACTGATGGATTTGGAGATAGTTAAGGAAAAAGATTATCCAGAAACGGTAACTGTTGAAACAGAATTTCCGATTCGTTTTATGCGAGAAAATTTATTTGTTCCTGTTGCTGAAGATGAAGAAACCGTACAAGTGATAATGGTTTACCCCAGTGATGAGTTTACCGTAAAATCAATTAAAATGGCCTCAGAAAAAGAGTTATCTATAAAAATCGGCCTTCCATCTGAAGTAGAAAATGCCATAGAAAAACTTTTTGGCGGTGGCCGTTCTGCAATGGGACAAATTGTTGAAAGTTTGTCCGATGAAAGCAGTGGCGATGAAGAAGATGTTGACCATTTGCGTGATTTGGCCAGTGAGGCTCCAGTCATCCGTCTTGTCAATATAATAATGCAACGTGCAGTTGAAGCACGCGCATCAGATATTCATGTAGAGCCTTTTGAAAACAGATTAAAGGTTCGTTACCGTATCGATGGCGTTTTGCAAGAGGTGGAATCTCCTCCAGCTCGTTCAACTGCTGCGGTGATTTCGCGTATTAAAATCATGGCAAAACTTAATATTGCCGAAAGGCGTTTACCACAAGATGGGCGCATTATGCTGCGGGTTCAAGGCAAAGAGCTTGATTTACGTGTCTCGACAGTGCCAACTTCTTATGGTGAAAGCGTGGTGATGCGTATTTTGGATAGAGAGAGTATTGTTTTTGATTTTCATCAATTAGGCTTTACTGACAGAATATTGAACCCCTTTAAAAAAGTTCTCGAATTACCACATGGAATAATGCTGGTAACAGGCCCCACAGGCTCAGGAAAAACAACAACACTCTATACTGCTTTAGGTCAATTAAATACCGAAGAACGTAAAATTATAACTGTAGAAGATCCTGTAGAGTATCAATTAACAGGCATCAATCAAATTCAGGTTAAATCCTCTATTGGATTGGATTTTACCTCGGCATTACGAGCCATAGTTCGACAAGATCCAGATGTAATAATGATTGGAGAAATGCGTGATTTGGAAACAGCTAAAATTGCCATTCAGTCCGCTTTAACAGGTCATTTGGTGTTATCAACCATTCATACCAATGACGCCTCTGGTGGTATAACAAGGTTACTAGATATGGGAGTAGAAGATTACTTGTTAACTTCTACGGTCAATGGAATATTAGCACAAAGACTGGTGCGAAAACTGTATCAAGAGACCATGAAAAAAGAAATCTTAACACCAGAAGTTGTTAAAAGTATGGGTTTGGATAAACTGATAAAACAAAAAGAGTATGCGTTTTATAAACCAGTTCCAAGTGAAAACAACTTAACAGGTTACAGTGGAAGGATGTCAATTCTGGAGTTTTTAGAAATGACCGATCCGATTCGAAGACAAATAATGAACCATGCAACAGCAGGTGAAATTCAGGAGCAAGCATGCAAAGAAGGCATGACGACTATTTACGAAGATGGGCTGTTGAAATGTTTGGAAGGCAGAACAAGTTATGAAGAAATCCTCCGTGTGAGTCAGGACGGATAAACCATATGGCACAATATATTTACAAAGCATTAACACCAGCTGGAGAGCAATTGGAAGGGCAAATGGACGCCGCTTCACGTGCCGAAGTTATCAGTAAAATCCAAGCTGCTGGCAATATACCAGTGACAGCGAAAGAGCTGGGAACAGGCTTTTCACTTGAGAATTTATTAGCCTCACGCAAGACCATTTCGCAAAAGCAAGTCGGAGAATTTACCGATCAATTATCAACTTTACTAAGTTCTGGAATGCCGCTAGAAAGATCACTCAGCGTCATGATTGATCTGATTGATGAAGAAAGACTGCGCATTATGATCGAACAAGTACGCGACAAAGTCAGAGGCGGAGGAACTTTATCCGATGCATTGGAAGAGCAGCACGTCTTCACCAACATGTATGTTAATATGGTTAGAGCTGGAGAAATGGGAGGCACCTTAGAAATAACCTTAGTGCGATTAGCCGACTACATGGCGCGTGCTAAAGAACTAAAAGACAGTGTCATTTCGGCCATGATCTATCCCATTATCTTATTTTTACTTTCAGGCGCTTCACTGTTTGTTTTATTGGGCAAGGTGGTTCCTTCTTTCAAGCCGATGTTCGAAGATGCGGGCGTAGAATTGCCAGGAGTCACACAATTGGTTCTCAACATTGCGGAATTGGTACAAAATTATTGGTGGGTCATCATTTTGGCCATTATTATAATAATTGTGGCAATAAAACAGAAACTTAAAGAAAAAGATTTTAGGATGGCTTGGGATACAAAGATGTTAAAAATGCCATTGTTTGGCGATTTATTAACACGCATTGACATCGCTCGTTTTTCTCGAACATTGGGCACCTTGGTTGACAGTGGTGTGCCCTTGTTATCGGGTTTAACCATTGCTAAAAAGGTAATCAACAATACTTTATTGCATTCCATAGTTTCAGAAGCGTCAGAAAAAGTAAAACACGGAGAGCCATTAGCCGTAGGTTTGGATGGAGCAGAAGAGTTTCCGCGTTTAGCCCAACAATTAATAAGCGTAGGCGAAGAAACAGGAAAATTAAACGAAATGTTGTTAAAAACAGCAGACACATACGATATAGAAGTTAAAACAGCGATAGATCGGATGATCTCACTGTTGGTTCCCGTTGTGGTTCTAACACTCGCGGCTTTAATATTTTTTATAATTTTTGCCATATTAATGGCAATGTTAAACATGAATGATTTAGTTGGATAGAGGCAAAATATGAAAATTCAAAACAGAAACAACACTTTCAAAAACAAAAAACAACAAGGTTTTAGTTTAATCGAAATACTAGTGGTGATGGTCATCATGGCTTCCATCATGGGAATTGTCGCCAACAGTATTGGTAACAATAAAAAGAAAGCCAAGTTAAAAGAAGCCGAAATTAAAATTTCAAAATTAAAAATGTCAGTAGAAAGTTTTAATACCGACATGGGTTATTATCCGCGCAGCCTAGATGCACTTGTCAATGACAACGGTGATGCTAATTGGTTAGGGCCTTACGCGAAGAAGAAAGAAATTAAAGACCCATGGAATGAACCTTTTAATTACAGTGCCCCAGGCCAACACGATGAAGAGTTCAGCATCATCTCCTATGGCAACGACAAAGCACCTGGTGGTTCTAAGTTTGATAAAGATATCAACAGTTGGGATATATAACTGATAAATTACGTGCTTAACTTTAATCGAAACAAAGGCTTTAGTTTAATAGAAATCTTAGTCGTTATGGTATTTATCGCCGTGATTGCAGGATTTGTATCAAGCAGCATGACCAAGAGTCTGAAAAAAACCAAGATTAGAGCTGTCAGTAAAAACTTGGTTTCAGCTTTAAGATACACTCGAGGACAAGCCATAGTCAAGCACGAAGAAAAGACCATAAGTTTTAATGTAAAAGAGAAGACATACAAAGCGCCACGAAAAAAAACAGTACATATTCCTGATGAAGTAGAGTTAAATGTTTATACAGCTGATTCAGAAATAGCAGATGAATCTGTAGGTAAAATAAGATTCTTTTCAGATGGAAGTTCTACGGGTGGTTGGGTCAAACTAACATACGGTAAAAAAATATGGAAAATCAATGTCAACTGGCTAACAGGCGAAATTAGCAAAGTGGAAGGGGCAAATGACGAATAAAGTGATGCAAAAAGGTTTTACCTTGCTAGAAGTGTTGGTAGCATTCACCATGCTTGCAGTGACTTTTGCAACAGTTATGCAAATCATCGCAGGTTCAGCACGAAATACAGTCAAAGCCACACAAAACACAAAAATAGCCATGTATGCTCAAAGCAAAATGGATGAACTGGGTCTGTTTGAAAAAATAGAAGAGGGCAGTAGCAGCGGCGAATTTGATGATAAAACCAGTTGGCAGTTAGAAATCACACCTTTTGATGTCCCTTATGAAGGAGATATCAGTCAAGATTTCTCTACGGTTGAGCTTATGGAAGTAAGCTTAGTCATCACCAGTGAAGCAGGAAACAGACAATACACAACCGAATTCCATACCTTGCGTGCGATGACTCCAGATTTTTCACAACCTAAATAATAATAAAAATGCATCACTCTAAAAGACAACTCGGATTCTCATTAATGGAAATAATAGTTTCTATGACCATGTTGTCATTAATTATGGCGATGATTTACGGAGGCATACATTCTAGCCGTAAAATGGCTCAAAAAGGCAACAAAAGAATTGACGCGACCAATGAAATACGCGTAGTGCAAGAGCTAGTTCGAAGACAGATTTCACGAATTTTACCCATGGCTTTTAAAGAAGAAGACAACACATTCGTTATCTTTGAGGGCGATGATAAGCATATCATGTATGTCTCACCCATGCCTGGTTATTTAGGAAAGGGTGGCCCGCATGTGCAATTAATTGAGATTGTTAATGCAAAAGGTGGTAAAATCCTGCAATTTTCACATTGGCTACTGAATGATTCTCTGCAAGAGGACTCTTTTGAAGACTCCGATCAAGAGCCAGTCGTGTTGTTGGAAAACATAAAAGATGCAGAATTCAGTTTTATGAAACTGGACGAAGAAGGTGAGCCAGGAGAGTGGGAAAACGATTGGGAAGAGCAAGAAAACACTCCGCTAATGGTTCGATTAGAGGTTGATATGGGTGAAAAAGCATTGATGCCGTGGCCAGATTTGCAAGTCGCATTGATGTTAGATGCAACGGCTACAAACAGGCGTGTGAGTACACATCTGTTGTTACAAAACAGCAGTCGTGGAGAAATTAAATGATTTCAAAACCTCATATCAGCAGAGCCAAACAATCGGGAGTAGCCTTAATACTAGTTTTGTGGGTGACGGTCTTGTTAACGGTAATAGCGGCAAGTTTTGCTCTTTCGGCCCGTACCGAAGGTGTACAGGCGAAGATGGTTTTTGATACCACAAGAGCCAGATACTTGGCAGAAGCAGGGCTTCATCGAGCGGTCTATGAGTTGCGCAACCCCGACCCAGAATCACGCTGGATTGCCGATGGAAGAAGTTACAAGATGGAGTTTGCAGGAGCGGAAATAGAAATTGGCATAGTCGATGAAACAGGCAAAATAGATATTAATTTAGCCAGCGATGAACTTTTAGTGGGCTTATTTGCCTCATTGGGCATGAGTGATGATGAGGCCATGACCTTGACCGAACGAGTTATCGATTGGCGTGATAATGACAATATAAAAGGCATGAATGGTGCTGAAGATGATGATTACGAATCAGAAGGATACAAATACGGTGCAAAAGATGCGATGTTTGATACCGTACCAGAAATACAGCAAGTGATGGGAGTGACTTATGAAATGTACAAAAAACTTGAACCAGCTATAACTGTCTATTCTGGAAGTCGAAACATTAATATTGCCTTTGCTCCGGAACAAGCTTTAATGGCATTAGAAGGAGTTGGCAAAGAAGAAGCCGCACAATTTATTGAAGAAAGACAATTAATAGAATCACCTGGCGAAGAACTACCCATGTTGGCCAACGGCCAATCAGGTGTTTCAAGAGGAGGAGGCGTATCATTTAGTGTCAAAGCAAAAGCAACCTTAAGCAATGGCCGATGGGCTTCTTTGGATGCAACAATACGATTAGGTGGTACGGTCAATGGCCGGCCCTTTAGAATTATAAGATGGCGAGATAACGAGCATTTGTAGCAACAAACAATAAATTATGAATACAGTCGAAAAGTTACAAAATGATTTAACAGAGTGGTATGAAAACTCTGCTGTCTATCAGTTTATGAATTGGTGGGCAAGCGGATTAAAATCATTCGTGCCTGACAATTACCAAGAAAAATTATTTCCACAGCCCATTAAAATATTCATTACACGCGATGAGCAAGACATTGTTGTTTGGAATCAATACAACAAAGAGTTAGAAAGAATAGGGAGTTCAGAAGAATCAGAAGAGCAATGGTGGCACCAAGTACAGCACATTATTAACCAAGCGGATGGAAAAAAAGTATCCACCCATTTTTTGTTATCTAACAAAGATGCCTTGGTGCGAAAAATTGCATTGCCGCAAGCCGCAAAAGAGAACTTGCTTGATGTCATAGGATTTGAATTGGACAAATATGTCCCATTTAATAAAGATCAGGTGCAGTTGGGTTACAAAATAGACCGAACAAACACAACAGACGACAAGTTACTGCTAGACCTGGCTGTCATCCCCAAGCAAAAAGTAATGGATGTGTTGAAATTATGCGACGAAAAATCAATCTTTTTGGATTCGATAGATGTTAATTTAGAAGAAGAAAATAGCAAGCCAGCAGCGCTGGGTGTTAATTTATTACCAGCAGATAAACGTAAACCGAAAGATTTTACTAACCTGAAAATAAATGTCGTATTAACAGTTGTATTAGTTGCACTGGTGTATTTTGTTATGTACACCTCTTTGGCAAACAAGCAAAACAAGATAGATAAACTCACGGTGATCAATGAACAGTTACAAAAACAAGCCAGAACTTCAAAGCTGTTAAATAAAGAGTTAAAAAATGCCATTGTTTCCAGCAAGTTTTTACAAAACAAAAAACAAGAACATCCTGCAATAATGGAAATATTTTCAGAAGTAACATCCATGTTGCCAGATAACACTTACCTCACACGTTTTAAACTGGACCACAACAAACTTGAAATTACTGGACAGTCGGCCAATGCAAATAGCTTGATTCCCCTGTTAAATGAATCCAAGAACTGGTATGTTCCACAATTTATTGGAGCGGTAGTCCCAGATCCGCGCACCAATAAGGAAAAATTCACCATCAAAGCAGAATTAAACGAACCACAACCAGAGGAGCAAGATGGCAACAATTCCTAAACAATTGAAGCAAAACCCTGAACTTCATCGCTGGTATGCTTTGTCGGTTCTGATTGTTGTTTTTGTTTTGATTTATTTCTTGTTTTTCCAAGGTTTTTTTACCGAGCACAGCTTGTTGAATGAAGAATTGACAGATTTGCAACAGAATAGAAAAGATTATACAGAATTGCAGGTGCTAATTCCCGAGTTGCAAAAAAGAATAAACACGGTCAAAGAAACTGTAGGAGACAGTACGAACTTTTTAATAGCCGATAGCTATAACTTAGGAACAGCGGAATTAACTCGCATCCTAAAAGGTATCGTAGCTGAAAACACGGCCAATAGATCAGAATGCGATATCATCAGTAACTCTCCGAGTAAAGACAGAGAACCAGATCAGTTTGAAAGAATTATACTCAAGGTTAGAATGCGTTGCCAATTTGAAAAATTAGTCAATGTCTTTGACAGAATTGAAAGCAATGTGCCTCATTTATTTGTTGACAATCTTCAATTGGAACAACGAATTATACGGCGTTCCAGACGCAATACAAAACCAGTGCGACCGATGATAGAAGTGCGTTATGACTTGTATGCCTATATGAATAATCCAATAAGAGCCAGAAGCGATGATAAAAAATAATTTACTCGGCCAAGTGTTGATTGGTGTTTTGGTCTTGTTTTTATTAATCAGCAGCATTCAAATGTTTGGTTGGGGACAAGGGATTTCTAAAGTTGAGTTGGATGAAGAAAGTGAAGTGGTGATTCCAAGTATTCCTAAAAGCACAGCTTTGTCAGCCAAAGACTCAAAAATAGATAACAATAAAATTTTAGAAAGCATCAAGCAAAGACCTGTTTTTAGTGTATCGAGAGAACCTTTTGTAGAAGAAGAAGTTGAAGATAATGTGACGGATACTGACAAAGTTGAAATAGCTGAATTAAAGGCCAAAGTCACAAGTATAGTCATAACTCCAGAACAAAGTTACGCAATGATACTGGATAACACCACAAACAAACGTGAAACATATACTGTGGGAATGCCTTTGGACGGAGAACAAGGAGGTTGGACTATCAATTCAATCCAATCAAGAAAAGTGGTTTTTGTTTCAGAGGACAATAAGACAGAAGAGCTTGAGCTTGAGGTTTACAGTGGTAGCCTTAAAACAAAAAAAGGGCGTAATAACAAAGGCAAAAAAGGCGGTAAAAATAAACCACTCAGCCGTAAAGACAAAAAGAAAAACGCTGATGATATTCGCAAGAAAATAGCTGAAAGAAGAGCGCAAATGCGCGCTGAAGCAGCAAAAAAGAACAAATAAACATGAATACACAACCAAAACAAACAATAGGAGAGACTTGAGTGATTAAAACCTTAATCATAATCTTTATAAGTATGGGCTTGTTGTCTTGTGCTTCAACACCAATGGACTTATCAAATGAAGCCGAAAGCTACAATTACCTGGCTGGAGTAGAAAGCACAGAATATTCAGGCGCAGTATTTGGAGACGATGAAAAAAATTCAAAAAAAACCGAAAAAGAGCGCTATGAATTTTATCCGGGCACTGGAGAATTTATTGATGTAGAAGCTGCAAAAACTCAACAAAAAGCCATAAGCAATAAAGGTGAGATTACATTAAATTTTGAAGGCGATGAATTGCCAATGATCGTTAACTTGATATTGGGAAAAATTCTTAAAGAAAATTATGTTATCGCTCCAGGCGTATCTGGAAATGTCACTTTTGCAACCGTGAAGCCAATTAATAAAGACCAAGTTTTGCCCATACTAGAAATGTTACTAAGTTGGAACAATGCAGCCCTAGTCTATATAGAAGATCGCTACCATGTAATGCCTCGAGCTCAAGCCATCAAAGGCAATTTGATTCCGAGCTACGGACAGATGAAGTTACGCAAAGGTTATACGGTTATTGCCGTACCATTAGATTTCATTGCTCCATCAGAAATGGAAAAAATCTTAGCACCCTACGCAAAGGATGGAGCGATTGTTAAAGCAGACAATGCCAGAAACCTAATGTTCCTTTCTGGTACCAAACGAGAATTGTCCATGTATTTGGACACTATCAAGATTTTTGATGTAGATTGGTTGGCAGGCATGTCAACAGGAATATTTACTTTAGAGAGAGTTGAAGCAGAAATGATTGTGGGTGAGTTGGAGGCGATTTTTGGAGAAGGAGCCGACAACCCATTGGCCGGGATGTTTCGATTTATGCCGATTGAAAGGCTAAATGCCATCATGGTAATAACACCACAAGAAAGCTATTTACACAAAGCCAAAAAATGGATACTGCGTTTAGACCGAGCAGACTCAGAAGCAACAAGCAATTTGTATGTCTATAATGTTAAAAACATAAAAGCCGATGATTTAGCTGGCTATTTAAACGATGTCTTTGGTGGTAGTGGAGGCGGTGGCAGCTCGAAAAAAAGCAGTTCAGGAAAAGTAGCCCCAGGTTTAAAAGGCAAAGAAATAGGATCAAAAACAAACAAATCCAAAAGTATTACAAAGAGTAAAAGCTCGGGTGGAAATAACAAAGACGGAATAAATTTTACCGCCATAGAAGAAAACAATCAGATATTAATCAGTGCAAATGCTCAAGAATACGACTCAATAATGGCGGCAATTTCACGTTTGGATATACAGCCTAAACAAGTGTTTATAGAGGCGAAGATTATTGAAGTTTCATTAACAGAAAATAGACAATTTGGAGTCCAATGGTTTTTTGGAGCTGATCGCGGTGCCGATACAGGCGAAGGAGCAGCTAAACATATTGCAAGCCTAAGAGATACACAGTCTGCAACAGTGGGAAATAGTTTAAGTTACGTCTTAACAGGTGTTGATGTAGAGGCCAGAATATCGGCGTTAGAAAAGAGCGGTATGGGAACAGTCTTATCAACCCCTTCTTTGCTGGTGTTAAACAACAAAGAAGCGAGTATAAATGTCGGTGAACAAATCCCAATACCGACTAATAATTTTGGTGGTGGCTTTGGCAATGTAGGCGGTGGAACATTCCGCTCCTCTGTAACTTACAAACAAACAGGTATTAAATTGCAAGTAAAACCACGGATTAACCCAGGTGGCTTGGTCTATATAGAACTGACTCAAGAAGTCAGTATCCCAGGAGCGCCAGATGCTGAAACACGCAATATTCCAATTGATAACCGGGACATAAATACCGAAATTGCTATTCAGAGCGGTGAAACAGTTGTTATGGGTGGCTTAATAAGACAAAGAAACCAAAGAGGAAAAACAGGAGTGCCTGTCTTGAGCAAAATTCCATTGTTGGGCAACATGTTCGGATCCAAAACAGACGACTCTGCACGAACAGAACTATTGGTGTTAATTACGCCAACGGTAATAGAAAACGCACAACAAGCTAAGCAGTTGACCAAAGAATATGCTAAACAATTTAAAGGTTTGAAACCGCTTAAGTCCTTTAAAGAGAAATATGAAGGCTACTATAGATATACTGGTAGAGACTCAAACGAAACAGAACAAGAGAATGAAAACAATGAATAAAAGTAAAATACTGCTACTAACTATCACAACCGTGGCTTTGTTGAGTGCTTGTGTAGATAAAGAAAAAGGCAAATTGAATAACAGAGCAATAGACTTTTGGAAATTTAAAATAGAAAAAAGATTTGATAAAGCCTACGAGTTCTTAAGCCCGGGTTGGAGAAGCGGGGAATCAAAAGAGTCCTATGTATTAAGAATGGGGCAAAGCAAAATAAAATGGACAGATGTTAAAGTTGCAAAAAAAACATGCAGTCAAAAAGATTTGTGCCAATTATTGCTAGAAATAACATACCTGTACAAATTTAAAGGAGCCGTAAGTGAAAAAATGGAAATAACAACCCAGGTTTCAGAAAACTGGTTATTAAAAGACAACAACTGGTATCATGTGCCAATTAAGAAAAACATTATTAAAAGATAATATTTCCTTGAGATTTTATTTAAAATAACGTAACATTCCGTTCGAGCTATATAAATAAGGTTTGTGCATTTCGTATAAATACAAGAATATAGCCCTGTATAAAAATATATTTAGGAGTTCTAAAAATGAAAAGAAATAACTTAACAACTGCTATAGTTGCTGGTATTGTTGGCGTTGCTGGCATTGCAAGCGTATCTAACGCAGTTAATTTAAACCCTGATGGTTTAGGCCAAGTATTGGTTTATCCATATTACACAGTTAATAACGACCTTAACACATTAATCTCAGTTGTGAATACTACTGATGAAGTTAAAGCGGTTAAAGTACGTTTTCTAGAAGGTAAAAACTCTCGCGAGTGTCTAGATTTTAACTTGTTCTTATCTCCATACGATGTTTGGACGGCTGGTCTTATACCAACTGCAGCAACTTCATTGTATTCTCCAGGTCATGAAGGCGAGCCAACTGTTAAATTGCTAACAGCTGACAAATCATGTTCTGATCCTTCAGCAAATGTGCTTAGCGGTTATGAGTTCTTGCCATGGGCTTTTGATGTGTCATCAGGTTACGATGGCATTGGCAGAAGCTTAGAGCGTTGTACAGAAGGTCATTTCGAAATGATTGAAATGGGCGTAGTTTCTGACGCTACTACAGCAACTGGCATCACCCACGTTGGTGGAATTCCTGCTAATTGTGGAGTGATTAGCTCACTTTATGCGAACAGAGATACTTATATGTCTGCTCCTACAGGTGGTTTATTCGGTTCAGCTTCTATAGTTGACGTTGCTGGCGGTACTGATATCACTTATAACGCTGATGCGATTAATGATGCTTTACGTTCGCAAACTCTAACAAATGCTTCAGATTTGCAACCTTCATTGGCTACATTACAAGTTAATACAAGTAATGTTTTCCACAATGGCGCAGTTCAAACTGATACATGGTTAAACAGTTCAGTTCAAGCGATCAGCGCAATTTACATGCACAACAACATTTACGGTGAGTATGAGTTGTTTGATGATATTACAGCACACACTGAGTGGGTTGTTACTTTCCCAACTAAAAACTTTTATGTTGATGCGGCAAGAACACCTTTTGGATCAGTTCCTTATGAGCCATTCACAGCGCCTTTAACAGAAAATGGTGCTTGTGAAATTTATGGCATCCAAATTTGGGATCGTGAAGAGCGTGTGCCTGAAGATGGTTTAATTATTGAGCCTCCTTCTCCAACTCCTCCTGGCCAAACAGGTGAAAATCCTCTGTTCTGTTGGGAAACAAATGTTGTTGAGTTTGAAGACACAGACAGAACTTCAGGTGATTCAATCATCTTAGGTTCGCGTAATACTACGCATCTAGTTGCAAAAAGAGTAGCAGCACAAGCAGCAACTCCTACAACTCCAGCTGTTGATGCTCAGTATTTTGTTAACGGTTGGGTTGCATTAAGCTTCTCTGAAGCAGGTCAACAAACAGCAGATAACTTAACTAATACTAACTATGTTGGTTTACCAGTCACTGGTTTTGCTGTACAAAGTTATGTTAACGCAAATGCACAGCCTGGAATTCTTGCAGCTTATGCAGGTATATTCAAGCATAGATATTCTAGATCAATCACTTCTTTGTAATTTTTCTTAAATATTGTTAAAGGAAAGTGGGCAACTTAGGTTGCCCATTTTTTTTCGTTAAAATTAAGTATAAATCAAAAATAGAAATAATTAACGGCTATTTAAGTAAACCTTAACAACTACTCATGTATAATTAGCGCTATATTATTTAGGCACTTATTTTCTTTAAAAACAAATATGGTAATTTAAAGGTTAATTAAAACACATTATGAAAACAATAAAACTTATTGTTGCGTTAGCAACGACAATTCATTTGACAAGTGTAAACAGTCAAGATTTAAATTTAACTTATGCAGATGGAACATCAACAAGTACAGTTGCTTTGCCATTAGATAATTCACAAAGCATGTCCATAGATCAAAACACGGGCAGTATCAATATTTCGACAACATATAATGCCGATGATATTGTGACAAACCTGGGCTTAGAGTGTACGGGACTTCCACCTGTGGTTACTATTAATAATACATCAGGAGGGAGTACAACATCGGCAACTGTGAGTTATACTTTACCTAACAATGATGCGGTCTATTGCCAAAAATTTAATCAGTGGTCTGGAACATTTTTAGGCAATCCACTGGTAGCTTCTGGAAGCCAATTGGTTAATTCAAATGGTACTTATACAATGTCTTGTACAAATTCATTTGGGACTTCAAACCTTGTATCAACAGTTGTAACTACAATCCAAGAACCTGTTTCACCGCCGACAATTCAATTATCAGCGACTCCAAACCTAATAGATGCAGGAAACTCTTCTACTTTAGCGTGGAGTATTACTAATACTCCAACTTCGTGTACAAAATCTGGTGACTGGCCAGATAATGGTAGCATGCCGAGTCAAGATATTACTAATGGTAATAACCATTCTCAAGTTATTAGCAATATAACAAGCAATAGCACCTATACAATTTCATGTTCAAATTCTGCGGGTACGACTTCGCAATCTTCATCTACGGCGACTGTGACTATTAATGGTTCTTGGACAGCTGTAGGAGCCAATCCAGACCCTTGGAATGGAGGTTCAGCTTGTACTGGAGCAAGAGCCCCTATATTGAGCAGCAATGAGGATAGACAAATTTTGGCGCAAGGATCTACGACACCACCCTTAACTTACAATGGTACGTTTAATCAGTTTCAGGGAGTGCCACCCAATAATGCACCCTCTAACTGGGTTGGTACACCCTTTCCTGGTATAGATGCAGAAAATGTATATTTAAATCTAAAAAGAGGAAAATATATAGCAGCAATATTTAATTCTGGTAATCAAAATAGAAACGCAAAATTCGCATTTGAAACACCACCATCTTTTTCAGGGCCTATACCTTCAGCACTAACAATTACAATTAGTAAATGTCCTGGCGATTTTTCTGATGAGCCATTGGTTGGACAAACACGATGTAAAGCAGTTGGTACAGCTGCGAGTCTCTATTGGTCTGATATATCAGCTCAAAATGGTTTTTATTGCAAATTAGAAAAGAACACAGATTATTTCTTAAATATTGTACATGCTAACAACCCTCCTTTGTACAATAACAGTGGTTGTGCAACGAGTAGCTGTGGTATTCTTACTACCTTACAGCCTCAGTTTTAAGTGAGAAGATTATGATACTTAAGTATATTGTCTTAGTTATAAATCTTCTATTTATCTCTAATATAATAGCTGCAAATGACTATGTAATTTCGCAAGGGAATGCGAAAGTCACTGTTGAAGATCTTGACGGAATGGCTTTTAGAATGCCAAATGATGTAAGAGAAGGTTATTTTAATTCACCCAAAAGAATAGAATCGACTTTAGTAAATATACTAAATATGAAACATGTCTATTCGTATGCAGTGGAAAAAAACCTTCTTGATCTCGATACAATAAATGCTGAGGTTAATGATATTTTATATAATTTAATTTCTGTAGATTCCAGTAATGAAAATGTAATAGAAAAAGACATTATGTATAAAAAAATAAGGAATTACATTTTATTAAAAGAAACATACAGGGCAATGCAGCGTTATTTTATCGAAAATGCATCTGATGAAAAGTTATTAGACTTAGCCAAAGAGAACTACATGTTAAATAGGCTAAACTATACCATAGCAGAAACAAGAAATTTAGCCTATGTTAGTATTGCCTATAATGAGAAGAACAAGTCAGAAATATTGAATTATATTAAGAATAAAATGAAACAAAACAAGGAAAGTTTGTTTGATGTTGATTCTTTAAAAAAAGAGTTGTCTGAATATTCAAGTGAAGTAAAGCTAGCAAAAAAGATTGAAGGATTTTATTTTACAAACAAAAGCCCAAAGTTTTCTGAGTTTTTATTTCAAACTGATAAACTAGGAATAATAGAAGATATATTGGATGTCAATTCTAAGTTTATAATTATGAAAAACATTAAAATCATACCATCGCATGTTTTAACTTTTGATGATGTAAAAAACTCAATTTTGGAAAAGCTCAAAGAAGAGAAAATTCAGAGAGATTTCAATAATCTATTATATTCCTTGTCCAAGGATGAAATTAAAATCAATAAAGAAGCAATAGCAGCAATAACTACAAGATACAAAAATATAAATTAGATAGAAATTGTTTTATTATTTTTTAAAAAGAGAGCTTAAAGAAAGCTATCTCGGCAATATAACAGGATTGTCTTGGGTTTTCGTGCAACCAATAATAACATTGTTTATCTATTGGTTTGTATTTGATAAGATATTTCAATCCAGAATTCCAGCTGATATAAATGATTACGGTTTTATAGTCTATGTAGCCATAGGTTTTTGGCCGTGGATTGCCTTTTCAGATTCGTTAATTAGCTCAATTAATGCGATTACAAACAAAGAAGAGCTCATTGGCAAGGTTAAAATAGATTTGAGAATAATAGTTCTTGCGGTTATATCTGCAAAATATATTCTTCATGTTGCTGGTTATATAGCCATAATACTTGTCCTATTAGTATTTTATCCAAATTTACTGTCCTTTAGTTTGTTACTGATATTTTTACCAATGCTGCAACTGTTTGTTCTTGCAGTAGCCTTAGGATTGATGCTCTCTGCATTACAAGTGTTTATAAGAGATACCTTTCAAATCGTATCAACTATAATATCATTGTTGTTTTTCTTAACACCCATATTGTATTCAGAAAGTATTATCCCTGAACAATTCAAGACATATATTCAGTTCAATCCTTTATATACACCCATTACATTTATTCATAATACGGTATTTAAAGGAAATGACCTTCCATGGTTTAATCTCCTTGTATTAACTGCGGTAACCTTAATAATATTGTATTATGCAAATAAACTCTTTAAAAAATTATCGCCCTATTTTGAAGATTTTAAGTAGAATCTATTGTCAGGTATTAATGCTGTGGCTGTTATAATTTAAAGTCAGGATATACCAGTAATAAACGTTCAATGATTTTATCAGCTTTTTCAGAGTCACCATTGTTTTGAGCTTCTGTAATTGCTTCAAGAAACCTTTCTGGAGTTCTTAAAGAAGATAAATACATATTTAATTCAACTTCTGATCTATAAGCTTTTTTTAATTCTTCACTAGTTAAGGTAACTTTTGGTTCGTCATTTGGAACGCGATCGTAAGTATCTTCTGGCATTATTTCTTTGTTCTTTACTTTTTTCGCAACTTTTTTAACTTCAACTTTGGTGACTTCTTCAGAATAATCAACTCGTGTTGATTTCCAAATTAATGCGGAAATAAAAACAAGTAAAGAAGAGGCAATGATTAATTTTTGCGTTGATATTTTTGATTTCATAATGATAATGGCTGCGTGATTAAAAAAGGTTAGAGTTGTAAAGTCGTGTATTGTTCACTATTTTAAGAAAAAAACAATAAATTTACTACTGTTATTATTATAATAAATTTTTAAACAATTTAAAACCAAAATCCCGTTCGCTAAACATAATAAGTGTGCGTAGGTAATTGATATGTATAAGCAACCAACAATAACAAAAATCACATCATTGGTGATATTTCTTTTTGATGGTTTCCTTTGTGTATTAAAAACTTTGGCTATCATTATGTTTTCAATATTGAGTTTTGGTAAAAATCAAAGTGAATACAATTGTCCATATTAATTAGTGCAAAAAACATATCAAAAACATATCCCAACACGGGTAATGCACGCAACAGAATGCGTTCGTTAATTAACTTATTATTTAAAAAAGAACTTAAAGGAGGATTTGAGGTTTTAAGCAATATTGACTTAACCGTAAAAAAAGGTGAGTCTCTTGCAATTATTGGAAAAAATGGCGCTGGAAAAAGTACATTACTTAAAATAATTAGTGGTGTAATAAAGCCTACTTTGGGTCATGTTAAAGTCTCTGGAAAGATTGGAGCACTATTAGAACTCGGTAGTGGGTTTCATCTTGAATATACCGGAAGGGAAAATTTGAAAATGGCTTCTGCTCTTGCTGGAATAAAAGACAAAAACATAGATAAGGTCATTGATAAAATGATTGAGTTTGCAGATATTGGTAAATACATAGATGAGCCCGTTAAAAATTATTCATCTGGAATGGTTGTAAGGTTGGGTTTTTCTGTTGTTACAGTTACAAAGCCAGAGTTATTAATAACAGATGAAGTTTTGGCCGTAGGAGATACAGATTTTCAACGTAAGTGCATTGCTTGGATAGATACCTATTTAAAAGAGGGCGGAACATTACTTTTGGTTTCGCACAGTATTTATCATGTACAAAAATTGTGTAAAAACGCCATCTGGTTAGAAAATGGTAAAATAAAGAAGCAAGGAGACTCATTTACAGTATCACAGGAGTACCAAAGCTTTTATGAAAAAAAAGTTGATAATGAAGTGATTCGGGGAGATAAGGACATGTCTAATTATCATATATATAAAATTAATTTGTACAATTATAAGGGCGATGAGATAAAAACTATTGAGACCAATGAGGATTTAGTTGTTAAGGTAGTCGTTTACTCACCTGATAATAGACCACCAGGAATTGCTATAGGAATTATGCGAAAAGAAATGCCTGTGTTTGGAACAATATCCCAAGATCATAATCCTACACCAAGAAAAATAAAAGAATATTTTTTTGAATTTAAAATCACCTATAAAAAGTTAAAGTTATTACCAGCTGATTATAGAATAAGAGTTTTTGCAATGGATCCAGAATGTTTAAGAATAATGGATAAAGAAGTAAAAGAAGTGAGAGTGTTTTCAAAAACAACAGATATGGGTGTTGTAGAACTAGAAACTGTTTGGGATTAAAATGATTGATGTAATAGTGCCAATATACAATGGGGTTCATGTCTTAAAAAATTGTTTAGAGAGTTTAGAAAAACACCAAAAAGGCATTGATAACATATACCTAATAAATGATGCATCTACTGATGAGAAAATTAAAGCAGTTTTAGAATATTACATAAAAAATAATAAATGGAATTTAATTGAACATGAAAAAAACCAAGGCTTTGTTAAGACAGCAAATGAAGGGCTAAAATTGAGTGATCAGCATACACTACTGTTGAACTCTGACACTGTTGTTACAAAAAACTGGATACGTTCTTTCAAACAGTGTATCGAAAGAGTGGATCAATTAGGAACGGCGACAGCCTGGTCCAATAATGCTGAAATATGTTCCTTTCCACAGTTTTTAAAAAATAATAAAATACCCAAAAGAGTGGACAGGCTCTCAGTTCAACTGTCAAAAAATTACAAAGCAACATATCCCGAAATTCCAACAGCTGTAGGATTTTGTATGCTTATTAGCAAATCAGCAAAACAAAAAATTGGTTATTTTGATGAAGACCATTTTGGACATGGTTACGGAGAAGAAAATGACTATTCTTTACGAATAAAAGAAGCAGGACTAAAGAATGTTTTGTGTGATAATGCATACGTTGCACATATCGGTAATGTTTCGTTTGTGGATTTAGGCCTAAAGCCAGATATGAGCACTATGAGCAGATTATTAGAAAAGCATCCATCATACAATGATTTAATACAAGAGTATTTAAAATCAGATCCCTTGGCTAGCATTAGAGAAAAAATTTTAGAAACATTTTTGTTGTACGATTATGATTTGTACGTGGAGTTAATAAAAAATGGAAAATAATAATTTAGAGTTTACAGGGGAAAGATTTACACCTGAATGTGTTCGAGAAATCTGGTACGAACATTACCATAGATATGCTTTTGCAAAAAACTTTGTTGAAAATAAAATTGTATTGGATGCGGCGTGTGGTGAGGGCTACGGAGGTGCTTTACTATCAGATTATGCAAAACATGTTTCTGCAATAGATATAGATAAAACAAGCATTGAGCATGCTAAAAATAGATATAAAAAAGAAAACCTAGAATATATTCAAACTTCAGTATTAACTCTGCCTTTCGAAAACAATAGTTTTGATGTTATTGTTTCTTTTGAAACTTTGGAACACCTAGCAGAACACAATGAAATGATATCAGAATTTAATAGGGTTTTGAAAAAAAATGGAATATTAATAATCTCTACACCTGATAAAAAGCATTACTCTGATGAAGCTGGATTTACCAATGAATTTCATGTAAAAGAATTATACAAGCAAGAATTTGAAGATTTATTGCACAAAAAATGGAAAAACCTTATTTGGTATGCTCAAGCACTGTCCTTTAGTTCTATTTTAGAAAAAATAGAAGAAAAAAACAAAGAAAGGGATTATTGCACAGACGTATTAAGTTCAAACATACTTGAAAGCAATCAAAGAATATTAAAAGAAAAATATTATATTGTTATAGCCTCAAATGAAAAGCAAAAAAAAATAAAGTTTCCTAAACTGCATATTTTTTCAGATAAGGAGCAAACGGTTTACGAGCATTACAATAAAACAATAAGAGACTACATCTATTTGGCGAATAAGTACAATGAGATGATTAAGAGACAGGAAAAATGGCTATCAATACCTATTTTAGGTAAAATAATAAAATTTTTAATACGAGATTAATTAATGGAGTTTGAATTTAACTTTGGACAGCAAACCATAAACTCAGGTTTACAAAAAAACACGAAAAAATATGCTTCAGTGAATGGATCAGCATTACCACTTTCGCAAGAAGAACTGGTTTTTATGAACAAATCAACAGGTGAAAATCATGTTATGACTCACCAAGTGCTTCAGGCTTTAAGTTTATGTCAAGAGTTTAAGTCTATAGATAAACATGTCTTAAATATTAGTCAGAACATACCGGAATTAAGTAATCAAGTTCAAGCCATTGAAAAAGTAGTGGAATTTTTAATAAATAAAAAACTATTAATTGAAGATAAAGAATGGATAAAAGAGATTTCCTCAGCCAGTGATAAAAATGAAATAGAAAGTTCGGGTATAGTTATCAGATCTTGTGATCGTCCCAAGCAACTGCATCGCTTGTTGCAGTCATTAGTCAAGTATCAAAATAAATTTTCTGTTAAATTCCCCGTACAAATTTACGACGATTCAAGCTCCGAGAAAAATGAAAAAGAACTAGAAAAGATTTGCGATGAATTCAGCAAAGAAATCAACATTAATTTTTATGGTAGTACTTGGCAACAACAATTTATAAAAATGTTAAAGGTTGAATTTCACACGAGTCATTATCTAATTGACTGGTTACTATCAACAAATAAAGATGTTTTTAGTGCAGGAAGAACATGGAATTTCGCATTACTTAACAATGCGGGTAAGAAGTTTTTATTCTTTGATGATGATTATATATTCGAATCGAGAGTAAGCAAAAAAGAAAAAAATCTTTTGAACTTTTCTGAAGATGTTGACCTTAATGTTGGCTTTGCTCTTGGACTGTCAGATATAAGGGAATCATCAGAATCATTTGACCAAGATGTTTTGACTCAAATGATAAAAAGCTGTGGTAAAACAATTGGAAATTGGATATCAGAATCCGAAATAGAATTTTCATCAATAGAAAATAAAAACCTTTTAGAGCTTCAAAGAATCAATCAAAATTCAGTCATTAAGTCAACAGGTAATGGCACATGGGGAAGTCCTAGATCCAATAGCAATTACTGGTTATACTCATTAGAAGGGGAGCAAAAAGAAGAGTTTTGGAAGTCAAGAGAGGTCTATTTAGATAATATAGAGGCATCGAATCTACTGCACTATTCAGAGAATTATGAGGCACAATCATTAACGAAATTCTCGCCATCTGCTATAGATAACTCGACCTTAAGTCCATTTGCAATGCCAACGAATCGTGTAGAAGACCATTTTTTCAACGCCGTTTCTTTGTTTTGTTATCCCGATCAGATTTCTTTGCATTTTCCATTTATGATGGGGCACATACAAACCAGTAAAAGAGACAGATCAAGTCAAAACCATATTGCCATAAGGCCAAATTTTAATAAATTTCTTGCAGATTATTCCTTAACTTTATTGGGATTGACAGATGCACAAGACCCTGAATTGCGCTTAAAAACATTAGCAAAGTATGTAATGGGCTTAGCCAATTCCAGTGACTTCATAATCAGAAATAGATTAAAAGAATACTTGTCACAAATGCAATCCAATATGGTGTTAAGTTTACAAATGCAAATGGCAAAATCTCCAGATGCTCCAGTATATTGGCAGGCAGATATTAGAGAAATAATTGAAGCGAATGGCAAAGCAGTATTGAAAAACGATATCCCTATCTTAGAAGGCTGGGATAAAAGCATGACAGAAAGCGAGTGTATTAAAAAAGCGCGTTTAGAACTGCAAACAGCAGCAGAAGCTATGGAATTGTGGCCAGATCTTTGGAAATTTTGCCAGATTAAAAAATAATGAGCCATTACGATGTCGTTATTGTTAATTACAACACTGGTGATTTATTAAAAGAAGCCGTGGAGTCAGTTTTACACCACTCCCAAGTATCAAAAATATATATTGTTGATAATAATTCCAAAGATTCCAGTATGAAGTTTACATCGGACGATTGTCGTATTAAAAAAATTTACAGAAAAAGGAATTATGGCTTCGCTTCGAGTTGCAATTATGGAGCGGCTCTATCCACGCACAAAAATATTCTATTTTTAAACCCTGATTGTGTTTTATTAGAAAACGTAGCTCCCTTGTTGACTGATTTAGAATCAAAAAAATCAATAGCAGTTGTCGGATGTTTAGTCACCAATAAAGATGGTACAGAACAAAGAGCTAGCCGCAGAAGATTACCGACATTGATGAGGGCTATAAAAACATATTCGGGGCTAGAAAAATATGCAAATAAAAGTTCTTGCTTGGCTGGAGTCAATCTTACGCATGAGCCAATGCCCGAGAAAACCGTGTATTGCGAAGCGATATCAGGAGCTTTTATTTTAATGAAAAAACGTGTTTTTAGTGAAATCAAGGGTTTTGATGAAGCGTTTCCAATGCACTTTGAAGATTTAGATTTGTTTAAAAGAACAATAAACAGCGGTTATCAAATAGCATTTAATCCACATGTTAAAGTTAAACATTATCAGGGAACCTCAAGTGTTTCAAACCCTAAAGTGAAACAGTATAAAAAACAGGGTTTGCGATTGTACTTTCGCAAACACTGTTCTTATCTATCATCCGTCATTATTGACAGCATGAGTCGATTTTTAGCTTAGTTTTTTGTATTTAATCCTGTGAGGCTGAGGAATGTCACCAAATCGTCTTTTATAATCCAATTCGTACTCAGAGTAGTTTCCTTCAAAAAACTCAACATGAGACTCGTCTTCAAAAGCTAAGATGTGAGTTGCGATACGATCAAGAAACCAACGGTCATGAGAGATAACCATGACAGATCCTGCAAAGTTTAAAATAGCTTCTTCAAGCGCTCTGAGTGTTTCAACATCCAAATCATTGGTTGGCTCATCTAACAATAAGACATTACCGCCTTGTTTAAGAACTTTTGCAAGTTGCAGGCGATTTCTCTCTCCGCCAGATAAATTTTTGACTATTTTCTGTTGATCTGCGCCTTTAAAATTAAAACGAGATAACCATGCACGGGCCGGTATTGTGTAGTTACCAATCTTTAAAACCTCGTCGCCATCACCAACATCTTGCCAGAGTTGTTTGTCGTTATTAAGGTCATCTCTTGATTGTTTGACATAGGCCAGTTCAACGGTATCACCAATTTCAACAGAGCCAGAATCTGATTTTTCACACCCATCGATCATATTGAACAATGTGGATTTACCAGCACCATTGGGTCCAATTATTCCAACTATGGCTCCTTGAGGAACTTTAAAACTTAAATCATCAATAAGATATTTATCACCGAAAGATTTGGATACATTGGTAAATTCGATAACTTTTTCTCCCAAACGAGGCCCAAGTGGAATGAAAATTTGATTGGTTTCATTGCGTGATTGAAAATCTTTGGATTGCAATTCTTCAAAACGTTTCAAACGTGCTTTAGATTTGGTGCGCTTACCCTTGGCATTGGAGCGAACCCATTCAAGTTCATGTTGAATGATTTTCATATGGGAGGCTTCTTGACGTTTTTCTTGTATTAAGCGCTGTTCTTTTTGTTCCAACCATGAACTATAATTGCCTTCATAAGGAATGCCGCGACCTCTATCAAGTTCTAAAATCCATTCAGCAACATTGTCCAAGAAATACCGATCATGGGTTACAGCTACAATAGTACCAGTAAAATCTGCCAAAAATCGCTCTAGCCAAGCGACGGTTTCGGCATCCAAGTGGTTGGTGGGTTCATCAAGCAACAACATGTCTGGTGCAGATAATAATAACTTGCACAAGGCAACACGACGTTTTTCTCCACCAGACAATACACTAACGGTTTTGTCCCAGTCTGGTAGCCTTAAAGCATCTGCTGCTCTTTCTAGAGTGCGATCAAGTTCCCAGCCATTAGCCGCTTCAATTTTATCTTGCAAATCAGCTTGTTTTGCCAGTAAATCATTCATCGCATCATCGCTCATGTCTTCACCAAATTTCATTGATATGTCATCAAATTCATCCAACATGGCTTTGACTTCACTCATGCCTTGTTCAACATTTTCTCGAACTGTTTTGTCCTCATCTAGCTCAGGTTCTTGCGATAGATAGCCAATTTTAATACCAGCATGAGGTCTGGATTCCCCGTTAAACTCCTTATCAATTCCGGCCATTATCCTTAAGACAGTGGATTTACCAGAGCCATTAAGTCCTAAAACACCGATTTTGGCTCCTGGAAAAAAGCTTATTGAAATGTCTTTTATGATTTCCTTGTTGGGAGGAACCGTTTTACTTACACGGTTCATGGTATAGATGTATTGTGCCATTGTATTGTGCCATAAATAAATTACAGCTATCATACAATATTACCACATAGAATCAACTGTGTTATCATGGTATTTTCTATATCGGGATTTGCGTTAGGTTTAAAACTTATTGCTTTACAAACAGTCAAAAGAAAAGTATTGTGTTTGAACGATACGAAGAGAATGGGGAATAACCCAAAATTTGAAATGCAAGAGAAAAAAGAACTGTACGCAGCCATAGATTTAGGTTCTAATTCCTTTCATATGATTGTAGCAGAAATTATTAACCATCAGATGCATGTCATCGATCGGCACAAAGACATGGTGCGATTGGCCAATGGCTTGGATAAAAAGGGATATCTATCGAAAGAGAAAATGGACGAGGCTTTAAAATCTCTAGAAAAAATTGGCCAGCGCATTGCTCATATTCCCAAGTCACACTTGCGTATTGTTGGAACAAACACATTGCGAAAAGCGAAAAATTCCAGACTATTTTTATCAAGAGCTTCAGAAGCATTGGGCAAACCTATTGATATAATATCAGGTCGTGAAGAAGCCAGAATCCTTTATTTAGGGGTTGCACATTCTCTACCGAGTAAACAAGGAAGGCGGCTAGTTATAGATATAGGCGGCGGCTCAACAGAACTCATTATTGGTGAGGATTTTACACCACTATTAAGAGAAAGTTTGCATATGGGTTGCGTGAGTTACACGGGCAAGTTTTTTTCTGATGGACTCATTAACAAAAAGAACTTTAAAAAAGCAGTGTTACATGCCCAAAGACAATTGTTGTCTTTGGTTAGCAAATACAAAAAAAAGGCATGGAAACTAACCTATGGAGCCTCGGGTAGTATGCGGGCAACGGCCAAGGTAATTGTAGAAAATAATGAAGCAGCATATGGTATAGAAAAGCAAGGTCTTGATAAACTGGTGGAGCGTTGTTTAACACTGGGATCGATAGACAAACTCAGTAATATTAATGGATTGACCTCAAGGCGTCGTCCTGTTTTTATAGGTGGTTTGGCAATTATTAAAGCTTTGTTTGACTCCTTGGATTTAAAAGAAGTTCAGGTTTCTAGTGGAGCATTAAGAGAAGGAATTGTCTATGACCTCAGTGGTCGTTTGCATCATGAAGATATTAGACAGCGCAGTATCGATAAATTAGTTCTTCAGTTTGAAATTGATAAAGTTCAGGCCCAACGCGTTAAAAAAACGATAGAGATACTTGTAAGATTAAGCTGTATAGACTTATCATCTACACAACTAGAAATTTTAGATTGGGCTGCTCAATTGCATGAGTTGGGATTAAATATTTCCCATTCTCATTTTGAGAAACACGCCGCTTACATTATTAGTCATGCCGATATGCCAGGATTCTCAACCCAAGAGCAACTAAAATTGTCTGTGATCATTGCTTTGTTAAGGCGAAAAATAAAAAAAGAATGGCTGCAAAAATTGTCGTTAAAACAACAACAAAAACTAATACCATTAATCATAATCTTTCGAATGGCCGCTCTTTTAAACCGACCGAGAAATGATGAAAAAATAGCTTTTAAATCCATAGTGATTGAGCAAAACTCAATTCAAACTAAATTTGAAGAACAGTGGTTAAAGAGTCATCCTTTGACTCAAGAAGACTTGCAATCAGAAGCTAAGTATTTGAGAGCTTTAGGGGTAGTTTTAGGAATAGAGGGATTAGCAAAATAGCAAACATCAAAGCAGTGAAAATAAGACAGTGACAGGAATCTTAAGAATAAATCAGATGAAAATGTAGGCTCTATGTGAAATCGAGTGGGTAATGTATAATCCACTACATGAACAGTGAAACATTATTCGCAATGGGATTGGGTCTAGAATCTCCATGGAAAATAGAAAAACTTGATTTTAAATCAAGCAAGA